>Ga0153988_1000390_pt1 | contig 11404 bp, 10 predicted proteins | sample TSNC072MetaG_FD_104742 | JGI IMG/M metagenome (GOLD analysis project Ga0153988, IMG submission 104742) | Attine ant fungus gardens microbial communities from North Carolina, USA - TSNC072 MetaG | ecosystem: Host-associated > Fungi > Mycelium > Unclassified | place: USA: North Carolina, Jones...
CGACCGCCGCAATGACGCCGCCGATCACCGCGTCGCGCCATTCGACACGGCAGTTAGGCAGATAAACGTAAAGAATCGTGAACGCGAGCGCGGTAAGCGGCAGCGCGGCGCCCGCGAGCGCCCATTCGATCAGCGGCGTGATGCGTTGCGCCGCCGAGAACGACATCGATTGCGTGAACAGATACGACGAAATGGACAGGCTCACGCCGATCAGGATCGGCCCGAGCGTGATGATCGCCCAGTAGACCAGTACGCGCTGCGCGACGGGCCGCGCCTTGCGCACGCGCCAGATCACGTTGAACGCCGATTCGACGGTCATCATGGTCATGACCGCGGTGACGAACAGGATGATCATGCCGATCGTCGTAAGCCCCTTGGCCTTCGACGCGAACTGGTTCAGATACTTGAAAATCTGGTCGTTCAGCTGCGCGGGCATCAGGTGGTCGGCGAGAAAAAACTGCAGCGACGCCTGGAACGAACTGAAGATGGGAAACGCGGTGAACAGCGCGAACGCCACCGTGGCGAGCGGCACAAGCGCGAGCATGGTCGTGAACGTCAGGCTGCCCGCGACCTGCGGAATCCGGTCCTCGCCGATGCGTTGCGCGGCAAACTGCGCGAGCCGCCTGAGCGTGTCGAGATCGAAACGCACCCTGGACAACAAACCTGCCTCCTTGCTGACGGAACCGCTTGATGAACCACGAGAACGGGACTGCGCGAGCCGCATGCGGCGCGAGGCCCAATGCACCTGGCCGAATGGCTATGAGCGGTCTGCGCCACGGACCGAGCCCCTATAATACCCGTTCACCGATGAGGCCTATGAAAGACATTCTCGTGCTTTATTACAGCCGTCATGGCGCCACACGCGAACTTGCGCTCGCGATTGCGCACGGCGTCGACAGCGTCCCCGGCATGCAGGCGCGCGTGCGCACCGTGCCGGCGGTTTCCACGGTCTGCGAGGCGAGCGAGCCGGACATCCCCGCCGCAGGACCGCCCTACGTCGAGTTGCGCGACCTCGAAGAATGCGCGGGCCTCGCGCTCGGTTCGCCGACCCGCTTCGGCAACATGGCGGCCGCGCTCAAATATTTTCTCGACGGCACCACGCCGCAGTGGCTCTCGGGCGCGCTTGCCGGCAAGCCGGCCTGCGTGTTCACGTCGACCGGCAGCCTGCACGGCGGCCAGGAAGCCACACTGCTCTCGATGATGCTGCCGCTCCTGCATCACGGCATGCTGCTCGTCGGCATTCCGTACACCGAGAGCGCGCTCTCGACCACACAGACCGGCGGCACGCCCTACGGCGCATCGCATTTCGCGCGCGCGGGCACGGCCGGGCAAGGCATCTCCGCCGACGAGAAAACGCTCGCGATGGCACTCGGCGCACGCGTCGCGCGCACGGCGGCGGCGCTGACCGAAAGACCGTGAGTGACTGATCGGATAACAAGGTAACCGGGCAACCAGGCGAACAACCAAGTGTGAGCAAAAAGCCGTGAACGATCCCGATCTGCAGCCAGCCGAACGCGAGGATAGCCGTCGAGCCACGCACGCGCACCGTGCCGGATCGCAGGCCGGGAACCCGTCCGGCCACGCCGCGAATGCGACGCACGCAGCGCACGCCACCCTTGAGGCAAGCACGTCGTTGCGCGCAACCGCCGCGCCCGTGCAGCCGAAAACCGCCGCCGCGCGCGTTGCCGCTTTCACGCTTGTCGCGATGATTGCGCTGGCCGTCGCATGGGAAGGGTGGCTCGCGCCGCTGCGTCCAGGCGGCTCGCTGCTCGTGCTCAAGGCGTTGCCGTTGCTGTCCGCGTTGCCAGGCGTGTGGCGGCGCCGGCTTTATACGCTGCAATGGGCGTCGATGCTGATCCTGCTGTATTTCGCCGAGGGTGTCGTGCGCGGCTGGAGCGATCACGGGCTCAGCGCGCGTCTCGGCTGGCTGCAAGCCGTGCTCGCCTTGATTTTTTTCGCGAGCACACTCGCGTATGTCGGGCCGTTCAAGCGCGCGGCGAAACGGCTGGCGAAGCAGGCGGCCGCCGAGGCGGCCAACGGCACCGCTGGTAACGCAACCCGGCATGACTGAGCAGACCCGCACCTCACTCAACCTTACCGAGCCGCCCCCATGACCCCGACCGCCTTTCTCACCGCCTGCCGCGACGCCATCGGCGCGGCCCACGTACTGACCGACCCGCACGACACCGCGCCCTATCTCACCGACTGGCGCCGCCGCTACACGGGCGCCGCGTGCGCGGTGCTGTGCCCGGCCACGTCCGCGGAAGTCGCGGCGCTCGTGAAACTCGCCGTCGAGCATCGCATCGCACTCGTGCCGCAAGGCGGCAACACCGGGCTCGCGGGCGGCGCAACGCCCGATGCGAGCGGCGCGCAGGCCGTCCTCAGCGTGCGGCGGCTCAATCGCGTGCGCAACATCGATCCGCACAACAACACGATCACCGTCGAAGCCGGCGTAATCCTCGCCGAGGTGCACAAGCACGCCGAAGCGGCCGGGCGTCTGTTTCCGCTGAGCCTTGCCGCCGAAGGCAGCTGCACGATCGGCGGCAATCTGTCGACCAACGCGGGCGGCACCGGCGTGCTGCGCTACGGCAACACGCGCGAGCTGTGCCTCGGCCTCGAAGTCGTGACGTCGCAAGGCGAGCTGTGGGACGGTCTGCGCGGCCTGCGCAAGGACAACACCGGCTACGATCTGCGCGATCTGTTCATCGGCGCGGAAGGCACGCTCGGCATCATCACCGCGGCGGTGCTGAAGCTGCATCCGCAGCCGGCCGCGCGCGTGACCGCGCTCGCCGCGCTCGCCTCTCCGCATGCGGCGCTCGACCTTCTCGCGCTCACGCAAAGCGTCGCCGGGCCGCTTTTGACCGGTTTCGAACTGATGTCGGATTTCTGCCTGCGACTCGTCGGCCGGCATTTCGAGCAGATGCGCTATCCGTTCGCCGAGCCGCACGCGCAGGTCGTGCTGCTCGAACTGTCGGACAGCGAGAGCGAGGAACACGCACGCGCGCTATTCGAGGGGCTGATGGAAACGGCGCTCGAACAGGGTCTCGTCGAAGATACCGTGGTCGCGGCAAACCTCGCGCAGTCGCGCGCGTTCTGGAATCTGCGCGAGCACATTCCGCTCGCCCAGGCCGAGGAAGGGCTGAACATCAAGCACGACATCGCGGTGCCGATCTCGCGCATCGGCCACTTCATCGAGGCGACCAACGCCGCCATCGCCGGGGCCGCGCCGGGCGCGCGCATGGTCACGTTCGGCCATCTCGGCGACGGCAATCTGCACTACAACGTGCAGGCGCCCGAAGGCATCGACGCGAAGGCGTTTCTGCAGGAATACCAGAGCCCGATCAACCGGATCGTCTACGACAGCGTGCACGCGCATCGCGGCAGCATCAGCGCGGAGCACGGGCTCGGCCAGCTGAAGATCGACGAGGCGGCGCACTACAAGCAGGACGTCGAGGTACGGATGATGCGCGCGGTGAAACAGGCGCTCGATCCGCTCAATCTGATGAACCCGGGCAAGGTGCTACGCTAGGGTTCGAAGCCTGCACGCTCCGGTGCGCAGGCGCTTGCAGGAGTCGCGTCCGTGAAGATTCGCGTGCTGTCCGATCTGCATCTGGAAAACGACGAACCCGAACTGGTTCCGCATGCGCATGCGGACCTCGTCGTGCTGGCCGGCGACATCCACAACCATGCGGCCGGTCCGCGCTGGGCCGCGCAGGCCTTCGACGACACGGTGCCGGTCGTCTACGTGCCCGGCAACCACGAGTACTACGACGGGGAGTTCGGCGCGCTCGAAAGCGCGCTTGTCGATGCGGCCGCGCAGGTCGACAACGTGCACGTGCTGAACAACGCCGCGCTCGTCGACCCGCAAGGCCGCTGGCGCGTGCTCGGCACGACGTTGTGGACCGACTTCGCGCTGTACGGCGCAACGCCCGAGGTGATCGAAGAGTCGATCGAGGCCGCGCGCCGCGTGATGCTCGACTATCGCGGGCTGATCCAGATGAACTGGCCGCACGACACCCACGACGCCGCGCGCGACTTCACGCCCGCCGACTCGCTCGCGCTGCACCGGCAGTCGCGCGCGTGGCTCGAAGCCGAACTGGCGAAGCCGTTCGCCGGCAAGACGATCGTGGTCACGCATCATGCGCCGCATCGGCTGAGTCTCGCCGGGCGCTATGCCGAAGACCGCGTCTCGGCGGGCTTCGTCAATCATTTGCCGGAACTTGTGCGCGCGCCGGTCGCGCTATGGATTCACGGCCACACGCATACGTCGTTCGACTATACGGTGGACGGCACGCGCGTCGTGTGCAACCCGCGCGGCTATTTCGATCGGCGCAACGGGCAGTGGGAGAATCCGCTATTTGCGTGGGATAAGGTCGTTGAGATCTAGCGCGCGGATGTTTCGCAGACGTTTCGCGCCGCGCGGTTTCCTGCAATCGCTCAATGCTCGCGACGCTGCGGCTGCGCATCCTGCGGCTCGATCTCGACCGGCACGAGTTGCGGCTGCTGTTCGCGCATGCGGCGCAGCAGATCGCGCGATGCCGCGATGCCGATCAGCCCAAACATGACGGCCACGCCGATCATCAGGTGCGTATCCATGAATTGTCGTCCTTCAGTGGTTGCGAGGTGCCGAACGGCGGCGAATCCTGCGCCTGCGGCGAGAGCGGCAGCGCGTGAACCACACGTTAGCAAATCACCCGCACGCGAAAAGTAAGGAAGTGTTGCGGCGCAGCGCTTATGTAACAGGCTGTCACGCCGTGCGGTTCCACACGATTCTCCACGAGTCCTCGCAATTCTCCGCAGTTTCCACACGTCAGGCATGGCAGGCGCCTGCGCGAGAAGCGCTCAGGGGCGGCGCCCCCTCACGAACGCGCGAACTGCCGCAACTCCGCCTGATCGGCGGCGAGCGTCGCCGGCAATTCATCGCGCAGGAATTCGACCCACGTGCGGATCTTCGCGTCGAGATACTGCCGCGACGGATACAGCGCATACAGGTTCATTTCCTGCGACGTGTATTCGGGCAGCAGCCACACGAGATCGCCGCTGCGCAAACCGCTGATCGCCGAATAGATCGGAATCAGGCCGATGCCCATGTTCTGGCGAACGGCCACGACCATCGCCTCGGCCACGTTCACCTGGAACGGGGTCGAGCGGAGCGCCACGGTTTCCTCGCCGTTCGGACCGTCGAAGGTCCATTTGTCGGGCGGAAACACCGGCGCGATCATTTGCAGGCACGTATGACGCTCAAGGTCCGCCGGCGTTTGCGGCACACCATGCCGCTCCAGATACGCGGGCGACGCGCACACGATGCTGAACGCGCTACCGAGGCGCTGCGACACGAGGCCCGAATCGGGCAAACCGGTCGCAAGCGTCAACGACACGTCGAAGCCCTCGTCGAGCAGATCGGGCATGCGCTGCGCGAGCGTCAGCTCGATATGCACGTCCGGGTAGCGCTCCTGATAACGCCCCACGGCCGGCACCACGTAGTGCTGGCCGAAGCTCGTCATCGCGTGAACCTTCAGCTTGCCGGACGGGCGCGCGTGCGCGTCGCTCGCCTCGGCCTCGGCCTGATCCACGTACGCGAGAATCTGCTCGCAGCGTTGCAGATAGCGCTCGCCGGCCTCGGTCAGCGCGATGCGGCGCGTCGTGCGGTTCAGGAGCCGCGTGCGCAAGTGCGCTTCCAGATCGGAGACCGCGCGCGACGCGTAGGCCGTCGTCGTGTTCAGATGCTGCGCGGCGCCCGTGAAGCTGCCCGCTTCCACGACGCGGACGAATACGCGCATGTTTTGAAGCGTGTCCATCTCTCTCCCCCTCTGTCGATCCGGCGTGAGCGACGCTTTAGCGGTCGCCCCGAAGTAGACGCCCCGGCCTCTGCCCCGGCCCGATGCAAGGCCGCGCCGGTCAATGTCGGCTAATGCGCAGGTTAATGCAGGTTAATCGGTCGAGATTGTTGCATGATCCGCAAAGGCAATTGTCGCATGTCGCGCAACAATGCCTTGCATCTTTACCGGTTATTCCCCAATCAATCAAAAAATATAATTGCGCACAAGGTTCTATAGTCAATTTTGGAGGAAATCGTGCAGTCTCCGGTACCCAAAGGGATCGCCGCAGCCGCGGTTCTTACGATCTTAATAACAATCGCGGGATGCGCAAGTACCGGAGGCATCGCACCGCAGGCGAGCGCGGTCGCCCCGGCGTCGCTCGACGCGGGTAACGCGATCCGCGCGGCCAACGCCGACGCGCAGTGGCCCGCCGCCGACTGGTGGCGCGCCTATCACGATCCGCAGCTGAACCAGTGGATCGCCAACGCGCAGGCCGGCAGCCCGAGCCTCGCGGTCGCGCAGGCGCGCGTGCGCGAAGCGGCGTCGATGGCCGGCGTCGCGCGCGCGGCGCTCGCGCCGCAGGTCAACGGCAGCCTGTCGATCCAGCGCCAGAAGTGGGCCGACAACGTGTTCTACGGTCCGGGGCCGCTCGCGGGCGAGCAGTCGTGGAACAACACCGGCACGCTCGCCCTCGCCTATCACCTCGACCTCTGGGGCAAGGACAGGAACGCCGCCGAGCGCGCGCTCGACCTCGCGCACGCGAGTGCCGCCGATGCGCGCGCCGCCCAGCTCGAACTGCAGGCCAACGTCGTGCGCACCTATATCGAGATGTCGATGAACTACGCGCTGCTCGACATCGCCAAGGCAACGGTGCAGCAACAGCAGCAAATCGTCGACCTCGCGAACCGGCGTCTCAAGGGCGGCATCGGCACGCAGCTCGAAGTGAGCCAGGCCGAAACGCCGATGCCCGAGTACGAACGCCGCATCGACGAACTCGAGGAACAGATCGCGCTCGGCCGCAATCAGCTCGCCGCGCTTGCGGGCAAGGGTCCGGGCGCGGGCGATGCGATCACGCGCCCGACGCTCGCGCTGGCCGCGGCGCCCGCTGGCCTGCCGGCCGTGCTGCCCGCCGACCTGATCGGCCACCGGCCCGACGTCGTCGCGGCGCGCTGGACCGTCGCCGCGCAGGCGCGCGGCATCGACGTCGCCAAGGCCGACTTCTATCCGGACATCGACCTGCTCGCGTCGATCGGCGGTTACGCGGCCATGGGGCCGCTGTTCCAGTTCCTGAAGAATCCGTCGCATAGCTGGAGCGCGGGGCCGGCGCTGTCGCTGCCGATCTTCGACGGTGGCCGGCTGCGCTCGCAGCTCGGCGCGGCATCGGCGGGCTACGACGAAGCGGTGGAGCGGTACAACCAGTCGATCGTGAGCGCGCTGAAGGACATCTCCGACCAGGTGATCCGCATGCGCTCGCTTGCGACCCAGGCCGACGATGCCGACCGCTCGGTCGCCGCGGCCCGCAAAAACTACGACCTGTCGCGCGAGGGCTACCGGCGCGGCCTGACCGACTATCTGAACGTGCTGGTCGCGCAGAGCCAGTTGCTGCACGCACAGGAAGGCGTCGCGAGGATCGAGGCCGAGCGCCTCGGCGCGCAGGCATCGCTGATGACCGCGCTCGGCGGCGGACTCGACGAGCCGGCCAACGGGCCGCGGGACAGCGAGACGCTGCCCGCGCACGGCAAAGGCAAAGGCAAAAGCGCCGACGCCGGGACGGATGTGAAGGCAGCGACGCAAGCAGTAACGCAAGCGGCGGCACAGGCAACGACACAAGCAGCCAAACCAACGGCTGCGGCAAGCCACGCAGCCAGCCTCAGCGCCGCCCACGCGCCCGCAGCCGAGTGAGAAAGGCCATGTCCACCTCTCCCACGACCACCCGCCCGGCCTCGCTCGCCGCGTGGTACGCGGCCGCCGCCGACTGGGCGCGCACCGACGGCCTCACGTGGATCTACATGTTCAAGGCGCTCGCCGCGTGCTTTCTCGCGCTCGGCATCGCGATGAAACTCGACCTGCCGCAGCCGCGCACCGCGATGACCACCGTGTTCATCGTGATGCAGCCGCAAAGCGGCGCGGTGTTCGCGAAGAGCTTCTACCGGATCTGCGGCACGCTCGTCGGTCTCGTCGTAATGCTCGCGCTGATCGGCCTGTTCGCGCAGCAGCCCGAACTGTTCATCCTCTCGACCGCGATCTGGGTCGGCATCTGCACCGCGGGCGCCGCGCGCAACCGCAACTTCCGCTCGTACGGCTTCGTGCTGGCCGGCTACACGGCCTCGCTGATCGGCATCCCCGCCTCGCAGCACCCGGACGGCGCGTTCCTCAGCGCGCTCACGCGAGTCGCGGAAGTCGTGGTCGGCATCGTCTGCGCGGGCGCGGTCAGCGGCCTCGTGTTCCCGCAGTTCGCCGGCATGCAGATGCGCAGCACCGTGCGCGCACGTTTCTCGGCCTTCGTCGAATACGTGTCGGCGTCGCTCGCCGGGCGCAACGACCGCGCGCAGATCGAGGCGACCAATGCGCGCTTCGTCGCCGATATCGTCGGCTTCGAGGCAGCGCGCAGCATCGCCGTGTTCGAGGGGCACTACTCGCGCATGCGCAGCGGCCGGCTCGCGCGTCTGAACAGCGAGTTCATGACCGCGTCGACGCGCTTTCACGCGCTGCATCAGCTGATGAACCGTCTGCACGCGAGCGGCACGCCTGGCGCGGCGATCGCGATCGCCGCGCTCGAGCCGTACTTCAGGGAAATCGCGCCGCTGCTCGCGAAGTCGGGCGAGCCGGTGCTCACCGCGACCGATGCCGCGCACGCCGCGGCCCAGCTCGACGCCTACAAGGCCGAGTTGCCGAAGCGCGTGCGCGCGACGCGCTGCGAACTGGAGACGCAGCCCGACGCGCCGCTGCTCGACTTCGACACCGCCGCCGAACTGCTCTACCGCTTCATCGACGATCTGCACGCCTATGCGGCCACCTACGCCTCGCTCGTGGTCGACACGCACGAGCGCGAACGCTGGATCGAGCGCTACGAGCCGAAGACCAACGCGATCGCGGCGGGCGTCGCCGGTCTGCGCGCCGCGATCGTGATGGTCGTGGTCGGCGCGTTCTGGATCGCAACCGCGTGGCCGAGCGGCGCGACGCTGACGCTGAATGCGGCGACCACCAGCGCGCTCGTGGCATCGACGCCGGACCCGAAGCGCTCCGCGTTCCAGATGGCCGGCGGCACCGTCCTCGCGACGCTGATGGGCATGATCGCGGTATTCGGTGTGTATCCGCACATCGACGGCTTCGCGCTGCTGTGCGCCGCGCTCACGCCGTTCCTGCTGCTCGGCGTGTTCATGACCACACGCCCGGCGCTCGCGGGCTACGGCGTGGGCTACTGCATCTTCTTCAGCTTTCTCGCCGGCCCGGACAACGTCATGCACTACGACCCGAGCGCTTTCATGAACGACGCGCTCGCGCTCGTGCTGTCGATGCTCGTGTCGTCGGTTGCGTTCGCGGTGCTGCTGCCGCCGTCGACGCCGTGGCTGCGCAACCGCCTGCTCGTCGATCTGCGCCGCCAGGTGGTGCTCGCCGGCCGCGCGGGCATGCGCCACGTGCGTTCGCGCTTCGAGAGCGGCGCGCGCGATCTGATGTGCCAGATCAACGCGCTGTCGCCGAACGAACCTGAAACGAAGCGCGACACGCTGCGCTGGCTGTTCTCGGTACTCGAAGTCGGCAACGCGGTGATCGATCTGCGCGGCGAAGTGGCGGCGCTGCCGGCCGAGCCGCGCCATGACCGCTCGACGCCGTGGCGCGTCGCGCTGCGCGGCCTGCTCGAGGCCTTGAACGAGCTCTTCGAGCGGCCGCGCGAAGACCGCTTCGAGCGCACGCTCGCTGCGACCGCCGACGCGATCGCCGAAGTGCAGCAGATGATGAGCCGCTTTACGCCGACGCGCGAAGAACGCCGCCAATTGCTGCGCATTCTCAGTCAACTGCATTTCATCCGTACCGCGCTGCTCGATCCGCAGTCGCCGCTCGCCTCGGCGATCGGCGCGCGACATGGGGCGAGCGGCGCGTCAGAAGAAGGAGTTCCTCATGCCACGTGATATCGCCGTGCTCGATGCCTACGTGCCGGCCATCGTGCTGATTTTCATCGCGGGCGCGGCGCTGACCTGGGTGCTCGACCGCGTGCTCGCCTACACGGGCCTCTATCGCGTGGTGTGGCACCCCTCCCTGTTCCGGGCCAGCTTGCTCGTGTCCGTGTGCGGCCTTCTCGGCCTCGCCGTTTATCGTTGATCAGAGTCGAATTATGACCATCCGAAATCTTGTGGGCTTCGTCGCGACAGCCGTCATTTTTATCGTCGCGATCCTGATTGGCCGCGTGCTGTGGGTTCATTACATGGACGAACCGTGGACCCGCGACGGGCGTGTGCGCGCCGAGATCGTCAACGTCGCGCCGGACGTATCGGGCGCGATCGTCGATCTGCCGGTCAAGGACAACCAGCTCGTGAAGAAGGGCGACCTGCTGATGCAGATCGATCCGTCGCACTACCAGATCGCGGTCGAGCAGGCGCAGGCGGCGGTTGCCGCGCGCAAGGCCGAATTGCAGATGAGGCGCGACGACGCGCAGCGGCGCGCCGACATGGATGCGCTCGTGGTATCGAAGGAAAGCCGCGAAAACGCGACGCATACGGCGTCGGCCGCCGAGGCCGCCTACCAGCAGGCACTCGCCGCGCTCGACGCCGCGAAGCTGAACCTCGAACGCACGCGCGTCGTCTCGCCGGTCGACGGCTACGTGACGAACCTCAGCGTGTTCCGCGGCGACTATGCGACCGCGGGCGCCGCCAAGCTCGCGATCGTCGACAGCCATTCGTTCTGGGTCTACGGCTACTTCGAGGAAACCAAGCTGCCGCACGTGCGCGTCGGCGACAAGGCCGAAGTGAAGCTGATGAGCGGCGGCACGCTGCAAGGCCACGTGGAAAGCATCTCGCGCGGCATCTACGACCGCGACAATCCGCAAAGCCATGAGCTGCTCGCGGACGTGAACCCGACCTTCAACTGGGTGCGCCTCGCGCAACGCGTGCCGGTGCGCGTGAAGATCGATTCCGTGCCCGACGACATGATGCTGGCCGCGGGCACGACCTGTACGGTGATCGTGCGGCCGGCGACGCGCAAGGCGAGTTGATCGGGCCATTGCGGGGCGGCAGGGAACACCAAGCAGCATCGGAAAGCAGCGAGGGCGGCAGGCGGATCGAAACCCGAATCGCCTGCCGCCCTCGCTTGTGCGTCCGATTCGCGACAAAACTTGTCCGCACAATTCGCTCAAGCCACATTACACTTCGACCCATGCTTACAAACATTGGTTGACGCGGCCCAATGCCGCGGATTTCGCGTGAGACACCGACAAAGACCGCAAAAAACCCTGAAGACGACAAAAGGGAGCATGAAGGGGGCATGAAGAGCACACGCCAGGCCCCGCACGCGTCGGCCGCCGGTTTTTCACCTTCACTGTGTGCCTTGATCTCCTTCATCTAGCGTATGGAAACGAGCCTCGATAAAAA
>Ga0153988_1000391_pt1 | contig 11404 bp, 10 predicted proteins | sample TSNC072MetaG_FD_104742 | JGI IMG/M metagenome (GOLD analysis project Ga0153988, IMG submission 104742) | Attine ant fungus gardens microbial communities from North Carolina, USA - TSNC072 MetaG | ecosystem: Host-associated > Fungi > Mycelium > Unclassified | place: USA: North Carolina, Jones...
CAACCCGCCCTCGCCGCGGAAAACCCCGCCATTCAAGGCCTCCCGCTTCCCTGTGCCCCGCTACCCGGAACACGAAAGAGCGGAATTCTAGCGGGACCGGACACGACTTGCAAGTGCCTGTATCAGGGTTTCCCTCAGGGACCCTTGCCGATACCACCTGCTTCGCCAACGGTAGGTGTCTTCGTATCAGGAGCCAAAGTCCTCGCGGTCGGCGTGCCGATCGCCCAGTCATGCAGCACGGTATAAGCGACCGCCAGCAAAGTCGGCCCGATAAAAACGCCGAGGAAACCAAATGCCAACGCCCCGCCAAGGATGCCCAGCATCACCAGGATCAAGGGCATATCGCTATTCTTGCCAATCAGGATCGGCTTGATGACGTTATCGGACATACCAACGACCAACACGCCCCACACGACCAGAAAGATCGCCCACCCTGTCGCGCCTCCCTGGTACAGCCAGATCGCGGCAGGCAGCCACACGATAACCGGGCCGCCCGGCACCACCGACAGAAAAAACGTCGCCAGCCCAAGCAGCGCCGGTGCCGGCACGCCCGCGATCCAGCAGCCGAACCCCGCGAGAATGGCCTGTACGAGTGCCGTGCCCAGAATCCCGTAAACCACGCCCTTCACCGTGCTGCCCGCCAGCGCGAGCAGATAGTCGGCGCGCTCACCCGCAATACGCCGCATGCCCGCATTCAGCCACGCAGCCGCACCTTCGCCGCCGGTATAAAAGAAGAACGCAAGCACAATGCTCAGCGCCAGCAACCCTAACCCATGCGTCACCGCAATCGCCGCCGCCAGAATCCACTTGCCGGCGGGTGCCGCGAACGTATGCAACTGCGCGATCAATTCCGAGTTGCTGCTCGTGACCCGCTCCCAGAAAGCCTCAATGCTCGAACCGACGAGCGGGATTCGCTGCACCCACGACGGAAGATCCGGCAAGCCCAACTCGAAGAGCCTTTGCACCAACGCCACGATATCGTGGACATGCGCGCCGAATGCAAATCCCGCATACACGAATGGTCCAAGCACAACGACCAGAATGATCAGCACGATCAGCATCGCGGCCAGCTTGCGGCGCTCGCCGACCGCGCTCGCGAGCCGCCGGTAAAGCCCCCAGGAGCTATAGCTGAGAATGGCGCCCCACAGCAGCGCGGTCGTGAAAGGCGCCAGCACGAGCAACGAGCCGCCCACGAGAACGATCAGCGCGAATACAGCGGCAAGACGTTCGATCAGTTGGTCCGATTTCACGATAAATCTCCTATTGCGCCCGACCATGGCGATGAATTGACATACGCCTGTCAGGCGCCCGCTGAACGCCGTCAGTATAGGGGCGAGTCGCGCGTCCGGGAGTGACTTATGCCATTCGGCCAAGGGGACATGAGCCGCACGCGCGACGAAGCGGCTTTCCCGTCACGAAACGATCCGATTTATGTGCCAATGCTGGCTAAACGGTATAGCGCCCCGGAAAAGATTAGAATATAAGGTTCCGTGCCTCCAATTTTTCCGGATTTATGCGCTCGCGAATCGCCAAACGTCTCCCTCCCGATGCCGACAAGCTCGTCGGTCTCTCGCTCGCGCTTTTCGCGTCGGGCAGCCGCACCGAAGATCGCTTCTGGGAAGCCAAGCTCGATGCGCTGCTGGCCAAGATCGTGCGCAACGCCAACCAGACCACGCTGGACGCCGCACTCGATCATCTGCAGCAAAATCATCCCGACGCCTATGGCGCGCTCGCCGATATGGCGGAAACCCATAGCGAGTCGTTCGTCATCGAACACGAAGGCGCGTCCTACGAAGCGCTGCTGATCGCCGCGCCCGTGCTCGCCTGGACCCGCTACGTGATTCCGTCCGGCCAGCTCAAGACCGACGCGGCCGACGCATTGCGCGCGCATCTGCAGGCGCACGTGCTCGCGGCGAACGCGCGCGTCGCGATGGCACCGTTCCTGTACAGCATCGACCAGTTGCCGCGCCATCACGTCGAAACGTGGCGTATCGCCCAGCAGCTCGCGCAAGCGGCGCTCACCGGCGGCAATGTCAGGCTCAATTTCGGCGAGTTGCCGGAAACCTCGCCGATTCTCGCCGACCCGCGCTTCCTGCTGGCTGTCGTCGCAGCGCCGGTGGGCGAGGCGACTTTCCGTTGGCAAGAGGAAGAGAACGGCAGCCGCATCGAGCGTGGTCAGTGTCTCGAGCAATGGGCGACCCAAGGTGGCGCGAATCTGTCGCTCGTGCTGCCGGGCTGCGAATTCGAGTGTTTGCTGCCCGACGCGTACTACTCGGCCTGCCGCGATGCCGACGAAAGCGTGCGTCCTCACACCGTGCGGACCGCCGTGCGTTATCTATTTGACACAATTGGCGCGGCACCGCAGGACCTTCGCGCGGTGGTCGCCGGCTTCGGCGAACGACGTATCGACGAGTACCGCGTCGGCTTCACGCGCAAAGGCAGCAACGACGTGATTTACGGCGTCGTGTGGCCGCTCTACGCTCGCGAAAACGGTGAGTCGGGCATCGACGAAGAGCCGCAGGAAACCGCCGGCTCGGACGACCCGCTCGAGGAAATCGTCGAGCTGCTCAAGGAGACAGGCATTACTGACGTGCGTCGCCACGCGGGCCGCTTCGAGCCGGAATATTGCGACGACTGCGGCGTGCCGCTCTACGCGGACCCGCTCGGTGAGATCGTCCACGCGGAAATGCCCGAAGACGCGGAGCCCGCGCAACCGCATTTCCATTGAATCTCGACACCCGCCTCAACGCGTTATCGCAAAAAAGCCCCGCCTCGTGCGGGGTTTTTTGTTGGCATAGCCGCGCGTCCTATGCCTTTTGGACAGCCGTCAAATCCAAGGGAATTTGTCATCATAGGACCGGTGACGCATGAAGGTGAGTGAGCCAGGTTCAAGAACCGCACGAGTGCGTCGCGCTATTTCGCCCGATTAATCTGGAGACATGCATGCGCTTCTCGACTCTCAATTCAAACGCGGAACGACGTGACGGACTCAAGGCCCTGCTGAGGCAGATCGACCGGCTGGCGCGTTTTACCGAAGCCCAGGACTGGCGTCAGCTCGAGCGTCCGTTCAAGCGCTATGTGCCTGATCTCGTCGTGATCGACTGGCAGGACTGGATGTCGGTTCTGGATGTCCGTCACCTACTCAGCTACTACCCCGATCTGCGGATCGCCGTGCTCACCGACGGAACGCCGCCCGCCCTCGTACGTGCGCTGCTCGACGAAGGCGTGCTCGGCGTCGTGCCGCGCGACACCGATCCGTGCCTCATCGTGCGCGCCTTCGAAATGGTGCTGCTCGGCGGTCATTACGTGCCGCCCGGCGCTCTCGCGCTTGATCCGCCGCTGCCATCCGACACCGCGATCCGTCCGTTCGATGAGAAAAATCCGCCGCCACGCCGCAACAGAGTCTCGAGCGGATTGTCGCCACGCCAGGAGCAGATCATGCGCTGCGTGCACATGGGCAGCACGAACAAGATGATCGCACGCACGCTCGGCATTAGCGAAGGCACGGTCAAGATCCATCTGACCAGCATCTTCCAGCAACTCGGCGCACCCAATCGCGCCGCCGCGGTCGCGCTTTACAACGGCTGGCTCACGAACCATCTGCAAGTGCTGCACAACAACGGCGAAAACTCCGCGCGGCCAGTAACGATGGGACAGAGCGGCGCGGTTCCGCTGCGACGTCATAAGCGCGCGCGTTTTCAGTACCCGTTGCCGGCCAGCGACATCGCGCCGGCGCTGCCCATGGCCGCCGAACCCGCGACGTCGTATGGCGACCCGCCGCATCCCACGCTCCCGCCGAAGCCACCTACACCGGGCTCAACATAACGGCCAGCGTCATACGCGGCATGTCCGCGCGCGCGCACAGAGAGCAGTGGCGGGAGCTGGCATGGAATCCGCTCACACCTTTTCCCGTCCAACGAGTAATATGAGACACATGGGTTTCCTATACACACCGCTTCCGTTCTGGGTCGCTGTCGGCGGCTGGGTTGCCACTGCGATGATGGTCGCGCTCGCGCTGTGGAAAAATCCTTTCAAAAGACTTCAGGACGGCACACTCCAGCATGTATGGCTCGCGATCATTGTCGCGGTGTCAGTGCTGTGGGCGAGCAATGCCTGGCTCGACGACGGCACCGTCATGCATCTGCTCGGCGCCACGCTCTTCGTCACGCTCTTCGACTGGCGGCTCGCGCTGATTGCCATGGCGGTCGTCACGGGCCTTGCCGCCGTCGTCTTCGATGCGCCATGGCAAGGCATCGCGCTGACGTTCCTCGTGTACGGCGCGCTGCCCGTCGGTATCTCGACGCTGCTCCAACGCATCTGCATCGCGTGGCTGCCACGCAATCTCTTCATGTTCATCTTCGGCCAGGGCTTCGTTTCGCCCGCCATTGCCGTATCACTGACCGTCGCAGCGGCGCTTGGCCTTCATGTCGCGCTGGCCGGTGGCTCGACGACCGTGGTGCCAGCCGGCTACGCGCTCAGCGTGCTGCTGCTCGCCACCGGCGAGGCGTGGTTTACCGGCATGGCGACCGCGCTGATCGCGGTTTACCGTCCAGCATGGGTGACCACGTACGATGTCCGGCGATACCGCCTGGGCGGCCCACGCACCTGAGAATTCGTGCGTTGCTGCGAACGCCGGTGCGTATCGGTGATAATTCAACGCCTGGTCGCGAGAGACTCCGCGAGCGCTCGCGCCAGGACTAGCCCGAATATTTGCAGCAAGATTGAACTCACCCTTTTGCGAGGCATCTTATTTGCCTCATCCCCCTATTAGCGCCTGAAGAACTAGATGGATTGCACCAACGTACCGCGCCGATTGCTGCGGGTGGTCGGCCGGTTGGCAGCCTGCGCAGCGAGTCTCTCGCTCATCTGCACTGCCCCCGCATTCGCCGATCAGCTCGAGCAGCACAACGACCTCGTCAACAAATTTATCAACGACATGCATGCGGACCCGCTCGTCGCGGACTGCGCCGCGCACGGCGACTTTGTCGCCAGCACGTCGACCGCATTCGATCACGTCGAATTTCCGCCAAGCTCGTTCGATAGCGCCCACTCGTCCGTCACACCGTGGAACGATTCGTTCGACGAAGGCAAGCAGCGCGTCAAGGTGGACAGCATCGTCACCGTCGAAGGCGTCGGTGTGCCCCAGAACGGCTCCAGCGAGCCCTCGGATCTGAAATTCCGCTGCGGCTATGTCGGTTCGCAGATGCTGGCGTTCAGCTGGAACGACCCGGTGCCGCCGAACCGCGCGCATAGCGAGGGATCGCGGGGCGCGTCGGGCAAGCATAGAGGCGGCAAGGGCAAACACTCGGCAAGCGGCAAGACGTCGAAGAAGTCGGCAACGAAGTCGTCGAAATCGGGCGCGGGTAAAGCGTCGCGAGCGACGTCGGGCAAATCGGCCACCAAAAGCACGGCAAAGAAAAAGAGCAAATGACGGCGCGACGTTGATCGACTCGCATCAACGCCGACAGCCCGTTCGCCATTCCAATAAAAAAGAGGCACGCACCGAAAAGTGCGCGCCTCTTTTCTTGCGTCCGTCCGCGTTGCGCTCGTCCGCGCTTTACGCGAACGTCTCCACGTGCCGCAGAATGGCCTGCAACATCGCGGCGCCAAGCGACGCGCTGCGCTCGCCGTTCCAGCCCACCCGCTCATCGGGCAGATTGGCGTTGTCCTTGAACGGCATTTCCAGCGTCAACGAGAGGCAGCCGAATTCGTTGCCGATGTACTTCGACGCGAGCTTCAACGCATCCTCGCGGTACTTGCTCGCCGCATAGCCATGCTTGTCCTGGAAATCGGGGCTCGCGTGCCTGAACGCCTCGATAAACGCCTTCTGCTCGAGCGCCTGCCGTTCGGTGAAACCCGGCAGCATTTCGGACCCCGCGACGAACACATAAGGCAGCGCCTCGTCGCCGTGGATATCGAAGAACAGATCGCAGCCCGTCGCGTGGATCGCGTCGCGCACCACCAGCACTTCGGGGCTGCGCGCGGCGTCCGGCTCCATCCATTCGCGATTCAGGTTCGCGCCGGCCGCATTGGTGCGCAGATTGCCGTGCACGCTACCGTCCGGATTCATGTTCGGCACGATGTGGAACACGGCATGGTCGTAGAGCTTGCGCGCGACCGGGTCGCCGGCCCAATCGCCCCAGCCGACGAGACGCTTCACGAGCCCCTCGATGAACCATTCGGCCATCGTCTCGCCGGGATGCTGGCGCGCGATCAACCAGACCTTCTTTTTCGGCGTGGCGGTGGCGGTGGCGGTGGCGGTGGCGGTGGCGGCAGCGTCGGCGTCCGGCGTCGCAAGCGTGAGCAGCGAAATGGGCCGCCCTTCGACGGTCCTGCCGAGCTCGGTGAGCGATGCATGCGGCATCTGCTGCACAGCGCCGAGAAACTCCGCATGGCGTTCCTCGCTATACGGCTCGAAATACGCGTAGTAGACGCTGTCGAAATCGGGCGTGTGATCGATCGTCAGCACGCGGCCGTCATACGAGGTCGGCACGCGAAACCAGTTCACGCGGTCATAGCTCGCGACCGCCCGGTAATCGCGCCAGCCTTCCGCGAACGCGCAAGCGGCAGCGTTCTCGAAGGTCATCACGCAGCGCTCGCCGGCCGCGCCGGACAGACGGAAATAGAACCACTGCGCGAATTCCGCGTGGCTGTCGGGCCGCACGCGCAAACGGATATTGCCCGCGTCCTCGCAGGACAGCACTTCGATCGCACCCGCGTCGAAATTGCTCGTAATCGATAACGTCATGAGGTCCTTCCTGCCAGTGTGCGATGGGCCGTTTACTCCGCGATGCGGCGGCGAAATACGTAGGTGGAATCGTTCGAGGCTTCGGCGCTGAACGCATAGCCTTCGGAGTCGAACGCCTGCAACTGCTCGGGCTCGTCGAGGCGATTCTCGACCGCATAACGCGCCATCAGACCACGCGCGCGTTTCGCATGGAAGCTGATGATCTTGTAGCGGCCGCCCTTCCAGTCCTCGAACACCGGCGTGACGACCGGCGCTTCGAGCAGCTTCGGCCTGACCGACTTGAAGTATTCGCCCGACGCGCAATTCACGAGCACGCGCGAACCCACTGCGTTCTTCTTCAATTGCGCGTTCAACGCCTGCGTGATCCGCTCGCCCCAGAACGCGTACAGATCCTTGCCGCGCGGATTGACGAAACGCGTGCCCATTTCGAGCCGGTACGGCTGCAGCAGATCGAGCGGACGCAGCAGGCCATAGAGGCCGGACAGCACGCGCACATGATTCTGCGCGTAGTCGAGATCGGCGGACGACAGCGTCTTCGCGTCGAAGCCTTCGTAGACGTCGCCGTTGAATGCGAGCACGGCCTGCTTGGCGTTGTGCGTGCCGAATTGCGGCGACCAGTCGGCGTAACGCTGGAAATTGAGGTGCGCGAGCTGATCGGAGATGCCCATCAGCGAGGCGATCTGTTGCGGCGACAAACTGCGCAGGCCGCTGATCAGTTCGGCGGCATCGTCGACGAAATCGGGAATCGTATGTTTTTTGACGTGCGGCGGGGTTTCGTAGTCGAGCGATTTCGCCGGCGACAGAACGATTATCATAGAGGCTTGCATGCAGGCACGCCGTGCCTGGCGGTCAAAGACGAAAGCCAGATTGTAACGAATGCCCGGTTCCCACGCCTCAAGCGGCGCCTTGCGCGTCGTGCTCGACTCCAATGTCTGGATCGATATTCTCGTGTTCGACGACCCGCATACGCGGCCGATCGCCGCCGCGCTCGAAAGCGGCGCGCTAGCCGCGCTGATCGACGCACGCTGCCTTGCCGAACTGACCTACGTGCTCGACTATCCGCAATTCGCGCACAGGAACGTCGACAAGACGGCGGCGCTCGCGCTCGTCGCGCGGCTCGCGCAGATGGTCGAGCCGTCTTCGGCCGCCGAACCAGCCGAAGACGCGCGGCCGCTGCCCCAATGCAAGGATCGCGACGACCAGAAGTTTCTCGAACTCGCGCACGCGGCGCGGGCTGACTGGCTCGTATCGAAGGACCGCGCGGTGTTGAAGCTCGCGAAACGGATCGCGCGCGATTTCGGTTTCCAGATCGCCCAGCCGGCGCCGTTCATCGCGGCCGCGGGCATTGCGCAGAATGTCTCCCCCATCACAACGCCTTGACGCTTTTCGAGAACCCGGCCCACCTTATCGCCCTGCTACGAACCACGCCATGAACGCACCGCACGACACGTCCGCCAGCCCCACGTTTCCGTCCCGCCTGCCGAACGTCGGCACGACGATCTTCACCGTGATGAGCGCACTCGCCGCGGAAAAAGGCGCGGTGAATCTGGGCCAGGGCTTCCCCGACTTCGCCTGCGATCCGCGCATCGTCGACTCGGTCGCGAATGCGATGCGCGACGGCCACAACCAGTACCCGCCGATGGCGGGCGTTCTGCCGCTGCGTCAGGCGATCGCGGAGAAGATCGCGAATCTGTATGGGCGCCGCTATGACGCGACGAACGAAATCACCGTGACCGCGGGCGCGACGCAGGCGCTCTTGACCGCGATCCTCTGCACCGTCCATCCCGGCGACGAAGTGATCGTGATCGAGCCGACCTACGACAGCTATCTGCCGTCGATCGAACTGGCGGGCGGCAAGCCGGTCTTCGTCACGCTCGAAGCGCCCGGCTACGCGATCCCGTTCGACAGGCTGGCCGCCGCGATCACGCCGAAAACGCGGCTCATCATGATCAACACGCCGCACAATCCGACCGGCACGGTGTGGCGCGCAGAGGACATGCGCAAGCTCGAAGAGATCGTGCGCGGCACCAACGTGCTGATCCTCGCCGACGAAGTGTATGAACACATGGTCTACGACGGCGCGCCGCACGAAAGCGTCGCGCGCTATCCGGAACTCGCGCAGCGCAGCTTCGTCGTGTCGAGCTTCGGCAAGACCTACCACGTGACGGGCTGGAAGGTCGGCTACGTGGCGGCGCCCGCCGCGCTCACCGCCGAGTTCCGCAAAGTGCACCAGTTCAACGTGTTCACCGTCAATACGCCGATGCAGATCGGCCTCGCCGACTACATGAAGGACCCCGCGCCGTATCTCGATCTGCCGGCGTTTTATCAGAAGAAGCGCGATTTCTTCCGCGCGGGTCTCGCGAACTCGCGCTTCAGGCTGCTGCCATGCACGGGCACCTACTTCCAGTGCGTCGACTATTCGGCGATCAGCGATCTGCCCGAAGCCGAATTCGCGCAATGGCTGACCGGCGAGATCGGCGTCGCGGCCATTCCGGTCTCGGCGTTCTACCACGAGGCGCACGAGTCGGGGGTGGTGCGCTTCTGCTTCGCCAAGCAGGAAAGCACGCTCGCCACCGCGCTCGAGCGGCTCGCGCGGCTTTGAGATGCTCCGCGCGATGTCACGAACGAATCCACGTTCCCCGCCATGGCGCACCGTTGCATGGGCGTGTGCGTTACGGCCGGCTTTGCGGCCTGCGTTACATCCGGCCTCACGGCCCGGCTCACAAGCCGATTCACAAGCCGATTCACGGCCAGCTTCACGCCCCCATCCGCCCCCCCGCCAGAGTCGTCACACGCCCCTTTCGTCAGGCCGCGCGCGACGCCGCGATATACGCCTTGAGATCATCGGTCACGCGCTGCGCGGCGGGCCGAGCCCTGATCGTCTTGACGTAGCTCTTCCAGTCGATCCCCGCATCGAGCAGAAAGTCGCGGCCGTAAATGGTCTTGGTCGCCGAACCCACGAGCGGCAGGTGCACGTAGCCGGAGATATCGGCAACGCTGAAATTCTCGCCGCACAGATACGGTGCGAACTTCGCGATCCGCTTGAAGCCGGCGATGTGATGCGCGAGCAGCTTCTCGACGCGCCCCTTCGTTGCATCGCTCACCGTACCGCCGAAAAACGATTCCTTGTACAGATTGCGCGCCGTCAGTTCGAGATGCACGTCGACGAAGGTGATCATCTCGCGCTCCTTGGCTGCCTGCCACGGATCGGCGGAGAAGATCCGCCTGTCGGGAAAGCTCGCGGCGAGATATTCGACGATGCATTGCGATTCGCACAGATCGCCGTTCGCGGTCTGCAGATACGGCACCTTGCCAAGCGGCGAATGCGCGAGCAGCGCCTCGTCCTGGCCCGGCTTCACGAATACCTCTTCGAACGGAATGCCGTGCTCGAGCAGCACGAACTTGACCTTGTTGTAGTAGTTGGACAGCGCGAAACCGCAGAGCTTCAACATCGGGTGTCTCCTTCTTTTCGGTTGTTCGAGCCCGCGCCTCGAAATCGAAGCAGCGGCTTTCCATTAAATCATCCAGTAAACCGCACGATCGTGCTATTCTAAAATAACCATGGAGTCGAGCATCGCAATGAACTCTCGCAATTTCAGTATCGAGACCATCGGCATTGTCGGAACCGGTGCAATGGGCCGCGGCATCGCGCAGATCGCCGCGCTCGCGGGCCTGAGCGTGCGGCTCTTCGACACCAACTCCGCTGCCGTCGGCGCCGCGCGCGATTACCTCGCGGACACTTTCGCCAAATTGACGGCCAAAGGCAAGCTCGAACAGTCGCGCTCGCTGGCCGCGCTCGCGAACGTGAGCGGCGTGCAGAACATCGACGAGCTGGCCGGCTGCGATCTGGTCGTCGAGGCGATCGTCGAAAAGCTCGACGTGAAGCAGGCGCTCTTTCGCGAGCTCGAAACCGTCGTGAGCGGCCGCTGCATCCTCGCGTCGAATACGTCGTCGCTGTCGATCACCGCGATCGCGGCGGGCTGCACCGATCCGTCACGCGTGGTCGGTTATCACTTCTTCAATCCCGTGCCGCTGATGAAGGTCGTCGAAGTGATCGACGGGCTGCGCAGCGACCCCGAGGCCGGCGACGCACTGATGGACCTCGCGCGCCGCATGGGTCACACGCCGGTGCGCGCGAAGGACATGCCCGGCTTTATCGTCAATCACGCGGGCCGCGGCATGAATACCGAGGGCCTGCGCGTGGCGGGTGAAGGTGTCGCGAGCTTCGCCGACATCGACCGCATCATGCGCGAGCAGGCCGGCTTCCGGCTCGGGCCGTTCGAGCTGCTGGACCTGACCGCGCTCGACGTGTCGCATCCGGTAATGGAATCGATCTATCACCAGTTCTACGAGGAACCGCGCTACACGCCGTCGCCGATCACCGGCACGCGGCTGCTCGGTGGACTGCTGGGCCGCAAGACCGGCGAGGGCTTCTACCGCTACGTGGACGGCAAGCAGCAGGTGCCCGACGAAATGCCCGCGCCGAGCGCGCTGCCGGAAAGCGTGTGGGTCAGCAAGCGCTACCGCGAGGTGCATGACGCAGTCGTGCAGCTGATCGGCCAGGCCGGCGTGCAGCTCGACGACGGCGCGACGCCCGCTGCGAATTCGCTGATCGTCGTCACGCCGTTCGGCCACGACGCGACCACGGCCGCGGTC
>Ga0153988_1000392_pt1 | contig 11400 bp, 7 predicted proteins | sample TSNC072MetaG_FD_104742 | JGI IMG/M metagenome (GOLD analysis project Ga0153988, IMG submission 104742) | Attine ant fungus gardens microbial communities from North Carolina, USA - TSNC072 MetaG | ecosystem: Host-associated > Fungi > Mycelium > Unclassified | place: USA: North Carolina, Jones Lake...
AATCGAACACGCGCAGCACGCCTTCCAAAACGAACGTCACGATGCGCGATGTCGCCGCCGCTGCGAGCGTTTCGCTCGGCACGGTATCGCGCGTCGCGAACAAGCATCCGAGTGTCAAGCCGCTGGTTCGCGCGCGCGTCGAAGCCGCCATCGCTGCGACGGGCTGGCAGCCGAACGTCGTCGCGCAAAGCATGAGAACCGCAACGACGAAAGCAATCGGCTGCCTGCTGCCCGACTCGCGCAATCCCTTGTTCGCGGCCATGGTCAAGGGCGCCGAGGAAGTGGCGCGCCGTTACGGCTACGCGTTCATCCTGGCCAACAGCAATGGCGAGATCGAGCACGAAATCGAACTGCTCAAGCTGCTGTTGCAACGCCGCGTCGATGGTCTCCTCTTCGCGCCTTCCGACGAATACGACGCGCGCATGATCAGGCTGATCGAGAGCACGCATGTGCCCATCGTGCTGGTGGAGCGCGAGTTCCCGGAGAAATGCGATCACGTCGTGTCGAATCAGTGCAACGGCATTCATCAGGCGGCCGAATATCTGCTGTCGCTCGGGCATCGGCGCATTGCGCTGATCACGGGCGCATCGAGCATCCGCCCCGGCCGCGAGCGCTTCAAGGGCTTCGTGCAGGCGCATGAAGCGGCGGGCCTGCCGATCGACCAGAAATTGCTGCGCCTGGACAGCCTCGACGCTGCCTACGGCTATCAGGAAGTGCAATCGCTGATGTCGATGGAAACGCCGCCCACGGCGATCATCCTCGGCGGCAACATGATGCTCGCGGGCGCACTGCGCGCGCTCACGCTCAAGGGCGTGCAGGTGCCGCAGGACGTGTCGATCATCGCGGTCGGAGATACCGATCTCGCCGAACTCGCATCGCCGCCCATCACGACGGTGCGCTGGGATCTCGAAGACATGGGCCGCAACGCCGCTCAGGTACTCCTTGCCCGCATGCAGGGATCGGCGCTCAAGTCGTCGCAGACGCACTGCATCACGATCCCGACTGAAATCGTGCTGCGCCGGTCCTGCCGGGCGCAGCGAGACTGATCCGCAGCGCCTGCGATCACTGCGCGAGGCCGGTTCGATCGCATTGACGCGCACGCCCGGGCGCGCCCATTCGATCGCGAGCTCGCGTGCAATTGACGACCGCGCGCAGATCAGCAAACCGACACCTTCGGTCGCCGGCGCGCGGGCCGTTTCCAGACCGACTCCCTTGCTGCCGCCCGTCACGACAGCGCTCTTCCCTGCGGGTCCGGGTTCCATCGTTTCTCCTTTCAGGCCAGCGCGGCGCTGAAGAGATCGAGCTCGCGTACCGAGCCGAGCGCCTTCAGGTCCGACAACTGATCGAAGAGGGCGTTGGCGTCGTCGCCGAGCACGTCCTGCGCGCAGTCGACGAACTTCTCGCGCAACTCGTCCTGCGTGAGCGGGCTCTGCCAGCTTCCCTTCGGACGCCTGACCGGATCGGCTTTCAACTCGCGCCCGTCCCTCAGCACGAATGTCACTTCGTCGATGGGCGCGAACGGCTGATCCCACTCCTTCGCCAGCTCCTTCGTGGTCGTCACCTTCACGCGCGTCATCAACTCCTGCACGTCGGCGCGCGTGACGAATTCGTCGGTAAGTTCGCGCAGGCCCACACGGCCGGCGAGCAGCGCGCTCGCCATGGGGAATTCCATGCTGAACTTCGCTTCAAGGCCGGTTTGCGGCGCCCGGTTGCGAAGCATCAGCCGCTGGAACTCGCCGGTGTGCACGCGCACTTCGGCGACGGCCTCGGCCATCACGTCGTACGCCGCGCGCAGCGCGATAGCCGCGTCGATCGCGCGATGCGTCGCATAACAAACCGGATAGCGCTTCACGTTGATGCCGTAGCCGGGCATGCGCCACTCCTGACCCAGTCGATGATCACGCTCGGCCAGATCCGGCTCGCGCGACGGCGAATGCGCGCGCATGAAACCCGTGCGATGCTCGATGGCGTCGGCCGATGCCGTGTAGCCCGCCTTCGCCCACGTCGCGGCAAGCACGCCGGATTGCGCCGCGCGGCCCGCGTGCAGCGACTTGGTCATGCTGCCGAAATTGCCGACCAGCCCCGCCGCCAACGATGCGCTCAACGCGACCGCATGCGTCGCCTGCTCGACGCCGAGCCGCTGGAGATACGCACATGCAACGGCCGCCGCGATGCTGCCGAGCACGGCAGTCGGATGGAAGCCGAGGTCATGGAAGTGGCCCGGTTCGAGATCGTCAAGCAACGCCCACGTTTCATAGCCGGCGATATACGCCGCGAGCAGGTCGGCGCCGCTGCTCTGCGACGCCCAGCCTTGCGCGAGGATCGCCGGCACGAGCACCGTGCTCGGATGGCCCGCGAGCGCGACGTCGTCATAGTCGAGGACATGCGCCGACACGCCGTTGACGAGCGCAGCGTCCGCAGGCACGAGCCATTGGCGCGACGGCACGACGGGCGCGCCGCGCTTCGCGTCCACGTCGATGCAGGTGCGCCGGATGATGTCCGGCGCGGGTTCCTTCGAGCCCGCGAGCATCACGCCGATGCAATCAGCGATGCCGGTCTGCGCGCCCTTCAGCGATACATCGGGCACGTTCGCGATATCGAATTCAGCGGCGAAGCGGCCGATCTGCCGGGTCAAGCCTTCCATTGCGTGTCTCCTGTCGAACCGCGCGTCATGCGCTCGGCGCTGCATGCGCTCCGATTACGTTTCGATGGGCTTATGGGATCAGCACTTGGTGAAACGTTTCATATTTTCCAGATACGTTCTAAGCCATCACGATAAATATCCTGCATTTATGGATATTTTTCGATTGATTTGAAGAAAACGTTTCAAATGTATTGAGGGCTGTGTTCACTGTCAAATGCGGGTTTATCCCCATTCGAGCGATAAAACGCCATCGCAGGACTGCGCGAAGCCCGTTGGACGGCGCTGATCGCCGATCACACCTGGCTGAGCGCATCCCGCTGCGCATCTTTACAAGAATGTAAATTATAAATTATATTTTACGGAAGATTTTTCCGCCGGGCGCACGTCGCCGCGCTTCTCACGCGCCGCTGCCCTCGTTCGTCGAACCCACCGTTGGAGCGATTCGATGCCCTATTCACTCGATCCTGACTTCCGACTCGGATTCTCCGATCTGCGCGTTTCCGCTGCCGGTCTCGTGCGTCCCGAATGCGTGCTCGCCCTTCAGACCGGCGAACTGATCGCCGCGCACGGCGCAGGAGGCTACACGATCTGGCGTCCGGGTGAATCGCCGCGCACCGTGCTGCCGGCCGACGGCAATCCGCGTCGCTATGTTCCCAACGGTATCGCGCTGTCGAAGCGGGGTAAGGTGCTGTTCGCCAACCTGGGCAGCGAACTCGGCGGCGTCTTCGAGATCGACCGCAACGGTGCGGTCGAACCTGTCGTGGAAACCGTGGACGGCGTGCCGCTGCCGCCGACGAACTTCGTGCTCGAAGACGAGCGCGGCGCGATCTGGTTCACGGTCAGTACGCGCATGTCTCCGCGCGCGCATGCGTGGACGCGCCGTGTCGCCGACGGGTTCATCGGCGTGGCGGACGCGAAAGGCTCGCGCATCCTGGCGGACGGCCTCGGCTATACGAACGAAATCGCGTTTTCGCCGGATGGCAAGTGGCTCTACGTCAACGAAACCTATGCGCAGAAGACCAGCCGCTTCGAATTGCGGCCGGGACCGGCGCTCGGACCGAAGGAAACCGTCTTTCAGTTCTCAGGCGCCGACTTTCCGGATGGTTTGTGTTTCGATGCGTTCGGCGGCGTGTGGGTCACGTGCGTCGGCACCAACCGGGTCATCGTCATTCGTCCGGACGGAGCGAGCCAGGTCGTACTCGAAGACCTCGACGCCGAGTACGCGAACTACCTCGCCTCGCGCTACGCCGCCGATTCCCTAACGCCCAAGGATATGGCGACGACCGGCAAATCGCGGCTGAAAAGCGTATCGAGCCTCGTGTTCGGCGGCCCCGGAAACCGAACCGCCTACCTCGGCTGCCTGCTCGGCGACGCGGTTTTGAGCTTCGACAGTCCGATTGCCGGCGCGCCGACGACGAACTGGAATCGCTCGCTGCGCTAACCCACAACAAACATAGATAACACCGGAGACAGACTTGAGCACGACGAACAGCGGCACCAGAACCGACATCGCGACACGCCGGCGGCGCGCGGTCCTCGCGACACTGATCGGCAATTTCATGGAGTGGTTCGACTTCGCGGTGTATGGCTTCGTCGCAGTGAATATCGGCCGCGCGTTTTTCCCGGCCGGCAACGCGACGGTGGCGCTGGTTTCGTCACTCGCGGTATTCGGCATCGCATTCTTTCTTCGGCCGATCGGCGGCATCGTGCTCGGCATGATCGGAGACCGCGTGGGCCGCAAGGAGTCGCTCGCCATCGCGATCATCGTCATGAGCGCATCGACGTTCGTGCTCGCGGTGCTGCCGACCTATGAGCACATCGGCATGTGGGCGACCGCCGCGCTGCTCGTCACACGCTGCATCCAGGGCATGTCCGTCGGCGGCGAATGGATGGGCGCCGGCACGTTTCTCGTCGAATACGCGCAGCCGAACCGGCGCGGCGTGGCGGCGAGCGTGATTTCGATGACGGCGGCGTTCGGCGTGGCCGCGGGCAGCCTCGTTGTGTTCGCCATATCGAGCAAGCTCGACGCGCAGGCGTTCGATACGTGGGGCTGGCGCATTCCGTTCGTGCTCGCCGTTCCGCTCGGGCTGATCGGCCTCTACATGCGGCTGAAGCTCGAAGACACGCCGGTGTTCGAGGAAATCAAGGCGCGCTCATCGAAGAACGTGGCGAAAACGCCGTTTCTCTCGTCGCTCAGGGAAGATATTCGGATGATCGGCATCGCCTTCCTGTTCGCGAGCATCACCGGTCTCGGCTTCTATTATTTCGTGACGTACATGGTCAACTATCTGCCCGTGACCGGTCATCTCGGCCGCACCGAATCCGTAATGGCGAGCGGCGCGAGTCTCGTGCTGTACGGCCTCTTCTGTCCGCTGGCCGGTTGGCTCTCCGATGTGATCGGCCGCCGCAAGACGTTTCTCATCGGCATATTCGGGCACATGGTGTTCGGCATTCCGGTGTTTCTGATGCTGTCGTCGGGCAGCCTGCTGCTCGCGTTCGCAGGACTCGTCATCTTCGCGTCGTTCCAGGCGCTCATCAACGTGATGAACACGGTTGTCGTCGTGGAACTGTTCCCGCCGCGCACGCGGATGACGAGCGGCGCACTCGCACTCAACCTGGGCGCCGGACCGGTCGCCGGGACCGGTCCGTTGATCGCGGCCGCGCTGGTGGCGAGCACGGGCATCGCGATTTCGCCGGCGTTCTATCTTTGCTCGATCGCGCTGATTGCCTTCGCCGTCCTGTATTTCAAGCTGCCGGAAACGTACCGGCGATCACTGGTCGACGAGGAACCGATCTCCCCGCTCGCCGGCGACGCCGCACAGCCGCTGAGCCCCGCGCGCGCGAGCCGTTGAGCGGCTGCAACGGCTGCCGCCGTCTCTGCCATCAGGCGGCAGTCGGCGGCGCGGTCACGTTTTTCTCGAGACGGCGCCAGCCGGCCTCGATGTGCTCGACCATTGCCTGCGCGACGCCCTGCGCATCGCCCTGTTCGAGCTTGCGCAAAATCTCGACGTGCTCGTTCGGCAATTGCTTGAACCGGCCGGCCTGATCGTCGTGGAAGTTGAACGGGAATTTGGCCCACAGCACGCGGACGAACTGCAGCGTCTGTTGATAGTCCGCGATCTCGTATAGGCGGAAATGAAAGCGCACGTTGGCCGCGCGAATCGCGTAGCGCTCGCCGGACTTGACCAGCGCGACGAATTCCTTGTGCATGGCACGCAGTTCGGCGATGTCCGCCTTCGTCGCGCGCTCGGCCGCCTTGAACGCGAGCATGCGTTCGAGTTCGACCCGCAGCTCGAAGATTTCCTGCGCGCGCAGCGGGTCGATATCAGGCACCGACAATCCACGATGCGGTTCGCTGACGACGAAGCCTTCCATTTCGAGCGCCTTGAGCGCCTCGCGCACCGGCGTGATCGACACGCCGAGCTCGGCGGCGATATCTGCCTGCTTCAGCTTGTGGCCACGCGGGTATTCGCCCGAGATGATCCGTTCGCGCAAGCGTTCTGCCACGTGGTCGAGTTTTGTGAGGAAAACCATGATTGTCCTGAGGTGGGCTCGCGCTTCGGCCTCGCCGATTGGGCCGGGCACGCCGTATTGTACGCCGCCGAGACCATTGCACTCACCGCGATGCGCGCAGACCGGAGATGTGTCATCAGGACTTAAACGCGTGACGATTTTATAGAATATATTTTATAATTTGCATCGACAATTCAAGAGACTCGGTCTGCCAAAGGAGAACCATGTCGCATCCCACTGCTTCCGGCCCCGCCATGCCCGATCCTTCCACCCTCCCCGGCATGCTGTCCGGTCTCAGGGTCATCGAAGTCGCCGATGAAACCGGCGAGTACTGTGGCCTGCTGCTGGCGGGCCTGGGTGCGGAAGTCATCAAGATAGAGCCCTCTCAGGGCAATGCGACGCGCGGCATCGGGCCGTTTTATGAAGATGTCGAGGACCCCGAGCGCTCTCTTCACTTCTGGGCCTATAACCGCGGCAAGAAATCGGTTGCGCTCGATACGGCGAGTCCCGCAGGCCGCGCGCGGTTGCTCGAATTGCTGACGCACGCAGACGTCCTGCTCGACAGCACCTGCGGCCGTCTCGCGCACGATCTCGAGCTCGGCGAAGCGGTAACGAAGCGCTTTCCTTCGCTGATCCATGCGCGCATCACGCCGTTCGGCGACACCGGTCCGTGGAAGGACTATCGCGCATCGGATCTCATCCATCTGGCGCTCGGCGGCGTGATGATGAACTGCGGCTACGACCGCGATCCGGACGGAACCTACTCCACGCCGCCGATTGCACCGCAGGTCTGGCACGCGTATCACATTGCCGGCGATCAGACGGCCGTCGCGATCCTCGCCGCGTTGATGCACCGGATGCGCACGGGCGAAGGACAGGACGTCTCGTGCGCGATCCATCAGGCCGTATCGATCAACACCGAACTCGATCTGATGTCGTGGGTAATGCGGCACGCGCCGCTCTATCGGCAAACTGCGCGACACGCCTCCGAGGCCCCGAGCGATGTGCCGAACATCAGCCGCACAGCGGATGGCCGCTGGAATATGACATGGGGCGTATCCGCACGTGACAAGGCGTGCCTCGTGCCCTTCCTGCAGCGGTTCGGCAAGGCCGAAGACCTGCAGCCGCCTTCGAGCGACACCGACATGACGGCCCGCAACACGCCGGGCTCGACCGAAGTCGACAGCGAAACGCGCCGCATGCTCGAAGTCATTCAGCGCTTCGTCGCGTCGTACGACTACGCGCAATTGCCGTGGCACGATGCTCAGGATGCCGGCCTGTTGTGGGCGCCGGTGCGCAAGCCTCACGAGAATGCCGAAGACGAGCACTGGCTCGCGCGCGCCTCGTTCCGCGATATCGAGCATCCGGAGCTCGGCCGCAGCTTCCGCTATCCGACGAGCAAGTGGCTCGGTACGGCGACCGCATGGCAGGCGGGCACGCGCGCGCCGCTCATCGGCGAGCATAACGACGACGCCACGCTCTCGAAGCCGCTTGCCAACCGCGAGGCGGCGAAGCTGCCGGCGCGTCCGCGCGATCCGGCGCCGTCCGGCGTGACGCTCTCGCGGCACGGCAAGCCTTTTCCACTCCAGGGCGTGCGCATCTTCGATTTCTCGTGGTTCCTCGCTTCGGCCGGCGGCACGCGCTTCCTGAATGCACTCGGCGCGGAGAGCATCAAGGTGGAATGGAAGGCGAACCCCGACACGCGGCTGGCGGCGATGGCGCCCGTCGGCGGCCGCGAGGCCCGCGAAAAGGCCACCGGCCCGCTGCCGGGCGTGACGGATGCGGACATGGGCGGGCAGTTCAACAACAAGAACGCGGGCAAGCGCGGCATGTCGCTGAATATCAGGCATCCGAAAGGTCTGGCTATCGCGAAGGATCTGATCCGCCAGTGCGATATCGTCGCCGAGGGGTTTTCGCCCGGCGTGCTGCAACGGCTCGGGCTCGGCTACGACGTGCTGAAGTCGATTCGTCCGGACATCATCTACGTGCAGCAGTCGGGCATGGGCACGATCGGCCGCTATGGCCGGTTCCGCACGGTCGGCCCCGTCGCCGCGTCGTTCGCGGGCAGCACCGAGATGTCCGGCCTGCCCGATCCCGCGATGCCCGCCGGATGGGGCTATTCGTATCTCGACTGGATCGGCGCATACGGCTTCGCACTGGCCGCGCTCGGCGCGCTCTATCACCGCGATCGCACAGGGGAAGGCCAGTGGATCGACTCGTCGCAGTGCGAATCGGGCATCTTCCAGACGGCGTCGTCCGTGCTCGACTGGTCGGCCAATGGCCGCGTCTTTGCGCGCTATGGCAATCGCTCGCCGTACAAACGCGCCGCGCCGCACGGCGCCTACCGATGTGCGGGACAAGACGCGTGGATCGGCATCGCCTGCTTCGATGAAGCCCAATGGTGCGCCTTCGCCGATGTTGCGCAGCTGCCTGCGCTAGCCACCGATCCACGCTTTGCGACGCTCGACGGCCGGCTCGCGCATCAGGACGAACTGGATGCGCTCGTCGGCGCGTGGACGGCGAGCCAGGAACCGTATGCGTGCATGCAGCGCCTGCAGCGCGCGGGCGTGCCCGCCGGCGTGTGCCAGACGGCGGCCGGCCGCTGCGACGTCGATCCGCAACTCGCCGAACTGGGCTGGATGACGGAAGTGACGGGCACGCGCATCGGACGCTGGCCGGTCATCGAATTCCCCGTGAAGCTTGCCGCGACGCCCGCCTACAGCGGTGGCGTGATCGACCGGGGCGCGCCGTGCTACGGCGAAGACAACGTGCACGTGCTCAGTCAATGGCTCGGCTATGGCGTATCAGACATCGAAGCGCTGCGCGAGGAAGGCGTGATCTGAGCGCACGACATCGCAGCGACCATCCCACACAGAACGGAGAACAAGCATGAATCCGATGCAAGGCCTCAGCAACCGGATCGCCGTCGTCGGCGTCGGCAACACGCCATATGGCGACTTCCCCGCCGTGGACGACTACGCGCTCGGCGCCGCGGCGTTCAAGGCCGCGATCGCCGATTGCGGACTCGACAAGAACGAAATCGACGGCCTGCTGTGCTGCCGCGTGCCTTTCTATGCGCGCATGGGCGAGATTCTCGGCCTCAATCCGCGGTGGACGATGACACTGCCGGGTCACGGCCGCATGTCCGGCATGGCGATCGCCGAAGCGATGCTCGCGCTCGAAACCGGCGCGGCGAACTATGTCGCGCTGATCTATACGAACATCGGGCGCTCGCGCCGCATGAACTACGGCGGCGACGAATTCGCATCGTTCTGGGATCCGTGGGGGCTGACTTCGCCGGGCGCCTCGCATGCGCTCATGTTCCGGATGCACATGGAGCGCTACGGCACGACGACGCGCCAGCTCGGCGAAGTGTCCGTCGCGTTTCGCAACAACGCGATCCTGAATCCGGATGCGGTGATGCGCAAACCCATCACCATCGAAGATCACGAGTCGATCCGGCGCATCGTCGAGCCGCTCGGCCTGCTCGACTACTGCCTCATCAACGATGGCGCCGTCTGCATGATCCTCACGACACGCGAGCGCGCGAGCGATCTGAAAAAGCCGCCGGTGCTGATTTCGGGCGTCGGGGCGCGCGACGCGTTCGAGCGCTCCGCCATCGGCAACTTCGATCCCGAGTTCTGGTACGACGAAGTGCGCGAAGCCGGCACGCAGGCTTACGAAATGGCAGGCGTCAGCCACGACGACATCGATGCGCTGATGTGCTACGACAACTTCACGCCGACGGTTCTCTTCAGTCTCGAAGGGCTCGGTTTTTGCGAACGCGGCGAGGCGGGCGCCTTCGTCGAGAACGGCGCGCTCGGCGTGCACGGCCGGCTGCCGACGAATACCGACGGCGGCCATCTGTCGAATTCCTACATGCAGGGCTGGGCACTCAATGTTGAAGCGGTGCGGCAGTTGCGCGGCGAATGCGGCGAGCGCCAGGTTAAAGACTGCGAAGTCGTGCAGTACGTCGCGGCCACGCCGTGCACGCGATCGATCATCTATACGAAGGGCTAAGCCATGATGAACCACTACGACAAGCCGTTACCCGTCATCGATGAATATTCGAAGGGATACTGGAGCTTCGCGCGTCAGCATCGCCTGTCGGTGCAGGCGTGCCGGCAATGCGGTCATCGGCACTTTCCGGCATCGCCGGTGTGCCCTTCCTGTCTCTCCGATGCGCAGACGTGGGAAGTCGTGAGCGGACGCGGCACGCTCGTTTCGTGGGTCACGTTTCATCGCGCGTACTGGGACGGCTTTCGCGGCGAGCTGCCTTATCACGTCTGCCTCGTGCAGTTGGAGGACGGGCCGCTCGTGGTCGGCAATTTCGCCGACGGCCTGCCCGAGAATGTGGAGATGGGCATGCCGATGAAAGTGCAGTTCGAAGATGTCACGCAGGATGTGTCGCTCGCGCGCTTCGTGCCTGCCTGAAACCATGATCTACGCGGGCGCGTCGCGCGCCCGCGCTCGACACGACTTTACGCGTTCAGATAGATCGTCTTCGTGCGAACGTAGGCTTCCAGCCCGTATTTGCCGTCCTCACCGCCGAGGCCGCTGTCGCCGTAGCCGTGATGGAAACCTTGCGGCGCCTCCCCTAGCGAACGGTTCACATAGATTTCGCCGAAGTTCAGCTCGGCCGCGGTGCGCATGAGCACGCTGAGATCCTTCGTGAAGAGATAGGCGGACAGCCCATAGCTCGAATCGTTCGCGAGTCTGAGCGCCTCGTCGAAATCGCGTACCTTAAGCACCGACATGACCGGCCCGAAAACCTCGCCGCGCACGATATCCATCTCGTGCGTAACATCGGTCAGCAGCGTCGGGCCGTAGAAATGGCCACGCTCGTATTCGCCGCCCGTTAGCCGCCCGCCGCCGATCTGCGCACGCGCGCCCTGCTGCACCGCTTTCGCGACGATTCTCTCGACTTTCTCGAGTTCGGCAGCACTGATCTTCGGACCCATCGACGTCTCTTCCTGCGATGGATCGCCGACCTTGATCGCGCGTATCTTCTCGCTCACGAGTTCGAGGAAGCGATCGTAGACGGCTTCGTGAACGTAGGTGCGCTCGTTGCACGTGCAGACCTGGCCTGCGTTGAGAAAGCGCGCTTCGACGGCCGCGCTGGCGGCCAGTTCGAGGTCGGCATCGGCGAGCACGATGAACGGCGCCTTGCCGCCGAGTTCGAGGCGGACTTCCTTCAGCGTCGGCGCGGCCGCGGCCATGATCTTCTTGCCGGCCGCGGTGCT
>Ga0153988_1000395_pt1 | contig 11378 bp, 3 predicted proteins | sample TSNC072MetaG_FD_104742 | JGI IMG/M metagenome (GOLD analysis project Ga0153988, IMG submission 104742) | Attine ant fungus gardens microbial communities from North Carolina, USA - TSNC072 MetaG | ecosystem: Host-associated > Fungi > Mycelium > Unclassified | place: USA: North Carolina, Jones Lake...
AGCTGACCAGTCATACCACCACCCGATATGATCTCGGAGGATGTTGTATGCATCTCCACCTGCAACACCTGCCTTGATGCCATTGGGCGTCAGTGAGACATGTTGAGAAGAATGTCCAGGAGTTGTCGTTGTTTTTGCCTTGGGTAATCTGGATGAAGACGAAGCTGAAGGCAATGAGGATGGCGCATGGTCAGGATCGAGTGCCGTCGTTGCTATTGGAATGTGTGATTCGACACCGGCATCGGCATCGGCATCGGCATCGGCATTTGTAGCAGTTGTATAGTCTGGTAGAGGTTCAGCTTGAACCGCAGTGCCATTTGTCGCCATACTTGCTGGAAGGTCTGGCTTTTGGGAGGAATACAAGGGTCGAGGACGGCACAGAGTTTGCCGATTATGGGCAATATGAGCATGAGTGGCGGGATGGCGATGCTCAACAGCACGAATTGCTGCTATCGTCGGACCAGCCGAGAACACCAGTAAGACAAGTGCGAGTTTAAACGCAGCCATTGCAGAGAGAAAAACGAAAAAACAAACGAAGGAGCGCTTGAGTCACACCCAACGCCCAATGAACAGTCTTCAGCTTTATACCTCTTCCCACAAGGTTGAATTGCATTCATTAACATTGAAGAAGCACAACGTCGAAATTTTGATCCTCGATTACCATAGAACCACGACCCAAGCTTCTCAACTTTGTTCGATGCCTGAGATCCATATTTCCCCATATCTAGTCATATTCCATTGTCCCATCGTGTGATCCTAGTAACGAATTCGATTGATTCCAAGCGCCAAAAGAGGGTTGCAAGGCGCTAGTGCTTGCATAGGTGATCCACAGAGCTCCTGGCTTCCACGTGCTTACGGAAGAAACGCCCCACTCCTCCTTTCGAGTGCTTGGGTCAGCACAGCTGTCGGCTCCTCGGACGTCAGGTGTCATCACTCCTAGGATACTGTTACCCACACAGCCAGTTGTATGGTCTAGCTGACATGCAGGACAGTGGCAATCCTTGTTGGCAAGACTATGGCTGTTCCATCCTCACTGCAACAGGCTTCTTCTTCCCCACAGTTACATACGAGGGCAGTCCCAATCGTTGACAGGCATAGCAACACAGCTTCGCCTATATGATCCCCACCCTTTCCATGCTCCCTTATCGTAAAGTGTCAGAAGGCTAATGTTGTTTCTGATCTCGAGTCCACTTGTTCGATTTCCGAGGGAAGACCTGCGTCTTGGCGAAGTCCTTCTGTCGTTTAGCAACGCCTAGACCCGAAGAGATGATATTACGGATGAAGGGTCGGAGACACATGGCTAATAGGGCATAAGGAGCCAGAGCCGACTGAACCTCCTCGGATGCTTGACCCAATTGATCCACGGTATGAAGGCGTTTTGAAGAATGGTAAATCGAGCAGGTGAATCACTCGTCGAGGATCAGCGACACAGACGACATATTGCGTCAAGGACGGATCTAAACTCATGGAAGGTTTCCAAGTTGGGTGTTGAACCAAGGAAAGAATGGATGGACGCCGCGCACTATCGAGGTTAATCGGCCGTAATTTCACGATACTTCCACATTGCGCAATTGGGACCTGTAAACGATCTGTGTTCTTGAGAGAGACTGTCCTCCCATTTGACGAACATGGAATGCATGGAGTGCTCTAATCCGCACAGAGAACATCATCACTTTGCTTGGAGGTACTTGCAGCTACTTTATGAAAGCGCAAATGCCCTTCTTCTCGCATCCAAGAATAGACATCCACTGCAGTGAATGGGACAAATCCCACAGTGCTATCCTTTTCAACGATTTCATTGAGAGCATCCCGAAGTGCACGAATGCGACCTTACTTGAGCTATGTCAGCTGTGATCTTGCATAAGGGAATACCTTCACTAGCACTTTCACGACGAGAGGGCCCCACAGCCATGAGTATTCGAAGACTGGGCAATATTGGGCCAACCCCAACTTCGGACGTTGAAATCTGGATCGACAGTTGCGCAGGCCCATACACACTCCTCATGGGTACCCCACTTAAGTACGTGCGAAATGCGAGCATGATTCAATAATCCCTGAAGGGAGGTAAAAGTGGTTCTCGAGCAAACTGGGCATTTCAGAATCAGAAACTCGGAATCTGGGACTACATTGCGAGCTGTAGCGATGTTGGCTGAACGAATGAACAAAATGTCGCTTTCGAGGTACGAGAAGGCAGAACCTTGATTCTAGGTGCTGGACGTGCAAGGCGGAGTTCTTCCTGCAGCCTGATAGTGGGAGGTGGAGGCTCTTCCCTGTCGAGAAGGAATTCGATTGGTCTGTCCGATATTTTCAAGGCATCGAGAACAGCAAATTTAAATGAATCAGGTGCAACTGTAGGTGAATGAGCATCTGAGAGTGATAATAAGCATATTCTGGCACACCTGTCTGCAGTGTTTCCTTTAATAACATTGCCCAAGCAATCCGAGCATTGATTGTCTGTGTCATCTTCTGGCGTATGCCTATATTCGAATGCCATTATTGAAGTTCCAACTGCATGACATTGATCGTCATTGAACTAGGAGATCTGAAAGAGAAAGACGGCGCAAGAAGAACGTGATCATACAGGAATTGATCTACATTAGGCAATCGCCGGATTCAATACCGAGTCAGGTACTGGTGAAAATGGAAAGATATTATAGCAAGTAGAATAACTATTAGTATTAGAAAAAGCATCAAGGGAAAGAGGCCAATATGTGAACCCGTGAGAAGCACTTGGCATCATACTCCTTGTTGGTGACCAAAGGCCTTGATACCGGGATGTGTGTTTATGTAGAAAGGTTCCCTGGAGCAAGCTTTAGTCACACAATTCTTGGTTGCCGCTTTCCCCTCGTCGCTGCCGTCCCCGCACAGGACGAAGAAAGACGCGATGCTGAGCAATCGGGAAGATATTCCATATTCAAACAAAGAATGTCATGACTTCACGAACCTAATGTGATTTGCCTTACGTCCCGCCCCCAGGAGACATCAATGGATCAATTCTGGCTCAAGACGTAATCATGATCGCAAATACCAGCACCGGAGGGAGTGGGTCATATATGGAGAAACCGCTGAAGATCCTGCCTGGCCCGGCATTATTCAGAAAGAACTTGGTGAGTACTTAAAGAGGAGAAAAGAAAACCATTGGTCCTTGAAATACAAGCTTTGTTTATAGTGAAGAGGTCCTCATGGTGAGTTGCTTAAACAAGAAAGCCACAACTGATACAATAGACTTTACTTCTTTGAGAGGATCCCCCAAGGTAGTGTCAGTTGATTTGCTGGGTGGAAGAAGATGAACAAACTTAATAAAATTTTGTGTGCACAATCAGAGTAACAGTGTATTCTGGAGATGAAGGGATTGTCTTAGTGTCAAGTGTTCTATCAGAAAGGTCTTGCAAGGAGACCATGTATAAGTAAATAATTGTCTCAGACATCATGCTAAGTGGTAGATGACTAAGAGCTCAGTAGTCAATAGTATAGACAAGGTTTTCATTTGGGCCTTTGGCCCACCTAGAACCCTCTACTAATTCTGTGTTATTAAGATTATGCTGAAGTCAGTGCACTATGCTTCCTTCCTACTGTTGGGGAATCAAGCCGACGCCGTGATCTGGTGGAAGCTTCTGGAATATTTCATTAGTATATAAGTTTGTAATTAGTTATATCTACTCATTGGTTTGCAATGGGATATGCCTTATTCCAAGTCAAACCAACGTGCGACTAGGTTTCTACGACACCTACAACAGTCTGTGTGACAGTAAGTGGTGTTGTTTATCAGGTGTCATGCCCCCATGACACCTCAGACATGTGGTGATGCATGTGCAATGTTGATCACAGCATGTCTACACTGGACCATTCTTGGGTTCCCATGTGTGTGCTTATGTCATCAGAAAACTTGATGCATGTCCCAACTACTCCCCTCATATGTGCTTATCATAGCTCCTCTGTCCAGGAAATTCCTTAAAAACTATAAAAGGCTTATTATTAATTAAATAACTTAGTTTTGTTCTCAACTAGGATTTACAGACAATACTAGTCCTCCTCCTCTTATCTAAAGAACCCATCTCTGATGAAGTATGACATCATCTAAGTTATTCATCTTATCATTATTCTGCTCACTGCTCTTAGCTCTGCTTATTACTGTTATTCCTTTAGTGACACATAGGCTCCAAATTGCTCCTCCACCAGGTAGATACTAGTATATTGATCTTCATATATAAAGTACCTACCTGTAAACCTAAACAATTAGTCTAGTCAAGTTAAGTCATTCTATTGGCTCTTAGTCTAATCCTCCTCAGCTTTGAAGACATTACTGTGCATTACTCTGTTAATCTCCACTATCCAATAAACCTTTTGTTTCCTACTGAGCAGAGTACAGAGAGACACAATCAAAATTGAGGCCAAGCTCACAAGGGAACCCTGCATTGAACTACTGGTTCCTAACATTAGGTCACTTTGCTCCCTTCCAACAATAGTCTATATGACAATGAATGTGTTGTCTATCAGGTCACTTTTCTCCCTTCTAACAATGGTCTGTGTGACAGTGAACAGTATTGTCTATCAGGTTGCTTTGCTTCCTTCTACCAATGGTCTGCATTACAGTAAGCAATATTGTGTGTTAGGTTGCTCTGCTCCCTTCCTACACTAGTATTTGCACTGTTGTAAGTCAGGTTGCTCTGTTCCCTTCCTACAATAGTAAGGCCACAGTCATCTTGCTTTGCTCACTGCTTGTTCCAATTTTATTCTAATTTATTTGAATTTATTCTGAATTAATTTGAATTTAAGGGAATTTTTCAGTAAAAAGAGAGGTCATGTGACAATTGCTTGGTCAGTTCTGATTCAGCAGCCATCATCCCACATTTGGTCTTGCATACATAATAAACAAGGTTTTCATCTAGGTCTTTGGCCCATCTAGAACCCTTTACTAATTCTATGTTATTAAGATTGTGCTGAAGTCAGTCTGCTATGCTCCCTTCCTACAACAGTCTATGTGACAGTAAGTGGTGTTGTTTATCAGGTTGCTTTGCTCCCTTCCAACAATGGTCTGTGTCACAGTCAGCAATATTGTACATCCTTGGTTAGTTCTGAGTCAGCAGCCATCTTCCCATATTAGTCTTGCATACATACTAGATTGACAACTGAGGTTGTTATGAACCTGCAATAGGGCTATGATTATTATTAGCCCTGGTCTGATAATAAGTGGTTAGTAGAAGAGATGTTAGTATTGGGAAATCAAGCCAAAACCATAATCTGGCTGAATTTTCAAGAACCTTCTGGAATATTGTTTTAGTATATAAGTTTTGTGATATACTTATTGGTTTGCAATGGAATACATTTTATTCCAAGTCAAACCAATATGCAACTCAGTTTCTGCAACAGTTGGTGCTCATAGACAAAGGAGATAATAATGCAGCAATGCACCATTAAAGGTTTGGAATCATGAATAGGCAAAGGACTCATTAGACAAACAGACTCTCAGGGAAACATCAGACAAACCCCTTTTCTATTTATAGACTCTAACCAAATGAATATCAGAACCAACCCATTTATAGACATTGTCTCAAACTTGTCACTTATGTTACTGTACTATCACTTAACTAGTCACTCATAGTTATATATGTTGTTGTCATAGAAATGGAGTCACATGTTGGTTCAGCTTGGAATAAAGTGTATTCCATTGCAAACCAATAAGTAAATACAACAAATTACAAACTTATATACTCAAGAAATATTTCAGAACATTCCTGAAAATTCAGCCAAATTATGGCATTGGCTTGATTTCCCAACAGTTGTAACACTTGTCATAGTACTAGTTAGGATAAATACAGCCAGAAAGAGAAGGAAATAGCAAGTTCTCTCTTTCTGTGGTCTTTTTATATCCCTTGAGATCCAGTACTCTTTTTTGTTTTTAGACAACCTTAAAGGGTACTTGCCACTCATAGGTCCCAACAAGTCTTATCTCTTCTGAAAACCTTAAACAGACCCACCATAGTGGGGCAAAGAGATATCAAGTGTTTAACATAGTGTTGTGCTACTTAGTCACAATGACTTAAAAAACAAGTTACTATTATAACTTGGCAAAATAGCATCAATATTTATTTTTCTTTTCTTTTTCAATTATTAGACATATGAGATAGTAATTACTTGTATGGATATATAGAAGAGTAGAGTAGGGTTAGGGTTAACTACATATATAAATAGTATAAGAAATCTAGCAAGAACTCTATTGAGTTCTCCTTGTCAACTTAGACTAGGAGGGTTTCTAAGTCATTATAAGACCTAGTGGTAAACACTGAATCTTACTTCTTATCCAAGTTGACAAAAAGAACTCAATAGGGTCCTTGTTCAATCCTTGTACACTACTTATACATTTACTACCTGGTCTGTGTACTACTTTCCCACACTCATCATGTCACCCATCATGTGACATTATTTGTGTGACTGTGACATGTGATGTTTCCTATACTCCTTCCTTATGTAGTGAGTCCAAAAGAAATATAAATATTGACTTAGCCATTTTGCTAAGTCATAACAGTCATCTAGGCTAAGCTACTATAGTTACAAAAAGAACTCAATAGGATCCCTTGATTAATTGTCCAGCTACTTATATAGTTTTACTATTTGTGTTATGGATATGGGATGAGATTACCAATATTATCAACCATGGAGTAACAACAAGTGGTTACTTCAAGAACTTGTCACAAACTTCATTTGGCCATATCTCTATCAATTCTTTTACAATTCTCACAGTCTTAATGGCTACAGAAAGCCCTAAAAAAAGACCTTTTGATTAATACCAGTCATGTCTCAAGGCAATCAGTATTATGAACATTGAATAGGACTATAACTATTATCAACCATGATCTGATAATGAGTGGTTAGTAGACGAGATGCTGGCAATATTAGATGAGGATATTATTATGCAGTAAATGCATTAAATGTCTGAGGACTCTAAAAGACAATGGACTCTCAGAATAGACAGGACTCTTTGGAGAAATCTCAGACTATCTTCTTCTTCTATCTTTGGACTTGTGCTAAATGGGACAACTTCAGACTAAACCCATTATTAGACACTGACTCAACTTGTCATCCTTATCACTTCTGTCACTGGACTATCACTTAACTAGTTACCCATAGTTACAACTAGTGTTACTATATTGTAACATAGTCACAAAACCTAGTTAGGATAAATACAGACTAGAAAGAGAAGGGAATGGCAAGTTCTCTCTTTCTGTATTCCCTCTGTAAAATTTTACTCTGAGGAATTGGTACTCTTACTTGTCTTAGGACAACCTCAAAGGTGCTACTCAAAGTCTTGTTGACATCTATCCTCTAATATAACTTTACTGAAAACCTTAATTAGATCTTTTAACAAAGAGCATGAAGATATCAAGTATTAGATATAGGCCTTAAGTTGAAATGCATATTCAACTGTGAGGTCTAGAGTCTTAACAATCAGTATTGGCCAAGATATCAGGCAGATCAACAGGTAACCACCATAGTACTGTTTATTAAATCACTGATATCTCAGAAACTGCCACAATTGATACTTTGCTTCTAAACTCAATAGAAGCCCTCTTTATAACACTCAGAATGAGCCTAGAACAATCCCAAGGCAATTAAGATTAGTGGAAATATGAAGTCCTCAATATTTGCATATAGACATTAATTAGTTACCCATAAATAGTCATCTGCCTTTAATTAGAATAAAAGATAGCCTCTATATGATTAAGTTATTGTATTTTAGAGCACGAAGGCACTACCATATATAGAACAATAGGTAGTAGCATATAATGGCCTATCCTAGTGTACAGACCATCACAATCCTGTATATAAGGACTCATAGTCTGAGGATTAGACCTCAAACTTAACAATATCTTTTGTCATTGTCTAACTTTGCATTTTTGAACTCTTTCAAGTATCAAAGTACCCATCACAAATAGTAAGTGTGTCATATTCCAGAAATCTGACAATTATGTAATTTATTTCTCCTAATAATTCTCCTAAAAAATTAACAATAGTAGAATAGCATAGTAGACTACTCTCCTCCTATCCTAGACTACCTATAAGTACTGAGTAGTTACAGTGTAATTCCTCAGTATGTAAATTAACGTCAATTTATCCTAATTCTATCCCTGTTCACTTCAGTCTCTATCCTATATCCCTAGGACCTCTGTTCTAATAACTTACTCCCATTCCAAAATAAGCAACTGACCTCATGACTGGAGACTGGGGCATAACACATAAGTTAAAGCCAAGGTCGTTCATCAAAAGTTGTACTCTGCTCTATCATTTTGTCTTGTCTGCTGGAGCCTGCTTTTGGGCTTTCCATCATCGCTAAGTACTATCTATTCTCCAAAGTAGTATCATACATCCATCCCAGAGTATAATCCTATTTATAACTCCTTCTCTCCTTTCTCCATCTTTCTGTATTTGACAAAGTGACTATTTGTGATATATAGACTCTTTTGTCATGGTTGAGATGACTCATAACAAATCAGTACCTTATTGTTGGGATATATTCTTTACTTAGCAGACCTATTAGGAATATAAAAGAAAGCTAAAATATATTAAACAATATATGACTGATATTAAAAAGGAGAAGGGAACAATTTAAAAATAACCAAGAAAAGGAATATATGAGATAGCTCCAAGACAAAGTGACAAAGGATCAAGTAAGAGATGACCTTGGCTTCAATATATATGTTGCATTTTAATCTCCTATCACATATTGATTGATACAGATTAGAGGAGATGTTGTTAAGAGTCAAGCAGAGTTCAAGTCTAGAATAAAGATATATAGGAGCAAGAAGTTAGAAATAGGATTAGGGAAGTAAATGTTCATCTATAGACTACTAAACTATGATATATATATACTATTCCAGGAAAGGGAAAATTAGTCTACAATGTGATCCTACAAGAGTAGATAATTAGGAGTATAGAACTAGGAGGTTAAATAAACAATTAAAATGAAAAGATAACTGGAAATTCAGTATATGACAAGACCTCATGTCTGCCACATACTTTTCTCATTTTTACCTCATGATACAAAGGTATATATAGTAGTAGATACTCACCTGTATTCTCTACAATTTACCAATTGTATCATTCCCTCCCTTTCTCTACTCTTAACTCACCCTCAAGTCTTTATTGAGTGTTGTAACCTGAGTTACTCCTTAAGGTTGTAACAACAACTCCCAAGTCAATCTGATTCATCACATGTAAAAAAAAGTATTCCTAATTAGAACTCCATGATGGTAGAGTCGAACAAAGCTCCTGGTGACAAGCCTAGACCATTGGGTATATTTGGCTCATGTCCTTTTCAGTAAGTGGTTTTCCCTGAAATTGATATAAATACTTCATGTCAGCTATACTTCAGCCTGACTGATCAAGGTCACCGAATAGATCCTTATCTTATGAGCTTCTGTCACTGGAAACCAAATGTAGAATCAGAGATAGCTAGCTGCCCCATGCCAGTGTAGCTAGATGATCAATTGAGGCTATTCTCATGTTAGTTACTACGCACCCATCCACCGACTGGGATGGATATCCAGTCTCTGATTCTGATTCTCCTTGATGATCAATAGGAGTTATAAGTGAAGTTGATTTTTTGTCCAAACGAAGCCTCATTTTCTCGTTTTTTTGGCAGAGCTTTTCATTTTTTTATCTCGTTGGTTATTGATCTGCGTTGGATTGGAATTTTTACAGCCTTCATTCTCCTCTAGTCATAAAGTTCTAAATTCGATGGAGAATGACAATGATGAAATGCAACTGGTTTTTGGCTCACCAAATTGCTTCATAGTCGAGACAACTATAAGCCACTAGCTGGCTCCCACTTCGTTCGAAAACAACCGCCATTACTGACATTGGCAGGGGGACAAGAATTGTGACTATCGAGGCATGAAGTAATTGAGTCCCATTTACCTTTCAATCGAAGTGAAATCGTGGATTCTTCGCCAGTCGTCCATGGAATGTCAGACTGATGAACGCTGCATAGTCAATCGGTATTGCGAAGGAAACTAGGAAAACCTATTGTTATGAGTATCTTGTAGGAATTACAGGTGACTTGGGGAAGAGATCTTTTCTTGGATGCTTTTCTGTTAGAGATCTGTATCGCTGGATTGGCACGTTATCTGGACGTCGGGGTTTATACTGTCAAGACGATCTATTTCCATGGGTCGTTCAGGGTGGGATACGAGACTAGTTGTAAAGCCTTTATCAGCAGAATGCGCTTGGTACACAACTTCATCTATAGCGTGATCAATTCTGGCAAGAAACTTGGGCTCGAACAGATACACATTTAAAGATGAAATCAGCTCGCTAACTATGTGCTTCCACGTTTCAGTCTAGGGACACATTGGGTATCACGTGTTCTTTGACTGGAAAATTTTCGGAAGGCTTTGAGCATACATGAAAAGAAAAAAAACACAGATTAATATGGAGAATGTGCATTGGAGCTCCCACGCGATCGTGCATGTCATGGATGGTGTGGAGTCTCTGTCAGGGAAGCAGAGTTCAATAGATGGATGAGTATCAAGAATGGAGGGCCTGGACCATTAGAATTAAGAGATCGACATTGACACGCGAGATCAATTCCAATTCCAGCTTTCCAAGCGCCGGTTACTTGATGAAGCCATTCAGCCATTCTCCGCGCAAGCGTCTAATCTCCACCGCATATCAAATTCGGATTGTACTTGCACTTGTCACACTGGACTCCTTTGTTTACCACTGGGATCTACGGAATGGGATCATCCCATCCCCTCCACTTCTGTGGTTTCTTATAAACCTTGAAATAAGAACATACAACAACCCTTGCCCCTATTCCATCCTCCACTCTACACCCCATCCATGATTCGTTTTGACCAAGTCGCTCCGGAGGTTATGCAGGCCATGTGCACACCCATGCATCAGGTTCTCTCACCAGCACCAGTTGCAGGTCATCCTCCCACAGGTGCCCTCTACATAGGCTCCTTTATCGCCGCCCAGGACAGAGACATGCTTCGTGAACATAACATCACCCATCTCGTCCAGGTCCTCAATGCTCCATGGTTGCCTACCTACGACAAGGAAGGATTCAGCACCTACCATATCAGCATTGACGATGCTACTAGCGTCGACATCCGTCCCTTTCTCGAGGCCGCATGCAACTACATCGATGCCGCCATTTGCTCGGGTAGAAATTGCCTCGTTCACTGTCAGCAGGTATGCCAAATCTTAATCGTTACCGGGCTTCAGTCAACGCCAGAATGATCCAGGGTGTGTCACGTAGTGCAGCTGTCGTCCTTGCCTACCTCATTCGCAACCGTAACATGACGTTGGACAATGCTATAGTCTATCTCAGACACAAGCGTGCTTGCGTGAAGCCCAACTCATCCTTCATTCAAGCA
>Ga0153988_1000396_pt1 | contig 11373 bp, 8 predicted proteins | sample TSNC072MetaG_FD_104742 | JGI IMG/M metagenome (GOLD analysis project Ga0153988, IMG submission 104742) | Attine ant fungus gardens microbial communities from North Carolina, USA - TSNC072 MetaG | ecosystem: Host-associated > Fungi > Mycelium > Unclassified | place: USA: North Carolina, Jones Lake...
CGGTCCATCACGCCGGACGGCAGATAGCCGAATTCGGTGCCGCCCGCGGTCGCATCCGCGAATTGCGAGAGCTCAGGAATCCAGATGATCGCGTGATTGATCGCGCTCGCGCCGTAACCGGGCACGCCCGGCAAGCTGTAGTACGGCCCGAGATTGAGCAGCACCGGCTCGCTGCGAATGCCGACCGCCGCGAGCAGCGCGCCGTAGAGCGCGACGTCGTCCTTGCAGTCGCCGTAGCGGTTGCGCAGGATATCGGTCGCCTTGTGCGGAATCGCCGCGGTCTCGCCGAGAAAAAGCGCCACGTAGCGGATATTCAAACGCACCCAGTCGTAGAGCGCGCGAGCCTTCGCGCGTGGATCGACGAGGCCCGCCGTCAGGCTCTGCGCGAGCCGCGCGATCGCGGGGTCATCGCGCGTCGCGTCGTTGTCGGCGGGTCCGCGATAGCGCGCGGCGAAGCTCGCGAAGTCCGGCACCGTCGATACCATCAGCCGGTCGCCCCAGTTCGCGTAGCCGACCGCGCCCGCTTCGAGCCGCGCATATGGGCCGTGCCGGTAGTCGAATTCGTAGCGGGTGCGGCCGTTTTCTGTCACCGGCGGCAGTGCGACATAGCCGCGCGCGTCGGCATGGAGCGGCACGTCGGCGGGCAGATCGAAGATGAGCCGCTGCAACTCCACGGGAACGCGTGCCGGCTCGACGAGGTACGCGAACGTGCCAGCCTGTAGCGGCTTCGCGCGCGTCTTGCGAAACGCCAGCTGCACGCGAGCGCCAGGCTCGACCGCGGGGAAGATCACCGTGCGCAACACGCCGTCCTCGAAACTCGGCGCGCCGGCCGAGCGCGGCTCCTGCACGTCGCGAATCGCCTCGGGGCCGACCGGATGCACGCTGCGGTCGGGCGCGATGGTTTCGGCGCTCAGCAGTTGCACCTGCTCGATGTCCTTGTTGAACCACACGTAACGCTGCGCGATATCGTCGACGCCGCTCGCCGTGTCGGCGCGCAGTACCGTGTCGTCGTGTTCCTCGACGGAGCCGTCCTTGCCGATCGTGAAGAGATGCACGTCGCGCTCGATCGTCGCGGGCGCGCGTTCGTCGCTGGCGGTGGTGATTTCGTCGGCGGACGCGCGGAGTGGCAAGACGACGACGCAGGCGGCGAACAGCATAGCCAGCCCGGCCGCAACCCCGACCGCCTCACTCCCCCCGGTCGTCATCGCCCAGCTGGCCGAGCAGTGTCTGGAGCTTTTCCACGTGCCTGAGCAGCATATGGCGATGCTTCTCGATCTGTTCGAGCCGTCCCGCAAGGTCGGCCTGAATGCGATCGTCGAGTTCGGTCGCGGCAATCACGTCCTCGACCTTCGCGCGCATCGAGGCGAGTTCCACCGGCGCGTGCAGCAGATGCCGCTCGAAGCGCCGTACTTCCTGCGTCGCAAGATCGCGCACCTTGCGAAAATGCGCGTGACGCCGATGCGCTTCCACATCGAGCGTCTCTTCCTCGAAGCGCCGGGCCGCGCCAGGCTGCCCGAAAATCGGCTCGGGCGGCCGCAACACGGTCTTCTTGCGCACCGGATGCGCGGTGCCGCGAAAACGCGCAAGCGGCTGCTCGTTGTCGATGGCCTCGCGCGCGTTCGACGGTATCTCGGGTTCGGTGTGCGGCACGTCCATCCAGCCGCCCGGCAGACCGGTGACCGCTTCGACGCCGCGCACGAATTCCTCGCTGAATTCGCGCTGGCCCGACAGCATCAGCTTCAGATAGCTCGCGGAGAACGTCATCATGCGCGCGAGCCGGCTCGCAGCGCCGACCTCGCGGGTCAGCAGCACCAGGTTCGCGCGCCAGATCGGCAGCAGCAATTCGTCGGCATCTTCCATCGCTGGGTCTTCCATCTTTCGCCCGATGAATCGATGAGCGCGTCGCGCATGTCATCGTTCTGAAAGGGTAGTCGCTTCGGTGCGCTGCGTGCAATCAGGGCTTGTTAAGGCGCGCACCGGTGTCGCTTTCATACCGACGTTACGCGCGAATGCACGCCGATACCTATGACAATGCGTTGACAACACGCCGCGTGTTGCATCGACACACGGATTCGCACGGCGTTCCGCCGTTCGGCTACATAAATGTGGCATGCTTACGCGCCGAGACGGCACGTGCCGTGCTGTACCGGTCGCTCCACAACATCGACTTAAGGGTTTTGTAATGAAGAAAATCGTTCTCGCCATTGTCGCGGCTGTCGCCACCCTGAGCGCGATCGCTCCTGCTCAAGCCGCCCCGCATCATCGCGAATGCCACAAGGTGCGCGTTCACCACCACTGGGAAAAGCGCTGCCACTGATCCGCGGCGCCGCGTCGACGAGACAGGGCTCGCATCGAAAAGCCCCGTTTTCACGGGGCTTTTTTTATGGCGAGCCGCATTCGCGACAACGGGCAAGCACCGCGCGACCTCACGTCTGCGCGCGACGCCCCTTACATTCCACGCGAAAACGCCGGCATGCAATCACGGACACATGCTGTTACACGTTTGCGCTTCGAGGTTTGCGAAGCGGCGCCGGCGCATGATCGTATTGAGCGAATACGGCGCCACCGCCTATGCGAGCAGGTCCGCGAGCGCCATGCGATAGCGCGCATAAGCGCCCGCTTCGTCGCGATGCCGGCGATTGTCGACAACCTTGACGCCGCCCGTGTAGACATCGCGAATCGGCGTCTCGCCGTGCTCGCAGAATACGACGCCCGACAGCCACGCTTCCTGCGCATGCCCGGCGATGCTCGAATGCCCGGCGTCGAGCACGAGCCAGTCCGCGCGATGGTCGGCCCGCAACGCGCCGACCGCACGGCCGGTGGCGCGCGCGCCGCCGTCGAGCGCGGCATCGACGAGACGATCCGCGACGTGCGTAGCCTGCGCCGATGCCAGCACGTTGCGCTGTCGGCACATGAGACGCTGGCCGTATTCGAGCAGCCGCAATTCCGCGCGCCAGTCGACGCCGATATGGCTGTCCGAACCGACGCCGATGCGGCCTTGTGCGTCGAGATAGTCCCGCGCCGGAAAAATGCCGTCGCCGAGATTGGCCTCGGTGGTCAGGCACAGGCCCGCGACCGCGCCGCTTCTCGCGAGTGCGAGCGTTTCGTTCCCGTCAACGTGGGTCGCATGCACGAGGCACCAGCGACCGTCCACCTCGAAGCGGTCGAGCAGCCATTGCACCGGACGCGCGCCTTCGGTTTCGAGACACGCGTCGACCTCGGCGGTCTGTTCGGCGATATGGATATGCACGGGCGCCGTCGCGTCGATGCCGCCGAGCAGCGCGTGCAACGACGCTTCCGACACCGCGCGCAGCGAATGCGGTGCGACACCGTAACGCAGCGCGGCGTGTTCAGGGCGCGCCGTGCGCAGCGTGCCGAGCAGATCGAGCAGACTCTCCGGCGTATTGATGAAGCGGCGCTGATCGTCGCGCGGCACACGCGCCCCGAAACCGCTGTACTGGTAGAGCACCGGCAGCATCGTCATGCCGATGCCGCTCGCCGCCGCCGCATCGACCACGCGTTGCGCGAGCTCGGCCTGATTCGCGTAACGGCCGCCGTCCTGCGCGTGATGCACGTAGTGGAATTCGCACACCGAGGTATAGCCGGCCTTCAGCATTTCGATGTAGAGCCACTGCGCGACACTCGCGAGCCCTGCGGGCGTGATGCGCGCGGCGAAGCGATACATGAGGTCGCGCCAGGACCAGAAATTGTCGGTGGCGCCAGTGCCCGATGCCGCGCGATATTCGGTCAGCCCCGCCATCGCGCGCTGGAACGCGTGCGAATGAAGGTTCGGCATGCCGGGCATCACGGGACCTTGTGCGCGTGGCACGCCGGCAGGCGCATCCGCATGATCCGGAGTGACCGCGCTCAGTGTGCCGTTTGCGTCCCATTCGAGCAGCACGTTGCGGCGCCAGCCATCGGGCAGATACGCATGAGCGGCGAACAGCGATTGACTGGATTGCGTCATATGTCAAACCTTTAGCTCAAGCCACACTCGACTCGCGCCGCGTATAAACGGTCTCGCCCGCGCGCACGACTCGCTCGCATAGCGGACGCCCGATCCAGTAAGCCAGCTCGGCCAGCGAATCGACCGACCACACCGCGAAATCGGCCGCGCGTCCCGCCTGCAACGCGCCATGCGTGTCGCCCCTGCCGAGCGCACGCGCCGCATGCGTCGTCACGCCTTGCAGCACCTCGGGCACGGTCATGCGAAACAGCGTGCATGCCATGTTCATCATCAGCAGCAACGAGGTGACCGGCGAGGTGCCGGGGTTGCTGTCGGTGGAAATCGCAATCGGCACCTCGTAGCGCCGCAGCAGATCGAGCGGCGGCAACTGCGTCTCGCGGATGAAGTAGCACGCGCCCGGCAACAGCACGGCCACCGTGCCCGCTTCCTTCATCGCGGCAACACCGGCTTCGTCGAGAAATTCGAGGTGATCCGCGGACAGCGCGCGATGCCGCGCCGCAAGCATGGTGCCGCCGCCGTTCGACAATTGCTCGGCGTGCATCTTGACGGGCAGCCCGTAGCGCGCCGCCGCGTTGAACACGCGCTCGCTCTGTTCGAGCGAAAAGCCGATGCGCTCGCAGAACACGTCGACCGCGTCGACGAGTCCTTCGCCCGCGAGCGCTGGCAGCATCGTGTTGCAGACTTCGTCGATATATGCGTCGGCGCGGCCCGCGAATTCGGGCGGCAGCGCGTGCGCGCCGAGAAACGTCGTATAGACCGTGACCGGATAGCGCTCGCCGAGTTGCCGTGCGACGCGCAGCATCTTGCGCTCGCTCGCGAGATCGAGGCCGTAGCCGGATTTGATCTCGATGGCCGTCACGCCTTCGGCGAGCAGCGGTTCGAGCCGCGCGGCCGCCTGGCGAAACAGCGACATTTCGTTTGCAGCACGTGTCGCGCGCACGGTCGAGACGATACCGCCGCCCTGTCGCGCGATTTCTTCGTAGCTGACGCCCGCGAGCCGCTGCGCGAATTCATCGGCGCGCAGGCCGCCATACACGAGGTGCGTATGACAATCGACGAGGCCAGGCGTCACCCAAGCGCCGTGCAAATCTTCGCGCGGCCAGGCAGCATAGAGCGCGGGCAAGTCGGCCGCCGCGCCGAGCCACGCGATGCGGCCGTCTTCGACGGCGATCGCGGCATCGGCGAGCGTATGGCGAGGGTCGCCCTGCGGACACAGTTTGAGGTGATGCCAAACGGTTTGCTTCATCGCATGCTCTTTGCTGCGCGGTGCAGCTGGTTGCGTGTTCGGGTCTGTTCGTGTGCGTTCGTCCTGCCATCTATCTGCGTGCAGGCGAGTTGAAGTCAGTGCGCCATCACCGCCGCGTATAGCGGATGCTGATCGCGAGCACGGCGCCCGTGCCTTCGAGCGCGCAGGTCAGCGCATTCGGCGTGTCGATGCGCAGCGTGTCTCCTGTTTCGAGTTGCAGTGGCATTGCTTCTCCTGCCACTTTACTGTCCACCCCGCCCGCGAGCCTCAGCGCGACCGACCCGCTTGCGCAATAGAGCAGCACCACGTCGCCCTCGATCATGCGCGTTGCAGCCGGCTTCGCCTCGCATCGCCACACGTCGAGCACGCCCAGCGCGAGGTCGCGCCGCACCATGAGGTTGAAGTCGCGCGTCGCGCCATCGACAAGCCGCGCCTCGATACGCGCCTCGCCGCCGAAGTGCGCGACGTCGAGCGGCTGCTTCAATGCATGCGATTTCACGACCTCTGCACCATCGAGTTCGTCGAGCAGCATGCCCGCACCCGACAACAACACGAGCGTACGGTCCACACCATCGAAGCGCGAAAACGGCCCGGCCTGCGCGACATCGGCAACGCTCACGCGCCACACGAAATCGCCCGGCGCCTCGCGCTGCCCGCTGCTGCGCGACGGAAACGCGGCCACTTCACGCGTCACGCCGCCGCCGTTTTTCCACGGCGCCGCCACGAGGTCGGCGCCGCGAATCAGCGTGACGCTTGCCGTGCCGCGCGCGCCATGGGCCACGGCCATGTCAGCGGCCGAGCATCGGCAGATCGAGGCCCGCCTCGCGCGCGGTCTGCTGCGCGAGTTCATAGCCCGCATCAGCGTGACGCATCACGCCCGTCGCCGGGTCGTTGAACAGCACGCGGCCGAGACGCTGGTGCGCGGCATCGGTGCCGTCCGCGACGATCACGACGCCCGCGTGCTGCGAGAAGCCCATGCCGACGCCGCCGCCATGATGCAGCGAGACCCACGACGCCCCACCCGCCGTATTGAGCAGCGCGTTGAGCAGCGGCCAGTCGCTGACCGCGTCCGAGCCGTCCTTCATCGATTCGGTTTCGCGATTCGGGCTCGCCACCGAACCGGTGTCGAGGTGATCGCGGCCGATCACGATGGGCGCTTTCAGTTCGCCGTTCCGGACCATCTCGTTGAACGCCTGGCCGAGCCGATAACGATCCTTCACGCCGACCCAGCAGATGCGCGCCGGCAGCCCCTGAAACGCGATGCGTTCGCGCGCCATGTCGAGCCAGTTATGCAGATGCGGGTCGTCTGGAATCAGCTCCTTGACCTTCGCATCGGTCTTGTAGATGTCTTCCGGATCGCCCGACAGCGCGACCCAGCGGAACGGGCCCTTGCCCTCGCAGAACAGCGGGCGGATATACGCGGGCACAAAGCCCGGAAAATCGAAGGCGTTGTCGACGCCCATTTCGAGCGCCATCTGGCGGATGTTGTTGCCGTAGTCGAGCGTCGCCGCGCCGCGTTCCTGCAACGTCAGCATCGCCTGCACCTGCTTCGCCATCGACTGTTTGGCCGGCGTGACGATGCTCTCGGGCGCGGTCTTCTGACGCTCGCGCCAGTCCTCGACGGTCCAGCCCTGCGGCAGATAGCCGTGAATCGGATCGTGCGCGCTGGTTTGATCGGTCACGCAGTCCGGCGTAATGCCGCGCGCGACGCACTCGGCGAACACGTCGGCCGCATTGCCGAGCAGACCGACCGACACCGGCGTGCCGCTCCGCTTCGCTTCGTCGAGCATGGCGAGCGCTTCGTCGAGCGTCTTTGCTTTCCTGTCGACATAGCGCGTCTTCAGACGGAAGTCGATGCGCGTCTCGTCGCATTCGACCGCGATCATCGAGAAGCCCGCCATCGTCGCCGCGAGCGGCTGCGCGCCGCCCATGCCACCCAGGCCACCGGTCAGAATCCAGCGGCCTTGCGGGGCGCCGTTGAAATGCTGGTTCGCGACCGCGAAGAAGGTCTCGTAGGTGCCCTGCACGATGCCCTGGCTGCCGATGTAGATCCAGCTGCCCGCGGTCATCTGACCGTACATCATCAAGCCCTTGCGGTCGAGTTCGTGGAAATGCTCCCACGTCGCCCAGTGCGGCACGAGATTCGAGTTCGCGAGCAGCACGCGCGGTGCGTCCGCATGCGTGCGAAACACGCCGACCGGCTTGCCCGATTGAATCAGCAGCGTTTCGTCCTCGTTCAGGTCTTTCAGCGACGCGAGAATCTGATCGAAGCAATCCCAGTTGCGCGCGGCGCGGCCAATGCCGCCGTACACGACGAGCGCATGCGGATGCTCGGCGACTTCGGGGTCCAGGTTGTTCTGGATCATCCGGTACGCGGCTTCCGCGATCCACGTCTTGCAGGTCTTCTCCGCGCCGCGCGGTGCACGGATCGTGCGGGTCGGGTCGAGACGCGGATCGATATGCTTAGGATTGTTCATGATGTCCCTCGGATGCTTGACGCGGTTCGATAACGAATTCGGCGATGGTGAAAAAGCGCAATCAGATCAGAAATACCCGGTGAAGCGGTAGCGGCTGCCCGGATGCCACAGATTGGCGATCGAGGCGACCTGGCTTTGCGACCACGTACGCCGGTGCAGCACGAGGCACGGCTCGCGTTCATCCATGTTCAGCAACTGGCGCGTGCCGTCGTCCGCCGCCAGCGCCTCGATGCGATACTCGACCCGCTGCAGCGGCGCGACGCGCACGAGATACTGGTTCGGCGTCGTGTTCGTGAAGTCCTGCAACGCATACTCGGGCGCGACGGCCGGATTGACCCAACGCGCTTCGAGCTGCATCGGCTCGTCGTTTTCGAAATGCAGCAGGCGCGAATGAAACACAGGGCTGCCCACGCTCACCTGCATTTCGTCGGCCAGCTCCGCATCGGCAATGCTTGCACCGATGTCGAGCACCTGCGCGTGATAGCGATGGCCGCGCGCAACGATTTCATCGGAAATGCTGCGGATCGCAACCAGGGTCGATTCGTACTTGGGACGGGCGACGAACGTGCCCGAACCTTGCACGCGCGTGAGCACCTGCTCCGAGGTCAGCTCGCGCAATGCGCGGTTGACCGTCATGCGCGCGACGTTGAACTCGCGCGCCAGTTCGTTTTCGGACGGCACCTGGTCGCCTTCGGCCCATTCGCCCGCATGAATGCGCGAGAGGATGAAGTCCTTGATGCCCTGATAAGCGGGTGCGTTCATTGGCGTGATCCGCGTGCCTGATAGTGGCTGTGATGACCGGTTGGCTTGCCGGATTGGTCTACCGGGTTGGCTTACTGCTCGGAGACGAACGAGAACGGGCTCAGCTGCGCGATCGTGCCGTCCTGCACGAGCTTCGTGACGGCCGCGATGTCCGGTGCGAAGTAGTGGTCGAGTTCGTAGTGCGGCACGTTCCTCCGCACCACGTCCATCACTTTCTGCAAACTCGGGCTGGTCCGGTGCGGCGCGCGCAGATCGACGCCTTGCGCCGCGGCCAGCAGTTCGATCGAGAGAATATTAGCGGTGTTGTCGGCGATGTCGCCGAGCTTGCGCGCCGCGAACGTCGCCATCGACACATGATCTTCCTGGTTCGCGGAAGTCGGCAGCGAATCGACCGAGGCCGGATGCGCGAGCGTCTTGTTTTCCGAGGCGAGCGCGGCGGCCGTGACGTGCGCGATCATGAAGCCCGAGTTCACGCCGCCGTCTTTCACGAGGAACGGCGGCAGGCCCGACAGCGTCGCGTCGATCAGCAAGGCGATGCGGCGCTCGGCAAGCGCGCCGATTTCCGCGGCGGCCAGCGCGAGGTTGTCGGCCGCGAACGCGACCGGCTCGGCGTGGAAGTTGCCGCCCGACAGCACTTCGCCGGTGTCCGGGAAAATCAGCGGATTGTCGGAGACCGCGTTCGCTTCGGTCAGCAGCGTTGCGGCGGCCTGGCGCATCTGGTCGAGACAGGCGCCCATCACCTGCGGCTGGCAGCGCAGGCTGTACGGGTCCTGCACCTTGTCGCAGTCGGCGTGCGAGACGTTGATGCCCGAGCCTTGCAGCAGCGACCGGTAAGCCGCCGCCGCATCGATCTGGCCGCGATGGCCGCGCAGTTCGTGAATGCGCGCATCGAACGGCTTGACCGAGCCCATCGCCGCATCGACCGACAGCGCACCGGCCACGAGCGCCGTGCGATACAGGTCTTCGATCGCGAACAGGTTGTAGAGCGCGAGCGCGGCCGACGCCTGCGTGCCGTTGAGCAGCGCGAGACCTTCCTTCGCCTGCAGCGTGAGCGGCTTGAGGCCGACGAGCGCGAGACCTTCGGTGGCCGGCAGGCGCTCACCCTTCGCGAACACTTCGCCGACGCCGAGCAGCACCGCCGACATATGCGCGAGCGGCGCGAGGTCGCCCGATGCGCCGACCGAACCCTTGACCGGAATCACCGGCAGCACGTCGGCGTTGAACAGCGCGATCATCGTTTCCATGACTTCGCGGCGGATGCCCGAGTGGCCGCGGCCAAGGCTCGAGAGCTTCAGCGCCATCAGCAGGCGCACGACCGGGCGCGACATCGGCTCGCCCACGCCGACCGCGTGCGACAGCACCAGATTGCGCTGCAGCAGTTCGAGCTGATCGCGCGGAATGTGCGTGCTGGCGAGGCGGCCGAAGCCGGTGTTGATGCCGTAGGCCGGCTCGCCCTTGGCGGTGATGTCGGCGACGGCCTGCGCGCAGGCGTCGATGGCGGCGTGGCTGGCGGGATCGAGTTGCAGCGTGACCTGCTCGCGGGCGATCCGGCGCAGTTGCGGGAGAGTCAGGTGGCCGGGCTTCAGCATCATGGTGGTGTAGTCCTGTCTATACAAGTTCAAATAAGTCTAGCCTGGCGATCTTGTATATACAACTTCTTTTTCCAGCTTTCCCGCCTAGGGGTTTCCATGATTCGCGCCGCGCTACAGCCTCACCCGTCCCGCGATGAAATCCAGAAAGCACTGCACGCGCCCCGCGAGCGACGCGCTCTGGTAGTACACCGCGTTCACCGGCTGCCGCTCGTCGACGAGCAGGTTGCCGAGAATCGGCACGAGGCGGTTCTCGTGCACGTCGGCGGCGGTCATGAAGTCGGCGAGACAGGCGATGCCCCAGCCCGACAGCGCCAGTTGCCGCAGCGTCTCGCCGCTCGACGCGGTGATCGACGGCTCGATCTTCAACCGTGGCGCCGCGTCGTCGCGAGCGTGGCCGCGCTTGCGCCCCTTGCCGCCCTCGCGCAACGGCCAGCGGTTCAGATGCTCGGGCGCGGTGAAGCCGATCAGCCGATGCGCGCGCAACGCGTCGAGCGTGGCCGGTTCGCCGTATTCGGCAAGATACGCCGGGCTCGCGAGCACGCGCAGTTTGCTGCTGCCGAGCGCACGCGCATGCAGCGTCGAGTCCTGCAATGCGCCGATGCGAATCGCGATGTCGACCTTCTGTTCGAGCAGATCGACGATGCGCTCGTGGCTCGTCAGTTCGAGCCGGATCTCCGGATACAGCGCGGAAAATGCCGTCATATGCGGCGCGATGCAGTGAAGCATGAACGGCGACGCCGCATCGACGCGCAAGCGCCCCGACGGCCGCTCTCGGCCGCGTGCGACCGACTCCTCGGCTTCTTCGAGCGCGTCGAGAATCGCGCGGGCGCGCCGCAGGAACGCCTCGCCCTCTTCGGTCAGATGCAGGCGGCGCGTCGTGCGCCGCACGAGCGCGGTGTCGAGCTTCTGTTCGAGGCGCGTGAGCGCGCGGCTCACGCCGGAGACGGTCTGCCCCAGCTTCTCGGCCGCCGCCGTGATCGAGCCGCAGTCGATCACGGTGACGAACACGAGCAATTCGTCGGTGGACGTTTTCATTGTTGACTCGAAATCAAGATTGATTTGAGACTAACACGCTTTTTGCGAAAATCGATGCGGGCGATACTGCGTGCCTGTCCCCGTCATTGCATCAAGGAGAATGTCTTGAAGATTTTCGTTACAGGCGCAAGCGGTTTTATCGGCGGCTCGATCGCGGCGCATCTGGTGCGCGCCGGTCATCACGTGCGCGGTCTGATCCGCAATCCCGAACAGAGCGCGGAATTGCAGCGGCTCGGCATCGAGCCCGTCATCGGCACGCTCGACGACAGCGCGTTGCTGAGCGCCGAAGCGCAA
>Ga0153988_1000398_pt1 | contig 11332 bp, 12 predicted proteins | sample TSNC072MetaG_FD_104742 | JGI IMG/M metagenome (GOLD analysis project Ga0153988, IMG submission 104742) | Attine ant fungus gardens microbial communities from North Carolina, USA - TSNC072 MetaG | ecosystem: Host-associated > Fungi > Mycelium > Unclassified | place: USA: North Carolina, Jones...
GACGCAGCCGCGTCCCGCGCCGCTCGAAGAAGCCGCGCTCGAAGAACTGCGCTCGGTGTTCGGCGCGCGCTGGTAAGGCGGCGCGGGCATGGCGGGTGTATCGGGTGTGGCGGGCGGGCGCATCTGCCGCGCCGCTCCTTGGAGCCGTGCCGCTTCGTCGTCGTCGTTGCCGTTCCCGCCTGCTCGTCTATTTCCATTGCCATTGGCGCGCGTGCCCGGCACATGCCTCGCGTGCCCCATCACACTGTTTTCAAGGAGTTGTCGCCATGCCTCGCTTCGCCGCCAATCTGACCATGATGTACAACGAGCACGCTTTCCTCGACCGTTTCGCCGCCGCCGCGCGCGACGGTTTCAAAGCGGTCGAGTTTCTGTTTCCTTATGACTTTCGCGCCGACGAACTGAAAGCGCGGCTCGATGCGAACGGCCTCACGCAGGCGCTCTTCAATGCGCCGCCGGGAGACTGGAACGGCGGCGAGCGCGGCATCGCGATCCTGCCGGGCCGCGAGGACGAATTCCGCCGCAGCATCGACACCGCGCTCGACTACGCGCGCGTGCTCGGCAACCGCAAGCTGCACGTGATGGCGGGCCTCGCGCCGCAAGATCAGCCGCGCGAAAAACTGCGCGACGTGTATCTGAAGAATCTCGCCTACGCCGCGCAGACCGCGCAAGCCGAGCAGATCATGATCGTCATCGAGCCGATCAATGCGCGCGACATGCCGGGCTATTTCCTCAATCGCCAGGACGATGCGCAGGCGATCTGCGCGGAAGTCGGCGCGGCGAATCTGAAGGTGCAGTTCGACTGCTATCACTGCCAGATCGTCGAGGGCGATCTCGCGATGAAGCTCAAGCGCGATAGGGCGGGCATCGGCCATATCCAGATCGCGGGCGTGCCCGAGCGTCACGAACCCGATATCGGCGAGCTGAACTATCCGTATCTGTTCGATCTGATCGATTCGCTCGGCTACGATGGCTACATCGGCTGCGAATACCGGCCGCGCGCGGCGACCTCGGCGGGGCTCGGATGGCTGCGGCCTTATCTCGACGCGGCGCGTTGAGCGTCGCGATTTATCGTTCGCTTTGTCGTGCTTCAGTGCCGACGACTCCTCAAGGAATCGGCTTGCGTTGAAAACCGGTTGAGAACCACTCCCTGCGCGTATTCCCTGGTATCCGCTGGCACGGCTTCGTCCGTGCTTGACACGGTTTCGCGCACGCGCCTATCATCGTGCCTGTTTGTTCGATATATGACCTTGTGTTCGTATATAGAACATAAGGCCGGGTGAGGGGAACACGCCGACGCACGCCGCGGGTGCGGCAACTGTCGTCGATCCCAAGCCCATCGTTCACGATCCTGCGCTAAGCTGCGTTTAGGTTGCGACCGTCCGTGGTGACCGCCGCGCCGCCGCTTTCCTGTGGCGTCCCGCAGCTTGCCGCCATTTGCCGTGATGGCCGGCGGGCCGATGCGTCGATGTGCTGATGCATCGGGCTCGCGTGTCCACGGAAAACCGGCGCGCGGCGCAGCGCACGTAGCATCTCAACTGGAGACATCACATGACCGAAGCATTCCTGTGCGACGCGATTCGCACCCCCATTGGCCGCTATGCGGGTTCGCTGTCGTCGGTGCGCGCCGACGACCTCGGTGCGGTGCCGCTCAAGGCTTTGATGGAGCGTAACCCGAACGTCGACTGGAGCGCCATCGACGACGTGATCTACGGCTGCGCGAACCAGGCCGGCGACGACAACCGCAACGTCGCGCGTATGTCGCTGCTGCTCGCGGGCCTGCCGAAGGACGTGCCGGGCTCGACGGTCAACCGTCTGTGCGGCTCGGGTATGGATGCGGTCGGCATCGCCGCGCGCGCGATCAAGTCGGGCGAGGCCGCGCTGATGGTGGCGGGCGGCGTCGAAAGCATGAGCCGCGCGCCGTTCGTGATGCCCAAGGCGACCAGCGCGTTCACGCGTCAGAACGAGATCCACGACACGACGATCGGCTGGCGCTTCGTCAATCCGCTGATGAAGAAGCTGTACGGCGTCGACTCGATGCCGGAAACCGGCGAAAACGTCGCGACCGACTACAACATCAGCCGCGCCGACCAGGACGCGTTCGCGCTGCGCAGCCAGCAGAAGGCGGCGCGCGCGCAGAAGGACGGCACGCTCGCGCAGGAAATCGTCGGCGTGACGATCGCGCAGAAGAAGGGCGATCCGATCACGGTGCTGCAGGACGAGCATCCGCGCGAAACGAGCCTCGAAACGCTCGCGAAGCTGAAGGGCGTCGTGCGTCCGGACGGCACGGTTACGGCCGGTAACGCCTCGGGCGTGAACGACGGCGCAGCCGCGCTGCTGCTTGCCAACGAAGCCACCGCGAAGCGCTTCGGCCTCACGCCGCGCGCCCGCGTGCTCGGCGTCGCCACGGCCGGCGTCGAGCCGCGCGTGATGGGCATCGGCCCGGCGCCCGCCACGCAGAAACTGCTTGCGCGCCTCGGCATGACGATCGACCAGTTCGACGTGATCGAACTGAACGAAGCGTTCGCCTCGCAAGGCATCGCGGTGCTGCGCGCGCTCGGCGTCGCCGACGACGATCCCCGCGTGAACCCGAACGGCGGCGCGATCGCGCTGGGCCACCCGCTCGGCATGAGCGGCGCGCGTCTGGTCACGACCGCGACGTATCAACTGCAACGCACGCAAGGCCGCTTCGCGCTGTGCACGATGTGTATCGGCGTCGGCCAGGGCATCGCGATCGCAATCGAACGCGTGTGATGAGCGAACGCGGGTAACGCGGCGCAGGGCCGGCCCCGACCAGCCACGGTCACTCGCGCTTCGATGACCACGGCGGTTTGACGACAGCCCCATCGCTTCGGCGATGGGGCTTTTCTTTTTGCGTGCGATCACGCTAATCGAGCCATCCACAAGGCCGCTTATAAGGCCGCCTATCAGGCCGCATTTCATCGGACAAGTACAATCGTTCGGGTCATACCGTGTGAAGGAATAGTTGTTCTGCAGATGCGAATATTCTCAAGGAGAACGCAATTGAAGACAGAGCGACGATTGGCACCGTGTTGATGATCGCGGCGGTGGCCATAAGCCCGGCAGCACGCGCGCAGGATGACATGGCGAGCACCGCGCAAGGCGTGCTCGGTGCGGCGCCGCCGGTACATATGCAGGCGGAAATCGTCCGCGTCGATGCCGGCAGTCGCGCACTCACGCTGAAGGGGCCGGGCGGCAATGTCGTGGTCGTGCTCGTGGGGCAGCAGGTGGCGAGTTTCGAGCAACTCAAGGTTGGCGATCACGTCGACGTGCTGTACAGGAACGCACTGCTCACGAAGGCCGAAAAAGTCAGCGGCGCGGGTAAAGGCATTCGCGAGCGCGTCGACAAGCAAAACTACATGCCAGCGTCGGGCGGCTACGACGCGACGCGTCAGACCGAAGTGCTCGCGACCGTGCTGAAGATCGATCGTCCGCGCCGGCTCGTGACGTTGCGCGGCGCCGATCAGACGCAGATGCTCGAAGCCGGCCCCGAAGTCGATCTGAGCGACGTGAAGGTCGGCGATACGCTGCACGCGGTGTTCGTCTCGGCCGCGGCCGTGCAGGTGACACCGCTCGGGCAATGAGCGCCCCAAAGAGGCGACGCAAACTATGTCGAAATATGTCGCGCGTTGAGCAGAACCGGCGCGCGCGATGGCACTGCCTATGCCGATTGCTCGTGCCGCTTCGTCAGATCGCATTCGAGAAAGATCGCGCCGGGAATCGGATTGAACACGTAGGCGTCGATCGGTTCGAAGCCGAGCGACGCATAGAGCCCGAGCGCGGCCTGCATCGTCGGCAACGTGTCGAGGCGCATGCGCCGATAGCCGGCCTGTTTCGCAAGCGCGCAGATGCGCGTGGCCAGTTGCCGGCCCACATGCAGGCCGCGTCCCGCGGGGCGCACATAAAGGCGCTTCATTTCGCAGGTCGTTTCGTCGAGCGGACGCATCGCGACACAGCCGACAATCTCACCGGCGTTGTTGCTCGCGAGCAGCACGTGGCCGCGAGGCTCGGCAAATTTGCCGGGCAAGCCGGCCAGTTCGGAGTCGAACTGCTGAAAGCCGAGATCGATGCCGAGACTTCCGGCATATTCGCGGAAGATGGTCCGCACGATGTCGAGTTGTTCGGGAAAGCGGGCGGTTTGCAGATGGATCATGCGCGGTCGATGGAGCGATGGGGCGATGAGGCTGTTGGTCGATGTATCGATCCGCGCAGTGTAGCGGATCGTGCGAACGTGCCGCGCGGCAATGGCGAAGGTCACTCGTAGCGCAGCGGAAAGCGGATCTCGAACGTCGTGCCCACGCCCTCGCGCGACGCAAACCCGATGTGGCCGTTCAGCACGCGGCATAGCTCGCTGACGATCGCGAGTCCGAGCCCCGTGCCCGGAATGTCCTCGCCGGCCGCGCGCTCGAATTCGTCGAACACGCGATCCGCATCCGCGGGCGCAATGCCGACACCGGTATCCGTCACGCGAATCGTCCAGTGTTCGGTGCCGGTGGTCGCGAGTTGCAATTCGACCTGCCCCGACTTCGTGTACTTGATCGCATTGGACAGCAGATTGACCGCGATCTGCTTGAGCTTCAGACGATTCGACAGGACGACCGACAACGCCGGATCGATCGAGGCAAGCAGCCTGAGCCCCTTGGCCTCGACGAGCGGCCGCGACGATGCGACGAGTTCCTCGTAAAGCTCGCGCAGATCGACCGCTTCGGGCACGAGCGGCGCGGCGTCGCCGAGCACGACCGAGTACTCGACCATCTGATCGACCAGTTGCTTCATGTCGGCGGCCTGGCGATTGGCCAGCGTCAAGGCGGTCTCGGCTTTCGACGGCGCCCGCGCGATCAGTTGCAGCGCGATCGAAAACGCGTTGAGGAAATTGCGCAGATCGTGCACGACGCTGCGCGTGATCTGCATGCGCGATTCGTGCAGCGCGCCGACCAGCCGCTGCTTGAGCATCAACTCGTGATTCGCGCGTTCGAGCTGCCCCGTGTACTCGTCGATCTTGCGATCGCGCTCGTTGACTACTTCCTTGATCGACGTGTACGTGACCATGCTGAACGCTTCGGCGATGAGCCGTCGCGCGCGGCTCTCGTGGCGCCGCGTGAAGGTACTCTCGCGCGCGGCGAATTCCTCGAGCGCTTCGGCGAGCACGCGCCGGAACAGATCGAGTTCGCGCACGAGTTCTTCGATGCGATAGCCTTGACCCCAGCGGATCTTGCCGTGCTTTTTCGCGTTGCGCTCGATCGATGTTTCCACCTGTTCGAGGTCTTCCACATCGAGCGCGGCGCAGAGGCCTTCGAGAATTTCCGGCAGATGATCGGCGAGTTGCTGATAAGTGGGCTTGTCGGCCTCGACGAGATCAAGGTCGGTGGAAACGGCATCCATCCATTGCTGCGTGAGACGGCTGCGTTCCGCCCTGACGTAGTCGGCGAAATTGCGCAGCGGGCTGATGCGTGTGTCGGTCATGATGAATGCGCTCAGGAAATTTCTACAACATACAAACGCACGAACTTGTCCGATCGCATTGCGTCCCTCGGCTCCGTGGGCCCTGGCGTCGTGCCATCGCGCCGCGTATGTACGGGCGCCGGGTGCTCGGCCCGGCCCGCAGAGAGCCGAAGATGGCGCCCATTATCGCCGCAATTGCCGCATGTGGAACACCTCTTGCGCCATCTCGCTAGGGTAATCGAAGTAATGAGTCTGCAGATGATGACGCTCTCAATCCTGCTGGTGGACGACGAACCGGAAATCTTGGCCGCATGGTGCCTGATTCTCGAACGCGAGGGGTATGAGGTGAGTTGTGCGAACAACGGCGCCGAAGCGCTCGCGTGCGCGAGTGTCCATGTTCCCGACCTGATTGTCACCGACTGGACGATGCCGGTCATGGACGGCGCCGAATTGTGCCGCAGCCTCAAGGCGATGCCGCAGCTCGCCGACGTGCCGATTCTGCTGCACACGGCCTTGCCGCCGTCCGAAGGCGAGGCGCGCAACTGGAGTTTTTGCCTGCGCAAGCCGAGTGGCGTGGAATATTTTCTGACCACGATCGCGCGCTTGTGCGGGGCCGCTCGTTGACGGAATCTGCCGCTGATGTCCCGGACGGCACGGCATCGTTCGTCAGGATGCCTGTGCATCGGCTTTGAGAAAATCGATGAAGGCGCGCAGCGGCGCGGGCACATGACGGCGCCCCGGGTAATACAGAAACGGCCCCGAAAAACGCTGCCACCACGGTTCGAGAATCGGTTCGAGCGCGCCGCTGTCGAGCTGCGCGCGCAGCATGTCCTCGAACAGGTGAATGACGCCGACACCCGCGACGGCGCAACTGACCGCGAGGTCGATCGCCGCGCTCGGCTGCACGAGCAGCGGTCCGCCCGGATGCAATTGCAGCAGCTCGCCGTCGCGTTCGAAGTACCAGGTCGGCGTCGCGCCGCCGGAGAATTGCCCGCGCAGGCACGCGTGGGAGAGCAGTTCGCGCGGGTGCCCGGGGCGCCCGTGCGCGTCGAGATAGGCGGGCGAGGCGGCCGTCGCGAAGCGCTGCACGCGTGCGCCGATCGGCACCGCGATCATGTCCTGTTCGAGGCGCTCGTCGTAGCGGATGCCCGCATCGCAGCCGATCGACAGCACGTCGACGAAACCGTCTTCCACCACCACGTCGACGCGGATGTCCGGGTACAGCTTCAGGAAGCGCGCGAGCACGTCGGGCAACACGATGCGCGCGGCGCTCGCCGGCACGTTGAGCCTCAACGTGCCGGTCGGCTTGTCGCGAAAGCCGTTCAGCACGTCGAGCGCCGCTTCCATTTCGCCGAACAGCGGCGTGAGCTTTTCGATGAGCCGCAGGCCTGCCTCGGTCGGCGCGACGCTGCGCGTGGTGCGGTTGAGCAGCCGCAGGCCGAGTTTCGTTTCGAGCCGGCGCACCGCGACGCTCAGGCTCGACGCGGACACGCCGCTTGCACGCGCCGCGTCGCGAAAGCCGCCCGCGCGGGCGACCGAAACGAAGGCGGCGAGATCGTTCAGTTCCATGATGATTGTTCATATTCTTAAACAACCTGTACACGTTAGACCTGTTTATTCAACAAAGCAATCCGACGATACTGCCGCTCAACCCTTCCCAAGGCGATCGTCATGCCGAACTTCAATTCTCCCGACACTTTTCTGCTCGCCGATCGCACGGTGCGGCGCATGGGCTATGGCGCGATGCAGCTTGCCGGGCCGCACGTGTTCGGGCCGCCGAAAGATCACGCCGCCGCGCTCGCGGTGCTGCGCGAGGCGGTGGCGGCAGGCGTCAATCACATCGACACGAGCGATTTCTACGGCCCGCACGTGACCAACCGGCTGATTCGCGAGGCGCTTCATCCGTATCCGGACGATCTCGTGATCGTCACGAAGGTGGGCTCGGTTCGCGACAGCGACGGTGCATGGTTGCCGGCGATGGAGCCGGCCGAGATCGAAAGCGCGGTACACGACAATCTGCGCAATCTCGGCCTCGATCAGCTCGCGGTGGTCAACATGCGCATCATGGGTGACGTGCATGCGCCGAAAGAAGGCTCGATCGAAAAGCAGGTCACGGCGCTTGCCGAACTGCAGCGGGGCGGGCTCGTGTGTCATGTGGGCCTGAGCAACGTGACGCCGGCGCAGATTGCCGAGGCGCAACGCATCACGCAGGTGGTCTGCGTGCAGAATCACTACAACCTCGTGCATCGTAGCGACGATGCGTTGATCGACGATCTCGCCGCGCAGGGCATCGCCTACGTGCCGTTTTTTCCGCTCGGCGGCTTCACGCCGATTCAATCGTCGGCTCTGTCGTACCTCGCGCAAAAACTCGGCGCAACGCCGATGCAACTCGCGCTCACGTGGCTATTGCATCGGGCACCTAATATTTTGCCGATTCCGGGGACGTCGTCGGTCGCGCATCTGCGTGAAAACCTGCGGGCGGCGCAGTTGAAACTGGATGCGGACGTGCTCGCGCAGTTGAATGCGATGGGCGGCGAGGGGTGATCGTGCAGGATGAGCGAGCAAGTTGATCATGCAAGTTGAGTGCGCATGGGCGGCATGCGTCGCGACCTCGTCTGGAGGTCACCGATGTGGGAATACCGGGAGCCCGTCGAATCATTCTGATGGCGTCGCTATCGTTCGCTTTGCATGGAATCCTGGTAAGCTGACGCGCTTGCCTCAGTCGACCAGGGAAAGATGTCATGTCTATCGTCAATTACATGCTGCGCGATGGCGAGCGCCGCGAACTCGGCGTGCCCACACGCACGAGCGACACGCTGATTTCTGCCGTGGGCGATAGCGCTTCTTGCGTGCCGCACGAGGCGCCATCGGGCGCGGTGTGCAGCATCGGCATCGAATCCATGCAGAACGCCAGCGATAGGGCGACGCCGCCTGCCGGCCGGCCAGCGCAGGGAGCCGCATGATGTCGCTGGATAACATCGACCTGAACCTGCTGCGCGTCTTCGATGCGGTATTCGAGGAGCGCAGTCTTGCGCTTGCGGGCAAGCGTCTGCATCTGAGCCAGTCAGCGGTGAGCCATGCGCTGGCGCGCTTGCGCCAGGTCCTCAACGACGATCTTTTCGTGCGCACCGGCAAGGGCATGCAGCCCACCGCGCGCGCGATGGACATGGCGGGGCAGTTGCGCGGCGCCCTTCAGCAGATCAAGTCGGCGCTGGGCGTCGCGGCATTCGAACCGGCCGACGCGCAGCGCAAGTTTGTCGTCGCGGCTAACGATTACATCACCTCGCTGCTGCTCGGGCACCTCAGCCAGCGTCTGAGCGCGCAAGCACCGCTGACGGATCTCGTCATCCGGCCGTCGACGCGCCTCGATCTCGCCGGCCAGATCGATGTGGGCCGCATTGACATCGCGGTCGGCATCTTCGCGGAGATTCCGCCGCGCTTGCGCTGGATGACGGTCTGGGAGCAGACCGATGTTCTGCTGATGCATCGCGATCATCCGCTCGCCGGGCGGCTGCTCACGCTTGATGATCTGCTCGAGTATCCTCTCGCGACCATCTCGCTCGGCGGAGAAGAAGAGGGCGCGGTAAGCGGCTTTATTCTCGAACGCGGTCTTGCCAGGCAGTCCGAGATGTTCAACCGCGATGCGCTCGATCATGCCTACGCGGCGCGAGGCGAGTCGCCGCGCGTGCGCGTGGCGGTCGCGCACTCGCTGGCCATTCCGGCACTCCTGCGCTCCAGCAACATGCTCGCGCTGGTTCCGTCGCCACTCGGGCGCGAGATGGAGAGCCAGGGCGAATTGACGATGTGCGCGACGCCCTATGCGTGTCCGAGCGAAGAGGTACGAGTTGTTTGGCACGAGCGCAATGATCACGACGCGGCACTACAGTGGCTCAGGCGTCAGATCGAGGACGTGGTCAGCCAGATGCAGGCGTGAACATGCATCTGAAGTTCAAACCTGCGGCGGCTTGATATCGTAGGCAATCCGTCCCGAGGGCAGGAAGAACAGCGCGATGACCGCGCCGCCCCTGGCTTCCGGATAGTGGTGACTGCCCGGGGCCGGTGCTGTCCAGCCGGCATGGCACCAACCGTTCGGACCCATCAGCGCGGCGCCTTCGTCGAGCGGCACGACCATGTTGAACTCGCCATACGGGTGCGCGTGGTAGTCGCCGCGAAAGCTGCCTTCGGGGTTGTGCTGGGTGTTGTCGGTGCTGTCTATCAGAACCGCGGTGATGCTGAAATAGAACGTTTCGGCGGACGGCGTGACGAGCCGTGCGCGGCGATAGCGTGGGCCGCTGACTTCGACATCGGCCGCCCAGCCTTCTTTCACGCCGAGCCTGATCAGACGCGACAGGTCCTGGTACAACTCGCTATCCACACCGTAGTGAGTATTCAGCCATTGTTCGACTTCCGTGCTCGTCGTGATGTCTTTGATCTCTTCCAGAAAGGGGATGCAGCGGGCGATCAGTTCATCCTTGCCACTGATTTGTTGGATATGGGACATGCTGGTTTCTCCTTGAATTGAGCGTCATGAGCATTCGGCACGTGGAGCGCAGCGCTCCACCAATTTCTTGAGGTCCTTAAGGGAGTGCGAAGCTCGATACGTTGCAGCGCGATATGACGATGCCACAGGCGTGTGCGCTGAAGAAGGGAAACTCTTGCAAGATGACTATGCATGGCGTGCATGATGGCGGCGCTCGACCGGCCCGGCGAATTCGGCGCGGCAGGCAGCATCAGCGGCGCGGTGGACCCGCGCGGCTGCAAAGACGAGCCCGGCATCGACCAGGTCTTCGGCGACCCATCACAAGACGCCGATTTCTGGAACAACGCAGCAATCGTCGCGAGCGCGCAGGATTTCGCCCGCGAGCATATTGCGCTGACGATCGACTGCGGCGTCAACGACTCGCTGGTGCAATCGAATCGTTTGCTGCATGAGCGGCTCGTCGAACTCGGCGTGCCGCACGATTACGCCGGGCGGCCCGGCGGCCATACCTGGCAGTACGGGTCGAACGCGGTGAAGTATCAGGTGCTGTTCTTTGCCGGCATGTTCAGACACGCGGCGCAAGCGAGCGCCGCGGCCTGATTCGCGAATGACACCGTAAGCAGAACCGGCTGCGGGCCCGGTCTTAGTCGATGCCGTGAAATACCGCGTCGTCCGGGCCGAGATACGCGGGCGGGCGCCACGCGGCGTCGCGCATCGAATGCTGAACCTGCTTTTCGACGCCGAGCAGCACCGCGAAAATCGCCATCCGCACCGGAATGCCGTTGTCGGTTTGCCGGAAAATCGCGAGCCGCGAGTCGTGGTTGAGATCGACGCTCAGATCGTTCGCGCCGGGCCGGCTGTCGCGCGGCAGCGGATGCATGATCAGCGTGTCGGCGCCGCAGACGCTGTCGACGAGTGCCTGGTTGATCTGGAAGTCGGGCGTGTAGCCTTCGAACGATTCGTCGGTGAAGCGCTCCTTCTGGATGCGCGTCGCGTACACCACGTCGGCGCCGGCGAGGCCGTTGCGCAGGTCGTGCGTCTGCTCGATCACATGGCCGTTGCGCGAAATCTGCTCGATGATGTAGCCCGGCATTTCGAGCATCGGCGGCGAGATCAGCGTGAACTTGATGCCGCGGTACAGCGCGAGCAGCTTCACGAGCGAGTGCACGGTGCGGCCGTATTTGAGGTCGCCGACCAGCGCGATATGCGCGCCGTCGACGATCTTGCCGAGGCGCGAAAACTCGCGCTGGATCGTGTAGAGGTCGAGCAGGGCCTGGCTCGGATGCTCGCCGGGACCGTCGCCGCCATTGATGACCGGCACGTTGGTCGCGCGCGCGAATTCGGCCACCGAGCCTTGCTCCGGATGGCGGATCACGAGCGCGTCGACGTAGC
>Ga0153988_1000402_pt1 | contig 11300 bp, 4 predicted proteins | sample TSNC072MetaG_FD_104742 | JGI IMG/M metagenome (GOLD analysis project Ga0153988, IMG submission 104742) | Attine ant fungus gardens microbial communities from North Carolina, USA - TSNC072 MetaG | ecosystem: Host-associated > Fungi > Mycelium > Unclassified | place: USA: North Carolina, Jones Lake...
GTGACTTAGCTGCAGAGATAACATCATAGGAGCTCTAAAATAGAGTTTGGCATTGCTAGGGAGTTGAGCTATACAAGGAGGATTCAAAGTCTTATATCTGATCACATAGTCAAGAGTACTACTGTGAGAATAGTCTAATCACATAGCCAGAGAGTACTACTATGAAAACAACTTTGAAACAAGAAGTTAGAATGATACTAGATAGGCAGAACTTGTCACACCCTGGTGACACCACATGACCACACACACCCTAAGACCTTTACTTAGCTGCTTATCTTAGCAGAGAGCCCCCTAGTACTACACAACTATATGGAACCATTTGGTTTCTATCAAACTCATGACTAATCTTTGGATAGATAGTATCTACTATGTACATAAGACCGAACGTGGGAGTGATGGCACTAACACATAGTTCAACTTTTCACATACCCTTTCTTTTCACTCAAATTCACTCAAAAATTCTATAAAATTCAAATAAATTCACAATAAATTCAAATAAATTAGGATAAATTAAAATAAAATTGGAACAGACAGTGAGCAAAGTGAGCTGGCTGTGGCCTTACTGTTGGAGGAAGGGAGCAGAGTGACCTGACTTACAACAGTGCAAATTAACAGTAAAGGAAGGGAGCAAAGTGACCTGACATACAATAGTACAAATTACCAGTGAAGGAAGGGAGCACAGTGATCTGATACACAATATTGCTCACTGTGATGCAGACTGTTATTAGAAGGGAGCAAAGCAACCTGATGGACAACACTATCTGCAGCTGTACAGACTGTTATTGGAAGAGAGCAAAGCAACCTGATAGACAACACTATCTGCTGCTGCACAGACTGTTGTAGGAAGGGAGCATAGTAGACTGACTTCAACACAAACTTAATAACACAGAATTAGTAGAGGGTTCAAGAAGGGCTGGAGGCCCTGATGAAAACCTTGTTTATAGTAACTAGACTAGCATAAAACCTTTAGCTTTGTCATCAACTTAGTCTGCTCCTAGTCTGGTCTCATCTGTTGATCCCTCTCTATTCAATCAATTAATACTATTTTTCTTCTTCAAAAAACCAAGTACAAGCATAGAAGACAGATCTGTTTATTGAAGGCTTATCTTATTTTCAACCTTCTTAGAAGTCAGGACTTGACAGGACTTAGGACCAGAGCTAGAACAGTAGTCTAATACAGAGAATCAGGTTTCAAATAAGATCACCACTACAATAGTTCATTAGCAGAGTTTTATTCAACTTTCCTTCTACATTTAAATTTGAATTCATTTTCCCACAAATTTGCACAAAGGACATTGTGCTGAAACATAGTATCAGCTAGAGTGCTTTTCTTCAAGAACACATATCTTATTCATCTTAAAACTTATATTCACTGCTATATAAACCATAGTCAAGGAACTTTACAAGACAAAATGAGAATAGGAGTACCACTAGCAAAATAATAGCTTCTTTAGTATCCAGACTGGCAAATAGGAATAGAGAAAAATAATGAGGACAAAGTATTGCTAAAGAAGGATCAGCTGAAAGTAAGGACCACACAAGTGATAGAAGTAGTAATAGAAGGAGTTGACTTGCTAAAAAGAATTCAGGAGTCAGAAGTAATATAAGACTTTAGCCAAAACAACTTAAATCCACTCTAAGTCTGAGTTAACAAGAAGAACTTGATAGAGTTCTCATTTAATTCTATATACTACTTATACAACTATTACATAGTCTATATACTACTTTCCTACATGTTATGACTTAGCAAAAATGGCTAAGTCATTATTTATATTTCTTTTCTTTTTTTTTCTTTTGGACTTACTATATATAAGAAGTGTGGGAAGGTGTTACATAGTCATAGTCACATGAATGGATATCACAAGATCACATCATATGACCAAGTTACATGAGGAGTGTGGGAAAATAGTACATAGACCATGTGGTACTTGTATAAGTAGTATATAGGAAATAAATAAAGGCTCTATTGAGTTCTCCTTGTTAACTTGGACTTGGAGGGTGATTAAGTTGTCTCAGGCTAAGTTGCTATACTGCAGTCATCATGTAACTATCTCATGTGACATTATCTGTAATATAACTGTGGCCTGTTGTTATGCTGCTATTACACCAGACAGATAGCTATTTAGGCAAGATAAGTGACTATTTTTGCCTTAATAACAAGAATAACTAACTTGAGAGACAAGTTCAGCTTCCCCAGAGAGGTTCCCTAGATGCCCAGTTATGGACTCAAGCATCTCGCTTGAGTAGCAGAGTAGTGGCTGTGACCACTACTATTAGGGAACTGTAAGGGAACAACCCTGAGATCACTTAGATAACCTGGTAGGGTTCACATCATCTAGTGTTCCCATAGATCCTCAGAGTCCATGGTCTATAGTTCCTTTCCCTCTAGTTCGGGTCTCTATCACAGTACTACATAGCTATATCTGGTAGTGTAGTTATTATTGTCCTGATGTACATGTCTATGGCGACTGGCGCACAGACCAGGCTAGTCTAGTATAAGTAGCTAGTGATGTATAGTAGAATACCTTACCTCAACAATAGTTTGAGCTCCTGGGCTATCCATTGCTCTGACTTAAGACACCTCCTTTACTATACTGGAGTGTGTTCTGGCATGCCTCTGAGTGCGCCCTTACAGGAACCACTTAGAGATGATCACTCTTAAGCTAATAGATAGTCCTGGAAGCTAAGTTGAGATTCAAGTGAAGTATATCTACAACATATTGCTAGTATATATACCTACACTAGACAATCACATGGGCAGTCACATGTACATGGATCAGTAATCACAATAGTCCTTAAATAGATAAGAAGACATTGCACTACATGATACAGATAGGAGAAGCTAGAAATGATAAAAACATGATATGAACTGATATAGAACCTCTAGTAGATACGGGCTCATTGGACTTACTAAGCGATACCCTAGATTGTCCCCTTACAACCACTACATATACCTTATAGATGCTTGCCTGGGCACCCTGTATTGGATTTCTAATGGATTTCCCTTCTAGAGTGCTCTCAAGAGTGGAGGTAAACTTCAAAGATCAAGCTCTACTAGAGTGATGTCATACCTCAGTGGCCAGCAGCACTATTTACAGAAGAGTTACCATCAGATTTGGGCCATTACCACTGATGGCTAATTATATCAAGATCAAGAGAGTCGAGTTGGCACAGAGTTGCATCATAATTACAGTGGAAGGAAACTGAACTCTGGAGGAGTGAGAAGGTATAGAAGATGTAGAAAGAGAGATAAGAAACTTGAAAAGAGAGGTAGAAGGGAGGATTGACAAAGACAACGTGCTCAAGAGCAAGATGACTTGAGATTGCCATCTTCTTTTACGGCCTAGCAAGAAGCTCAAGAACTGCCTATTGTGTGAAGGAGGGCTCCTGGAGTAGGGTTAGCAGAGCAGGGAGTGGTTACCAAGTGTTCAGAAGAGGTGCTGCCTTGTCACATTGGCCTTACTATGTTTGGGAATTTAGAGGTTTTCTTTGTCTCACTTTCTTTGTTGTCTTATTGCTTTGTAATCCTAATAAAATACTCTAGGGCATGGAAGGAAACTCAAGCATCACACCCCTATCATCATCCCTTTCTGTTGCTCTAGAGCTTAACAGCTATTTGAGTGACTAAGTCTCTATTTTTCTGAGTATTTTTTCTTACTTTCTCAAAACTACCAACTCTTTCCCTTGATGGGAATTTGAGCCCCAATGGACTTGGGCACTTGCTTATGCTAGGAGTTAACTACTCGCTATGTGTCTTTAGAGTTAGCTTCTAGTTGTACAGTTAGCTGAAGAAGAGCCTACACAATAGCACAGGAGTTCTAGGTAAATTTGCTGTATTGATGATAAGTCAGACTACTAGACTAGGTAAGGGCAGTAGTGTCATGACATGAGACAAACATGTGTCTTAGAGATCCTATTATGGTGAGACCAACCTCGAGTGGATTTATAAAAAGCTTTATTATCATTTCTTTCAGTTACTTGAGTTTCCCCTCCTATTTCCTCTTTTCTTAAGCCTCCTTTTTTATTTGATCATCTCCCCAGTGCCTACTTGTTTAGTGCACAATTGTGAAACATCTTGGAGAGTCTTTTGCTTTCATTTGTTATCACCTTTGTTTGTGATCAAATTCCCTTTGATCTCTATCACTGCTAGAGAATTTTCTGTAGAAATGTAACATGGGATACATATTATACTTCTGGATTTCACTATTGGAACCTACTCTAGAGACCTTCTACAAGCCCTAGACATAATCTAGACCCAAGGTTGGGTATTTTCATTAGGTAGTTGCCAAGCTACTACATACTAGAATAGCATATACCTTGGGAGGCAAGACTAATAAGCTAGCATTAGGTTTCTCAGAGACAGACTATCAATGTTAAAACTCTAGAAATTAGAGACTCGAGGATATCTTTAGAATGTGAGATAATCTCAATCTAGAGCAAACTTAGACTGATATGACACCAAGACAACAGATTAATTAATCTATCAGTAACTAGTAATCCTGTTACTACCAGACTCAGTCAAAAAGCAAATGTGCTATCAGATGACAATCATACTACTAATGCTTGTATATATATTGTTATGTGTTTCTAGATTGTATTTGGAGTAGAAGAAAGCTGGTTCAGAGATTGGGGAATGTCAGGCAGGAGTAAAGTATAGAAGTGGAGCAGGATCATATAGTCATATTCAGAAGATATGGAGGATAAGAAGGTAATACCTGTCATGGCCACATAGTAGTGTCATGGAGAAGAGATGCAAGAGAAAGTAGTAAAATAAAGAATTTCCTTTTCTATTTCTTTTTAATTGAGTCTTCAACATTTGTAATATGCTAATATATTTCTCAGAGTGGAGATTGATAGGGAGAGCCTCCTTGGCCCTTGCTTTCATCTCAGAAGCTCTTGAGGTTGTAAATGTGATTCTCTTGAGTGTATAAGAGGTAATCTTGGTGAGAGGTTGAGTTGGTAACTGTTTCATACTATATATCCTATTCTTTCAAGAGACAAGACATAGCGGTCACTTGGATAACCTTCTATGGAGTAGCAGGCCTGAAAAGCCTAGCTAATCATCAACTAAAATCATATCATACCCTTAAGGCTTGGTGTGAGAGTACAGATAAGGGCTTGATTAAGTGTGGTAAGGCTCATGAGTAGTTTACTGACTACTTTGATAGTGAGCTTGTTATGGTATATAAAGGTGGACACCTTAGGAACACCATACGAGAAGGATCTAGATCAAACCCACCATTATTTCATCTATTTTTATATTACAGATAAGCTACACTTCTACTTTTTAATTTCTTTCTGATACCCCCACTTCCTTCTTCTCCCCACAAACCCTTTAGCATGCAATTGGGAACTGTTACTACCCATTTCTACTTGCTTTTTACAGTTAAATTCCCTTTTGCCCCTTTCACTATGACCTATGGTCATATGATATTTTTCCTGCACTTCTTCCTTATGTAGTAAGTCTAGAAAAGAAAAGAAAATATAAATAATGACTTAGTTGTTTTGCCAAGTCATAACAAGTAAAAGACAATGAGATCATAAAGGCAGTAGAGGAAATAAAGCAGGTAGGGATAAAAATACTAAGAGATGAGAAATAAAGAGAAGTAGATAGATTAATGTTAAAGAATAGAAAAGTATATGTTCCAAGAGATAAGAAATTGAAAGCAGAAGTAATCCAGCTGTACTATGATATACCAGTGGGAGAACATGGAGGATAGTAGAAAATAACAGAGCTAGTAATAAGGAATTTTTGGTGGCTAGGAGTTACTGTCATATTCCGGAAATATGATAATTATATAATTTATTTCTCCTAATTATTCTCCTAAAATTAATAATAGTAGGATAGCGTAGTAGACTACTCTCCTCCTATTCCAGACTTCCTATAAGTACTGAGTAGTTAGTGTAATTCCTCAGTCTGTAAATTAACGTTGATTAGTTCTAATTGTATCTCATCCTCTCTGACTCCTCAACTTGCCCACTTAGGACCTTTGTCTTGACGACTTCCACTACTCCGAAATACATGACCAATCTCATGACCGGAGACTGGGGTGCAACACATAAGTTGAAGCCAAGGTCGTTCAATAAGTCGTTCTCTGCTCTGATGTCCTTGACAGTCTGCCAGAGCCTTCTTTCTTGTTTTGGCGATCACTATTAAGTACTATCTATTCTCTGAGATAGCTTAGTCCATCATTCCAGAGTATAACCCTATTATTACTTCATTCCTTCATACTCTGTCTGTCCATCTTTGACAGTTACTAAGAAAGTAAAGAAGTATATAAAATAATATGATACATGTCAAAGAAATAAGAACTGCACAGAGGCACCCATAGGAAAACTTATGCCTAACATAGTACCAGAAAAACCTTAGAGCCATATCACAGTGGATTTTATTACAAAGTTGCTGCTAACACAAGAGTATGACAGCATTCTAGTAGTATATAACAGAATAACAAAAATGACATATTTTGTACTTACTACCAAAAAAACTTCAGCAGAGGAAGTAACAATATTATCCTAAGGTAATGTCTAGAAGCTATATGGCTTATCAAAGAGTATTATTATAGACAAGAGAGCATAGTTCACAGTAAGGATGATAAAGAAATTAAATATAATATTGGAGATTGATACAAAGTCATCAATGGCTTATTGTTATGAGAAGCCAAAGAAGAAAATAATTTCCTATATATTTGAATGATTAGTTTGCAATCTTAAGATATATAATGGGGTTAAACTATAAATAGCATAGGAAACTTAGATAAACTATATCACATAACTAGGTTATGTAATTGTAGAATATTCCAGAAGAACATATGACTATAAGACTTTAGTGCATAGACTATGTAGAAATTATATAGGTAGTATACAGAATACAATGGGAAACTCTATTGAGTTTTTCCTTAACCTGTATCTACTGTAAGAGCCCTGAATTATTAAGACTCATGCTAACACTTATTACCTGCAGACAGATAGATAGACAAAGGATAAATCAAGAATTAGAATAATACCTAAGGATGTTCATCAACCATAGATAAGAGCAATGGTCAAATTAGTTAGCAATAGCTGAATTTGCATATAATAATAAAGTACAAACAAATACAAAAGTATCACTGTTCAAAGCCAATAACAGACAGAACCTATGCATGGGGTTTGAAATAAGGAAAAAGAGAAGATTTAAGAAGACAGAAAAATTTGTAAAGAGGATGAAAGAAGTTCATGAGAAAGCAGAAGTAGCATTGAGAAAGAATCAGGAAGATATGTGAAAGTATGCAGATAGGAAAAGAAATGAGGTAAAATAATATTGAGTAAGAGACTAGGTGCTCTTAAGTACTAAAGATCTGAAGTATCAAATGCAAGAAAAAAGAACAGAAAAACTAACAGAATGATTTGTTGAGCCTTATAAGATCAAGAAAATAATCTCAATAAATATAATTAAGTTGAATTTGCCAAGTATAGTAAAAATACATCCAGTAGTAAATGTCAGTAGAGTATATAGATATAAAGATCAAATGGAGAACTAGAAAAAGAAATAGCCAGTACTAGTAATAATTAAGAGAGAATGTCACAAACTTTATTTGGCCATATCTCTATTAATACTTCAACAATTTCTACAGTCTCAATGGCTACGAAAAGCCCCATAAAAGACCTTTCAATCGATATCAGTCATGTTTTGAGGCAATCAATATTGGCCAAGCTATTGAGTAAATCAGTAGGTAATTACTATGGTACTACATATTAAATTGCCAATATCTCAAAAACTGCCATAATGAATACTTTGCTTTTAGACATCATAGAAGTCCTCTTCATACTGCTAATAATCAGCCTAAAACAATGCCAAGACAATTAATATTACTAGAGATATGAAGTCTTCAATATTTGTACATAGAATTAATTACCCATATGTTATGACTTGGCAAAATAGCTAAGTTATTATTTTATTTCTTTTCTTTTCTGGACTTACTACACAAGAAAGAAGTGTGGGAAAGTGACATGCCACAGGTGTCATATGTCACAGTCACAAGTCAGATAATAAGGTCATATGATGACCATGGGAAAGTAATACATAGACTATATAGTAGTTGTATAAGTAGTATAGAAAATCTAATAAGAACTCCATCAAGTTGTCATATTCCAGAAATCTGACAATTATGTAATTTATTTCTCCTAATAATTCTCCTGAAATTATAATTAGTAGGATAGCATAGTAGACTACTCTTCTCCTATTCCAGACTTCTTATAAGTACTGAGTAGTTATAATATATTTTCTCAGTTTGTAAATTAACATCATCTGGTCCTAATCCTATCTCTGTCCACTCTAGTTCCTATTCTACTTCTTTAGGACCTCTGTTCTGATGACTTTTCTCTACTCCAAAATAAGTGACCAACATCATGAGACTGGGGTGCAACACATAAGTTAAAGCTAAGGTCGTTTATCAAAGTTGTACTCTGCTCTGATATCTTTTCTGTCTGCTGAAGTTTGCTATTTGGGTTCTCTATCATCGCTAAGTACTATCTATTCTCCAAAGTAATACAATACATCTGTTTCAGAGTATAATTCTTTCTATTACTCTGCTACTCTATCCTCTGTCATTCTATCCTTGACACAAGTTCTCCTTGTTAACTTGGACTTGAAGGATGATTAAGTTGTCTGGGCTAAGTCACTATACCATAGATACTTATCTGCCTTTTATTAGAACAAAGGGTAGTCTCTATATGGTTAAGTTATCACATTTTTAAGTACAAAAGCACTATCATATGTAAAACAATAGGTGGTAGCATGTGATGATCTGTTTTAGTAGACAGACTATCACAATTGTGTATATAAGAACTCATAGTCTGAGGATCAGACCTCAGACTTAACAACATCTTTTGTCACTGTCTAAACTTCTAGAATCCTTTGAGCTTTGAAATCTATAATTACAAATTAGTAAGTGACCATTTGTGATAGAGAAGAGGAATATAGATATTGGAAAGGAACTGGATAAGATGAAAAGGAAGAAGAAGAATAGAGACAATTTAAGAGAAGGATAAAGAAGAAATTGAACAAGAATATAAGAAAAGTAAAATAGAAGAATAGAATAAGAAAGATGAGCTAGAGAACCTTCAGAACCCCTACAATAAATTGTAAATTCTCAGAACAAGAATTCTTGAGAGAAGAGTACTGTCATGAGTCACCTCATATAGCAACTTAGCCTGGATGACTCAATCACCCTCCAAGTCTGAGTTAACAAAGAGAACTCGATGGAGTTTCTATTATTTTCTGTACACTACTTATACAACTACTACATGGTCTGTGCACTACTTTCCCACACTCATCATGTGACTGTGACACCTGTGATGTGACACTTTCTCACACTCCTTCCTATGTAGTAAGTCCCAAAGGAAAAGAAAAGAAAAGAAAATATAAATAATGACTTAGCTGTTTTGCCAAGTCATGATACCTCAACCATAACCTAGGAAAATGACATAAGCCAGAGTTGAACTGGTGAAGGGCATAGACTTGTGATATAAATATGTACAAATAGCATAAAGTATATAAGTAGTATAGCAAAATCAAGTAAGAACTCTGTTAAGTTCTTTTCTAACTCTAAAGTACTCCAATCCTAAGTTACCTCAACTTAGGGTTAAGTATTAGTTGCTAATACATAGAGAGTAAGAGTGAATAGAAGTGGTGAGACCACAGGATATGAGGTTACCATTAGATATTGAGTTCTTATGTTAGTACAAGTCTTGATAATTTAGGATCTCAATAAGTAGATAGTGGTTTAGGAAGAACTTGATGGAGTTCCTTGTTATATTGAGTACTACTTATACAATTTTTACTTGGTCTGTGCATTATTATCTTGCAATCATATATTTTTCTGAAATGTTCTACATGTCACAAAAAAGTAACTACTAAATAGTATCATAGAAGTATAACAAAATACCTGTTCAAATGAACTACATAAATAGCTGGACCCTCATTAGCAAGTAGCCTTGTGTCACAAACTTCATTCAGCCATATCTCCATTAATTCTTCAACAATTCTCATGGTCTCAACAGCTATGAAAAGCCCTCAAAAAGACCTTATGATCAATGCTTCAGTTCTAGGCTCATTAGAAACTCTCTTCATACTACTCAAAATGAGCCTAGAACAACCTCAAGGCAATTAATATCAGTGGAGATATGAAGGTCTCAATGTTTGCACATGAACTTTATTAATTATCCATAGATAGTCATCTGTCCTTTTCTTAGAACAAAGGACAGCCTCCATATGATTAAGTTATTGTTATTTACAGTACAAAGGCACTACCATATATAGAACAATAGGTAGTAGCATGTGATGATCTGCCCTAGTACACAGACTATCACAATTATGTATATAAGGACTCATAGTCTGAGAATTAGACCTTAGACTTAACAACATCTTTTGTCACTGTCTACCTTTGCATTTTTAAGCCTTTTGAATATCCAATCTTCAATCACAAACCAAGTAAGTGACCATTTGTGATATCTTACTAACATTACCCTTTTGGTATAGTGGTAAACCATACAGTATGTGATCACTGGTGTATAGCACAACTGTGACACTACAATCACATGGCTTAGTCATGTGATATGGACAAGTTTTCTATGTTATTTATAGTTTGATTCTGTTATATATCTTGAGGTTGCAAATCAAATATGTGGGAAGTTATTTTCTTTCTGGACTCCTTATAATATCTCTCTTTTTACTTAATCCACTTGACAAATAAATTCAGTAAAATCTAAAGAAAAATGCTGATCAACTTGCTCTTTTCTCTCCTTATTTAGCAAATTCAAATAAAATATTCAGTTATTATATAGATATATGAGAGGGATTAAAAATTCAAATAAAATTGAAACAGGCAGTGAGCAAAGAAAGCTGATCATGACCTCACAGACTGTTGGAGGAAGGGAGTAGAGTGATCTGATACATAATACTGCAAACTACTATTATAGGAAATATCATAGAAACCCAGTTACATATTAGTTTGACTTGGAATAAAGCATATTTCATTGCAAACCAATAATTAGATACAATGAATACCTTATATACTAAATAAAAATTCTAGAAAGTTCCTAAAACTTCCACCAGACCACAGCCTTGGCTTGATTTCCCAATAGGAAGGGAGCATAATGACCTAATAGACAATACTACTCACTGTCACACAAACTATTATGGGAAGGGAGCATATGTCGCGAAATAATATTCTCGTTATGGAATGACATCGAGTTGTCTTGGAAACTCCATTTGGTAAAGTATTTGTTTCAGATATTTACATATTAAATATGGGATTGTA
>Ga0153988_1000405_pt1 | contig 11265 bp, 10 predicted proteins | sample TSNC072MetaG_FD_104742 | JGI IMG/M metagenome (GOLD analysis project Ga0153988, IMG submission 104742) | Attine ant fungus gardens microbial communities from North Carolina, USA - TSNC072 MetaG | ecosystem: Host-associated > Fungi > Mycelium > Unclassified | place: USA: North Carolina, Jones...
ACTCTCTTCTGTATAGTAAGTCCAAGATAAAAGAAAAAGAAAAGAAAAGAAATATAAATAATGACTTAGCCGTTTTGCCAAGTCATAACAAACTTGATAGAATCCCCATAAGATTTGCTACACTATATATACAATTACTATTGTGGCTATGCACCTTGTCTCCCACAGTCCTCATGTCCATCCATTGACTTCTTTGTCATATGATGTGACTGTGACTATGACCATTTGTGACTCTGTGACTGTCACATGATATTTCCCATGCTCCACCTTAGTAATAATCTAAAGGAAAAGAAAAGGAAAAGAAAAGAAATATAAATATTAACTTAGTCATTTTGCCAAGTCATGACACTAATGTCCTGTTTCAAAGTTGTCCTTATAGTAGCACTCTCTGGCTATGTGATCAGACTATCCTCACAGTAGTACTCTTGACTATGTGATTAGATATAAGACTTTGAATTCTCCCTGTATAACTTGACTCCCTAGTAATACTAAACTCTGTTTTAGAGCTTCTATGATATTGTTCCTGCAGCTAAGTTGCTTGTCCTGTAGTCTCTTTGGTTTGACTCAGTCTTGAGTCAAAGCAACTTAATCACTAATCTGATTACTCTAAAAATAGATTTCCACTTTGAAAACCCAAATAGAGAGAAGAGGCAACCAAGATTGCTTGTCCTTTTTCTACTAAGTGGGGGTTTTTATAGATTTAGAGAAATACAAAAGAAATATACAAAAAAATAGAGAAAATAATAAACCCAGTCATAATCTATTATTACAACAATTGTTCCAGTAGTGATAGGGAATCCCATGCCTCCTTGTTTTTTCTCAATTATTTCCTATTAGTTTTGCCAGGTCTACTCTGCTCTTGTTGAGTTACTGGGTTACCTACCACTGATTCTATGGCAATCTCCCCCTTTCTTTGGCTTATCTCAGCAACTCAGGACCTGACTCTTTCCTTTTCTGCCTAGGGAGTTTCAGAAGTTGTTTCTACTACTCTCTAAGGCTCTTTGTCACTCCTTTGTTTCTGATCGTAGTAGATCAGTTTTGATATGCTCCTATTCTTAGCCATCACTAATTGAGTGATGTCATGGCTATTCTGGGCCACTGGTTCTGTTCCTTTGTGATGAACATCTTGCCAGACTTTTCTATATAAGGCTTCTTTCTCTAATAAAGTTGTTATTCTCAGCAATGATGCCGTGGGGCTGCGGGCTCGACTCCACTGGTTCTTGAGTGATTGGCCTGTTATTAGTAGCAACCTTATGTCCCCAAGTATACTACTACATAGTTAGATAGCCAGCTTTTGGTAGTGAAGTTCTCTATGTCTTTTTCACTACCTAGCAGGTGATTCTATCTTAGTCCTGCTTTTTGGGGTGTGAATTTGCAAAATTTGTTTAATTTTAGGTCTGAATATATTTCAGGCTTCACAACAATCAAACACATATTTTATTTGAGTTGCATATAATTCTATTTTTCTAGTTATTTATAACCTTTATCTTTGATTACCTCCTCTCAAACCTTTAGTATGCAATTGGGAGCTAGCACATCATTGTTTTATTTGTCCTAGTATGCAATTCCCTTTTGCACCCTTTCAGTGTAATAACACATCACATTCTTTCATATAATTTTTGACTTCCTTCATGACTCCTGGCCACTAGAAGTTTCTAGTGACTAGCTCTGTTATTCTCCACTGTCTTCTATGTCCTCCCACCAGCATATCATGATGTAGCCAGATTACTTCTGCTCTTAGCTTCTTATTTCTTAAAACATAGACTTTTCCATCCCTCAGCATTAAGCTATCTTTCTTTCTCCATTCTTCATCTCTTAGAATCTTAATCCTTGTTTGCTTTATTTCTTCCACTACTTTTACTACTTTATTATCTTTGACTTCTAACTTTTTTATCTTTTCCAGTATGTCTACTCTTTCTATTACTACTTCTGCTAACTATGTCACTCTCACTTCTAACTGCTCTTTTTTTAACAATACTCTATCCTTGTTATCTCTTTCCACTCCCTTCTGCCAGTCTAGCTATCTACTTAAACTATCAGCTTTCCCCATACTGCTTCTTGGCACATGTTTGATTACAAAATTAAATTTAGATAGATATAGTGCCTATCTTGCTTGTCTACAATTTAACTTCTGACTGCTCATAAAGTACTCTAGATTCTTGTGATCACTCTATATTTCAAATCTATCTTATGCTCCTTCTAGCAGGTGTCTCTACTTGTCTAAGCATCAAATAATTGCCAATATTTTCCTATTGTGAATCTCATAGTTCCTTTCTGCCTCATTTAACAATTTTGAGATAAAAGCTACTAGTCTCCATTTGTTGTCTTCATATTTCATAGACAATACTCCTTCTATCATATATTCTGACACATTTGTCTCTACCCACATTTCTCTATCTAAGTCAGGTGCTACTAATACTGATTGTGTTGTGAACACCTTTTTCAACTGTTTAAACACTGTCTCTTGTTCTTCTCCCCAACTCCATTTCTCATCCTTCCTAACCAGCTGGTGCATTGGTTTTGCTATCTTGGCAAAGTCTTTGACAAATTGCCTATAGTAATTTGCTAATCCCAAGAATTTCTGCACATCTTTAATCATTTTTGGCATTGGCTATTCCAGAACTCCTGCCACTTTTTCCTCCTGCATCTTTATTCCCCCTTCCCCCATTACTAATCCTAGGAAGTTAATTTTCTTAACTTTCCATATGCATTTTTCTGGTTTTATGTATAAGTCATTGGCTTCTATTCTTCTCAATACCTCTTTTACTATCTCATCATGTCCTTTCTCATCCTCTGTTTCTACTAGCACACTGTCTATGAGTGCTGCTATATCTCCTGTATTTATTATATCCCTTAAGATATTATTTATTATTGCCTGAAAAGTTGCTGGCAAATTTGTAAGCCCAAAGAACATTACAGTGGGTTCATAAATCCCTAGATGTGTTGTGAAGGCAGTCTTCCACTCATCTCCCTCCTTAATCCTCACATTATTATACCCCCATCTCAAATCTATTTTTGTAAATACCTTTTGTATGCCCATAGTGTCTATTAAGTCCAAAATCAAGGATATTAGGTAGTTGTCTTTAATTGTCCCTTTGTTCATATCACAAATGGTCATTTACTAATTTGTGATTATAAATGCTAGAGCTCAAAAGGGCTTAAAAGCAAAGTTTAGATAGTGACAAAAGATGTTGTCAAGTCTAAGGTCTAATCCTCAGGCAAGGAGTCCTTATATATAGGAAAGTAATGGTCTGTATACTAGAACAGGCCATCACATGCTACTACCAATTGACCTACATATAGTAGTGCTTTTGTACTCAAAATAGTGATAACTTAACCATATGAAGACTATCCTTTGTTCTAATAAAATACAGATGACTATCTATTAATAATTATATACAAACATTGAGGACTTCATATCTCCACTGTTATTAATTGCCTTGGGGTTGCTCTAAGCTCATTCTAAGCATTATGAGGAGGGCTTTCATTGGGTTTAGAAGTGAAGCCTCAATTGTGGTGGTTTTTGAGATATCAGCAATTTAATAAATGGTACTATAATAATTACCTATTAATCTGCCTGATATCTTGGCCAATATTGATTGTCTCAAGATGCAACTGGCATTGATCAAAAGATCTTTCTAAGAGCTTTCTGTAGCCATTAAGACTGTGGGAATCATTGAAGAATTGATGGAGATAGGTCAGAATGAAGTTTGTGACAGTTCAGATATCAATAGTCCTATACCACTCTTTTCTTTCTGTCCTTTTTTCCTACAAAGAAAACTGGCAAAGTCTAGGGTAACTTTGAGGGTCCAATGTACTTTTTTCTCAACTGTTCCTCCATGAACTCACTGACTTTCTCTTTCTCTTACCTTGAGATTAAGTATGTTCTTCTCTTTCTTAGTATAAAATCTTCTTTTAAGTTTATCATATGGTCCTAAGGCTTTCTCACTAGCATCCTTTCTGACTCTACTTTCCCAAATACTTTTAGCTACCTATGGAATTTTTGTAACACCATTGTCATGACTTGGCAAAATGGCTAAGTTATTATTTATATTTCCTTTTCTTTACTACACAAGGATAGAGCATGAGAAAGTATCATGTGACTAAGTGTCACAGAGTCACAGGGTTACAGGTCACAATCAGGTGATGTCACATAACTAAGTCACATGAGGACTGTGGGAAAGTAGTGCACAGACCATATAGTAGTTGTATAAGTAGTGTACAGAATTAAATAAGAACTCCATTGAGTTTTCCTTGTCAACTTGGACTTGGAGTGGATTTAAGTCGTCTTGGCTAAAGTCTTACAACCATATTCTTCACTTTCTCTCTGTCTAGCTTGATCCCCTTGTCAAACTTCTCTTTTATTGTTTATTCCTATTCATCTTTATCTACTTTATCTATATTCCTAATTCTTTTTTCTATTTTCTTCCTCTACTCTATATTTTCCTTTACTACTGAGTTTCTTCCACATAGCAGTGGGTATTAAGACTCTAGACCTCACAGTTAAATACATTGAACTTGAAGCCTATATCTAACACTTGATATCTTTATACTGAAAGGGACAAAAGGGATCTTTACTATAACAAGCAAGTAGAAATAGGCAATGATAGTTCCCAATTGCATGCTAAAGGGTTCATGGGGAGAAAAAGGAAGTAGGGGTATTAGAAAAAAATTAAAATATGAAAGGGCAGCTTATCTGTAATGTAAAAATAGATAAAATGATTGTGAGTTCAATCTAGATCTGCCTTATATAGTATTATGAGAGCCCCAAAAAGAAAATAACTTCTCATACTTTTGAATAGTTAATTCACAATCTCAAGACATACAATGGGATAAAACTATAAATAGTGTGGGAAACTTAAGTAAACCATTTCATATGATTAAGTTAGGTGATTGTAGAATATTTTAGAAGAACATGTAATTGTGAGACTTTAGTGCACAGACTATGTAAAAGTAATATAAGTAGTATACAGAATACAACAGGGAACTCTATTGAGTTCTTCTTAAATATCTACCTAGGGTGAACTTTGAGTCTTCACAACCTAATGTTAACATAAGAACTTGATACCCAACAGTGACCTTGCACCTCACAGCCTTACTACCTACTTATTCTCTTATTATCCTCACTAGTGAGCACAACACTTGCAAGCATCTTGGAAAGCAGGCCCTAGCTGTAAAGGGGACTTCTCAGTCAGTTAGGGACTGAGGGAGGAGACTAGGCACTAAGTCTGAGTGCCCTGTTCAAGTCCTGACCTTGCAATCAGATGTTGTTCTTTATCTTTTTCATTGTATAAGCTCTGTGCTGTGCTCCATTGTGAGTAGTATATGCAGGAGATTGGTGGTCACTCCTTAGGCAGCTACTTAGAGTAGGGATTCTCTTCTTAGGGGCAATTGTATACAAATTTGATTAGGGCAGTAGTTAGTAAGGTATTAGGACTCCAGACAGGTGAAGATCTTATGCCCTGTTAGACATAGCCTTAGATAGCAAACCTGGAAGAAGAAAATTCATTGGGATCTAGATCATTATCACTATTCTTATCACTATCACTATTGATCATGTCTTAGCAACAGCAACAACAACAACAACAACAACTACAGGGGAAACTATCTGTGATACTTGCCTCCCACTAACCACCATCCATCAGAGAGGAGTAATTCCTCTTTATAATCACCACCCTGCAATAGCAGGTCAGCAGTATGCTCCTCCAGTAGTAGGGGAGCAAAGTAGAGATCGCAAGACCTCTAGTATTTAGTAGAAAGATGGAGGAAGTGAGTACATTCATTAATATGGCTTGTTTATATTTGAGAATGAAGATGAATAGGGAGACAACAATGACCCAAATTACCTAGGTGTTATCATATGTACAGGAAAGAGTAGCAGAAGTATGAAAAGACAACTTGTTAGATGAGCTGGCCAAGGAAGAGTCAAAGATAGAAACAATAGAAGGATTATTTACAAAGATAAGAAATGAGCTTGGGGAAATAACAGAGGAAGAGAGAAAAGTAGAGCAGTTAAGGACAATAGAGCAAGAAGGAAGATCCTGTGATAAATATGTTCAGGAATTAAAAAAAGTTGCTAGGAGGAACAGCTACGAGAGAAGACCCCTCATTGAAGAATTCAAAAGAGGTCTGAATGGGGCTATTAGGAGGAAGTTAGCAGAAGCAGAAAGCCTACCAATGTCATGACTTGGCAAAATGGCTAAGTTATTATTTATTTTTCTTTTCTTTTTCTTTTCTTTTCTCTTAGACTTACTATACATAAGAAGTATAGGAAAGTATCACATCACAAGTATCACATAGTCACAGTCACATGAATAGGAAGTCACAGCATCACATCACATGATGGGTCACATGATGAGTATAGAAAAGTAGTGCACAGACCATGTAGTAGTTGTATAAGTAGTATAGAAAATCTAACGAGAACTCCATTAAGTTCTTCTTATCAACTTGGACTTGGAGGGTAATTAAGTCATCTAGGCTAAGTTGCTACAGCCAACCACCATTGGAGAGTAGCAAGAGAGGGCAGTAAGATTAGATAGGAACCAAAGACAGAGTAGAGCAGAAGAAAGATTATTAGAAAGGTGTCATGACTTGGCAAAACGGCTAAGTCATTATTTATATTTCTTTTCTTTTCTTTTCCTTTCTTTTCTTATTTACAACTACAAGATGGAGCGTGGGAAAGTATCATGTGACTTTGTCACAAGGTCACAATGGTCACGTCACAGTCACAGTCACACTGTGTCACATGACTAGAGTAACATGAGGACCATGGGAGAGTAAGCGCATAGCCACAGTAGTAAAGTGTATAAGTAGTAGAGAAATGAGCGAGAACTCTATCGAGTTCTCTTTGTCAAACTCTGAACAAAGAGACAGTTGGCTTAATTCTGGTCATCAGACTTTAGACGCTGACAAAAGGAATATGACACACCCAGGGAAAAATACACAGCCAAGAGGAGAAGGATATAGGAAAGGGTCATATGGGGTAGAGGAGGACAAATAACGTGGAGAGCAGAAAATGCCAGTAGAGGATACAGAAGAAAAGGACCAAGTATGCCAAACCAAGGAGGAGGTCAAATGGGTCTAAAAAGAGACCCAAATACAATAGATATTAACAAAGGAAAAGAAGGAGATAGGACATGCTATATGTGTGGAAAATAGGGCCATATGGCCAAAAATTACTGGGAGAGATAGAGAAAGAAAAGATGAGTAGTAGAGACACTGCAAGAGTCAGCAAAAGACAATGGAGAACAATGAGCTCTCAACTAACCTCCAACAATTTGTACAGTGTATTGTGCCCAGAAAAATTGGGCAATAAAATAAATTCTACCAATACCACTGAGAGAGTAAGAGATGTGTAGTGCACACTATGACCGCTAAGAAAAACTTGGATGAAGGTGGGGCTAGAAAAACTGGAGAGTCATGAGGGAGTAGTGGTAAAAGCATTGTTAGATAGCAGTGCAACAGGCCTATTCATGGATATAGCCTTTGTCAAGAAAAAAGAATTTAAAATAGAGAAGTTAAGAAATCCCTTCCTAGTAAGAAATGTAGATGGAATAGTAAACATGGGAGAAGCAATAATACACCAAGTAAAGTGCAATATGTTTTTCAAGGGGCATGTAGAGAGAGCGAGAATGGATGTATATAACTTGGGTAAAACAGAGATGATACTGGGCATGCCATGGCTAGCAGCACATAACCCAGAAATAGATTGGGAAAAAGGGGAGGTTAAGATGATGCAGTGTTCACCTATATGTGGAAAATGGAAGCAAGAAATAAGAAAAAGAGAGGTGAATAGAGTAAAGACTTAGAAACACTTAAAAAACTAGTACCCAAAAGGTTTTGAAAGTGGAAAAGAGTCTTTGGAAAGAAAGAGTCAGAAAGGATACTAGTACAAAAAGCCTGGGATCATACTATAAAGCTAAAAGAGGAGTTTGTGCTGAAAAAGGGGAAAGTATATTCACTGTTGAGAGAAGAAAGGGAGAAAGTGCAGGTATTTATAGAAGACCAGCTGAGAAAAAGTACATCTGATCCTTCAAATTATCCCAAACTTTGCCAGTACATTTTGTAGCAAAAAAGAATGGAAAACAGAGAATAGTGTAGGATTATCAACATATAAACCAGTAGATAATAAAAAATGGGTATCCTTTACCCCTCATAGCAGATATATTAGATGGGATAAGAAAGAGAAAAGTATTCACGAAGCTAGACCTAAGGTGGGGGTATAATAATGTTAGGATCAAAGAAGGAAATGAATGGAAGGCAGTGTTTACAATGCATATTGGAGCCTATAAACCTATGGTCATGTACTTTGGGCTAACTAACTTCCCTGCTATCTTTCAAACAATGATGAATAATCTATTCTGGGATCTCATAAATCAAGGAGATACTGCAACATTTATTGATGATATCTTAGTAGCTACAGACACAGAAGAGGGGCACAATAAGTTAGTGGAGGAAGTATTAAAGAGGCTAGAGAAAAACAACCTATTTGTAAAACCAGAGAAGTGTAAATAGAAAGTAAGAGAAGTCAAATTCCTAGGAGTAGTAATTGGTCCAAGAGAAGTAGAAATACAGAGAGAAAAGGTGGAAGGAGTATTAAGCTAGCCAGCACCCAGAAATGTTAAAGAAGTACAAAAGTTCTTAGGCCTTGCCAACTATTACAGAAGATTCATCAAGGACTTTGCAAAAATAGCAACCCCATTACATGTGCTCATTAGGAAGGAACAAAAGTAAAAATGGGAAAAGAAACAAGAGAAGGTATTCAAAAGGTTAAAAATAGTATTTATCACAGAACCTGTTTTAGCTATCTCTGTCAAGCCTTGATCCTTAGGACTGCTAGGCTTGACCTCAACCAATCAGGTTGTGTCTTCCTCTGTGCTTGCCCACAAGGATGGGGGAGGATTATTACCAGGAGGTGAAGAAGTAAGAGGAGGCTTTATTGATAATGAAGCTAAAGAACAGTAGTGCTCTAAACTGAGTAGTCTAGTAGGCTTAGTCATAGTGGTATAGTTCTTAATAAGCTAGTGATGAAGGGTTGGATTGGTATATAAGTCTGTATAGTCACTAGGTGTCACAGGGTGTGGTAATCCTAGACATAGATAAGGAAATGAGAGTGGAGGTAAATGCATTAGACTATGCAATAGGAGAAGTGTTATCAACAAAAGGTGAGGATGGAAAGTGGAGACTAGTAGCTTTTATCTCAAAATCATTAAATGCCATAGAACAAAATTATGAAATTCACGATGAAGAGATGTTAGCAGTTATTCAGTGTCTAGAAGCATGGAGGTACTACCTAGAAGGAGCAAAACTGGAATTTGAAATTTGGACAGACCACAAAAATCTCCAATATTTCATGACAAGTCAAAAGCTGAATTGAAGGCAAGCAAGATGGGTGTCATGACTTGGCAAAACAGCTAAGTCATTATTTAATATTTCTTTTTATTTTATTTTATTTTATTTTCTCATTGATGGATGTATGAGAGAAAAGTGACTCATAGGGAAGTACAGGATAAAAGGAAGGGTTAGGGTTACTCTTCATGTATAAATAGTATACAGAATCTAACAGGAACTCTATTGAGTTCTTCTTGTCAAATGCTAATGAAGGAACAGTTGGTTTTATTCCGGCACGGACTTTGGCTCTCTGACACTAGAACTCGATTCCACTACTAGAGCACTGTCCACCTTGGACCCTGCTCATCTTTACTCTCATCTACATTGACCCTCGGCCGCTGATCATTGCAATCACTAGCCACCTCCATACATAGCCAGGCCCTTGGCTTAAGGGGACTTGTCAATCAGTTAGGGATTGACGGTGGAAGAGTGGTACCAAACTCAGGTATCATTTCTGAGACCTGACCTTACAAACAAGCGGTGCCCAGTAGTATACTTGTAAACCTTTTCTTGGTATAAACCTCGTGCTGCAACTCCATTGTAAGCTGGTACACGCAGAGGAGCGATAGTTACCACTAGTGGACTGTCTAGATTAGGGATCCCATCTGTTGGGTGATAGCCAAAGTACTATTAGGGCAGTAGTTAGTAAGGCAGTAGGTGTCTGGTTGGGTGAAGATCTTGCACCCCAACAGACATAACATTAAGTAAGATTAACATTAACTCCATACCCTTGAGATGTTGACACAATGTCTCAAACCCAGTATAAAACTCTCATAAGCAATCTGCTCAACGAAAAGCATGCCCTCACTAAACTAAGGGCAAAATTAGAAGGAAGAAAGGGGAAGCTTTGTAGAAGTTGCAGAGGGTTCAGGCACCTGGCCCAAAATTGCAGGAATAAAAGGGAGGAGGAAAAGGGAACAGTCATTCCCCAAAATAAATTTGAAATATTGAGGAATAGAGTGATGCAGTGTGGAGTAGAAGGGAGGATAATAAGGAGGGTAGAAGTGATAGAAGTTGAGTGTTTCAAGTGTGGGGAGAAGGGGCACAAATGTAAGGAGTGCCCATTGTGGGAGAAGAAGGAGAAGGCGGTGCGTGTGGCAAAGCCACAAAAGGCACAGCAAGAGAGGCTAGCGTGTCCTGTAAAGGGAAAAGTGCAGGAAAAGGAGAAGGAACTGAGAAGAGTGGGAGAAGGAGAGGTAGCACATGTGGCTGAGCCACAAGAAGCATAGCAAGGAACATGGGGGAGGAAATCAGTGGTAGAATTGAGGAAGAAAGCAAAAGAGCACTGTGGCAAAGGGATGCTAGAAGAAGCAATCCTACTAGAGTTAGAATGGTGCACAAAGGAGGTGATAGTGACATACGTACAGTGCAAAAGGTGTGAAGAGAAAGAGTATCATAGAAAGGAAAACAGGAGGTAGGGAGTAATCAAGGACCGACAAAGATAGTGTGGATGCATGGGGAAGGCAGCATGGCCCAAAGAGGCAAAAGTGCTGTCATGCCAGACAGCTGTTTAGGCAATAAAAGTGACATTTTTCACTATAATAATGAGAATAACTAGCTCGAGAGACAAGTTTAGCCCCCTAGAGATATCATTAGATACCCAGTTGTGGACTCGAGCATACCACTTGAGTAGCAGAGTAGTGGCTGTGACCACCACTATAGAGACCTCATAAACATTGTCCAGAGAATTTCATAACAGATCTATAATAGAACTCCTCTCTAAAGTGCTCTTGAGAGTGGAAAGGACCTTCAAAGATGTTCTCTAACAGAATGATGTCATATCTCAGCAGCAGTCACTTATTTATAACATCTAGGTTACCATCAGAGCAGGGCCATCATTGTTGATGGCTAATTATAGCAAGAACTAGCAAGACA
>Ga0153988_1000406_pt1 | contig 11216 bp, 10 predicted proteins | sample TSNC072MetaG_FD_104742 | JGI IMG/M metagenome (GOLD analysis project Ga0153988, IMG submission 104742) | Attine ant fungus gardens microbial communities from North Carolina, USA - TSNC072 MetaG | ecosystem: Host-associated > Fungi > Mycelium > Unclassified | place: USA: North Carolina, Jones...
AGCACAAAGGCACTACCATATGTAGAACAATAGGTAGTAGTCAGGTGATGATCTGTACTAGTGCACAGACTATCACTTTTCTGTATATAAGGACTCATAGTCTGAGGATTAGACCTTAGACTTAACAACATCTTTTGTCGCTTGTCTAACTTCGCATTTTTGAACTCTTTAAAGTATCAAAGCACCCATCACAAATAGTAAGTGACCATTTGTGATATCCTCCTTTAGCGAGTAAGATGTTGACTTTGCTAAATTTTGTTATGATGTTGTCCCTGATGGGGGTGTTGTTGGAGATTGTGAGTTGGTCCCAGCCAGATTCAAAAATGGCTGAGATGAATTCCCAAGCCAATTTGCCAAATGTGCTGAGTTGACTTATATTGTTGCCATTGCAGTCTTCGAGATTCCTTTGCTTAAGGAAACATGCCATATGTTGAAGGGAGCATGTGATATTGCATATGTCACTGTTGAGAAATTTGTCCATGCTGAAAAGAGAGGTTGCTGTGAAGTTTCTGTTCTACAAACTGGGATTAGCAGGGACGTTGGTGCTATATAGAATTACCATGGAAGGGAGAGGTTCTGTTGATACAGAAGTGTGACCATTAGATGCAGGGTTCGATATAGCCTCATTGACAGCACGAGGGAGTTGTGAGGGAGGGAGAGTAAAGTTGAAGAACTAGGCGTTGTTGCTGGTTGATATGAGAGATTCACTTGCTGATATTTCTATGTTGTTTTCTGAGGCAACTCTCATAGTGTAGTCTACCTCAGAAGGTAGTGACTCATCCATGGGGGAGGGGGAGCTACTGCGTGGTCCTCCAGTGCTTATTCAGGACAGTAAATATCCTTGTTGTATGTTGTAGGTATTATCTTCTAGCCTATCTTTGGTTGAGTCGGGGTGCATATTGTTATATAGACTATTTAAAACAGACATATGAAGGATTTTTGCTAAACTACACTTGGGTGCTGTAAGAAAGCTAAACTCCAAGCCAGAATAAAGCCAACTGCTCTTTGTTCAGCAATTAACAAAGAGAACTCAATAGAATTCCCATTAGATTTTCTATACTACTTATACAACTACTACATAGTCTGTGCACTGTTTTTCCACACTTATCATGTGATGTGATGCTATGACCTCCTATCATGTGACTGTGACACTTGTGACATGACACTTTCCTACACTCCTTCCTGTATAGTAAGTCCAAAAGAAAAAGAAAAAGAAAAGAAAAATAAATAATAACTTAGCCATTTTGCCAAGTCATGAGATGACACAAGGTTGAAATGTATATTCTCCTTGAGGTCTAGAGTCTTAACACCCAGTGTCTACTTGTTTGCATATAATTATAAAGTAGCTTAGAGATTCTGTCTTTCTGACCTGTTCTATTTACCTTTGTTAGATTTCTATCCCTATTACTAGACTGTAGGAGAAATTTTGGAGAAACACCAAAAATAGTTATAGATAAACTATCACAAATGGTTACTTAGTGATTTGTGATTATAGATGCTAGAGCTCAAAAGGGCTTAGAAGCAAAGTTTAGATAGTGACAAAAGATGTTGTTAAGTCTGAGGTCTAATTCTCAGACTATGAGTCTGTCATGACTTAGCAAAATGGCTAAGTCATTATTTAATTTTTCTTTTTCTTTTCTTTTCTTTTCTTTTATTACTAAGGTGGAGTGTAGGAAGATATCATGTGACAAGTCACAGAGTCACAAAAGGTGTGACAACAGTCACAGAATAGTCACATCACATTGGAGTCACAAGTCACAGTCATGATATGTGATGAAGGAGTCAGTTGATAAGTAACATAGAGACTATGGGAAATAAGGAGCATAGCCACATAGTAATTGTATATATAGTATAGTAAATCCAATGGGGACTCTATTGAGTTCTCTTTGTCAATTGCTAAACAAAGAGCAGTTGGCTTAATTCTGGCTTGGAGTTTAGCTTTCTTACAAAGTCCTTATATACAGGATTGTAATAGTCTGTGCACTTAAACAGGCCATCATATGCTACTACCTATTGTTTTACATATGGTAGTGTCTTTGTACTTGAAAATGCAATAACTTAACCATATGGAGGCTGTCCTTTGTTCTAAGAAAAGGCAGATAACTATCTATGGATAATTAATTAATGTCTATGTACAAACATTGAGGACTTCATATCTCTACTAATATTAATTGCCTTGGGGTTGTTCTAGGCTCATTTTGAGTGGTATAAAGAGGGCTTTTTTGAGCCTAGAAGCAAAGCATTGATTGTGGCAGTTTCTGAGATATTGGCAATTTAATAAACAGTACTATGGTAGTTACCTACTGATCTGCCTGATATCTCAGCCAGTATTGATCACCTTGAGGCATGACTAGTATTGATCAAAAGGTCTCTTCAAGGGCTTTCTGTAGCTGTTGAGACTGAGAATCATTGAAGAATTGGTAGAGATAGGTCCAAATAAAGTTTGTGACACAAACTTTGTAGTATTATAAACTTTAGGATAAATGGGAAATCATATTTATAGATCCTGACTTGACTAGTCACTTACTGCTACTTACTAGTACTTAGAGTAGTAACTCTGTGATATCACTAGATAAGATGAATACAATCCAGAAAGAAGAAGAACAGTAAGTTTTCTCTTTCTATAGTTTATCTGAAACACACTTCTTTTAAGAACCCCACATTCTTCCTTGTCCTTGGACTATTCCAAAGAGTGTAACTAAAAGTCTCAACATTCTCATTTTGAATATAACTCTTCTGAAAACCCTAATAAGACTCTCTATACAGAGGTAAAGAGATTAATATAGGCTCAAGATTAAAACATATATTCATTCTTGTGGTCTAGAGTCTTAACACATATAGTGGACTGACTTCAACACAATGTCATGACTTGGCAAAATAGCTAAGTCATTATTTATATTTCTTTTCTTTTTCTTTTTCTTTTGGACTTATTATATAGGAAAGAGTGTAGAAAAGTATCATGTCACAAGTATCACAGTCACATGACAAGTCACATGATGGGTATGGGAAAACAGTGCACAGACCATGTAGTAGATGTATAAATAGTGTGTTAACACAAGACCATAAAGAACTTAGAGTTTACCCTAGGTAGATGTTTAAAAAGAACTTAATAGAGTTTTCCATTGTATTTTGTATACTACTTATACTACTTTTACATGGTCTGTGCACTGAAGTCTCATGGTCACATGTCCTTCTAGAATATTCTACAATTACCTGATCTAATTATGTGATATGGTTTACTTAAGTTTCCCATGCTATTTATAGTTTTATCCCATTATATGTCTTGAGGTTGTGGATTAACTGTTCAAAAGTGTGGGAAGTTATTTCCCTTTTGGGGCTCTTATAACATGACTCTTCTTTCAAGATTCCTTGTTCTGAGGAATTTTTCTATCGACTCCAATTTTTCTCCTATTTCTTTTTTCTTTCCTTCTCATATCTTTTTTGTCCCCATTTGTAAAGTATTTTGGCCATAAATTCCCTAGGTAATTCCTGACTAAATTCCTTCTCTTCTTCTTTTTATTCTTGTTACCTGAGTTCTTCAGCCTCTTTCTCATATTTTCTCTCAAACTTGTCTACTAACTCCTTTGTGTTCTCCAAGTTTTTTCTACTTTCCCAGGTGTCCTCTTCTGCCATGTATCCTTTCCATCTGACCAAGAACTTCTCCTTCTCTCTGATTACTCTTTTATTTAGTATTTTTTTCATCTCAAATTCTTCTTTCCCTTTGATGATAACTAGTTTTGGTAGTATCTTCTTCTATCCCTCCATTTGTGGTCCATACAATCATACTCAACTAATATTGACTACAGGGTGAATTTTAATACATTTAGGTAATTCTAATTCTATTATATTGCTTAAGATGATCCCTTTAACTTTATATGGTCCCACAAAATGTTTAGTCAATTTTTCTAATCTCCTTCCTTTCATCTGTCATTTTAAGTCCTTTGTACTCAGCAGTACTAAGTCCCCTACTTTGTACTCTTCTCCCTCTCCTCATTTTTTATTTATGAACTTCTTCATTTCCTCCTATGCTTTTTCTAGTATCACTTTTGCTTCCTTCTGAATTTTCCTCATTCTTTTCACAAACTTTTCTACCACTTTGTACCTTTCTCTCTGTAAATAAAACAATTATTATAATGTGTACTGATTAGTAATATATACTGAACTTGATCTTTTACAAATATCATTGTACCATCCTCTAGTCAAAGCACCTCAAGTACTATTGTTATAATGTGAGTGACTAGTGTACTTAAGGCTACTATACTATACTGGGTACCTCCTTTTACAGGTTATGGGCCCTAGAGGGCAGATACTGCATGACTGTTGCTGTCAAAAATACACAACAATCCGCTACAATAAGTATCAAGTACTCTATACTCATTCAATCACTCTGATCTTCTACTAACATACTATATCCTTTCCCAAATTATGTCCTCACAGACCCTCAATCATTTACGCACTTTTGATAGTCATGATCTCACTGATTGGGATGCTACTGCATGCTATATTATCAATGCTATAGGCTGCTATATGGCGCTTGGTGCTCAACCTTTCCTAACCTTTGATGAGAAAGGAAATGAAACTGAAGACTCTCACAAGGCTCACAAGAACTGGAAGGATCAAAATGCCAAAGCCTTTGGTAACCTTGTGCTCTAAATCTCCCTGGACATCAGGAAACTCATTGTTCAAGCCCAAAAAGAGAGTACCAAAGACCTTCTTGAATGGTTAAAGACTCAGTATAGCACTATTACCATTTCAGCAGCCTACACAGATGTTATTGCCATTAATAAGCTCTTTATTCCTAGTGACTGTAATCCTACCCCAGTGATCGATAAGCTTTGCACTCTATTTACTCACCTTGAAGATAACAAACTGATCTATTCTGAGTCTCTCCAAGCCATAATACTTTTCTCAAAGCTACCAGCCCAAATGGAGAAGATTATAATTTCTTATAATCACAAAACAGCTGACGCTATCTCACTCACTTTTTTAGCCATAAGAGATGATGCTATAATGAGCTAGCAACAATGCTCATCAAAGGGAAAAAACAAAATTCAAAATAACGTGAAAAAACTATCAAATATACAGCAAAAAGACAAGGACTCTCACTTCCATCAGCAACAATTGCCGCTAGAGAGTGAGAGTTCCAACACTAGCAGGCTGCATAGTAAGCATAGTAGAAAAAATAGCAGTAAACACAAATAGCAGCATAGGTAGCAATTGTGCTCTCATGCGTACATTACACAACCTGCTAATCTACTATTCTATCTAGCCTCAGCTCACATACCTGGCTGTCAGTACCAAACATACCTAGGTTACTCCCAAAACTTTGGGAATTTTGCTAATGTCTTAGATGCTTGCCTCTTTTCCCCAGCAATTACCCCTTTTGAATCCTTCTCAAACCAAAATAATGTGACCAATACCACTGCCTATGAAGTTAAATGTACTTCCCTCTTAAATGTGTTTACCTTTCAGGTGACACCAGAGAAGGTCATATCAAAGCATGCAAATCAGTAGCATTTAGCTCTCTTGTATTTCACATTGGTGATAGGATTCTCTAGAAGAACAATGATAACACAGTCTCTCTTGGCTTCTCTTTTCAAGATGCAGTTGAGCTTGATGAAATTAGACCCCCCTATGATTACGATGGAAGCATAGACTATGATAACATTTACTTCACTGAACATAGCATGAGGTGTGCCACTTTACTTCACTAGTACAACACCAACACCTCAGTTCTGAAATGTTGTCTCACAACTTCAAACTGTAGTAGTGTCTTGTGTGATCTCTTTGATATATCCAATAGTATGCAGCCTAACAAATGCAAATATGGCCTCTCCTTCTCTACATGCTTAAATTGTAAGGGAAAATACAGAAAATCAAAGGAGGCAGTGCCATACTGGATCCTCAACTCAGGTGTATCCATGCACTTCATTGGGGAAAAGAGTAACTTTATAACTTTTGAAGAACTCCCTATAAAACTACCAATCCAGACCGCAAATAGCATGATTTATACAACTGGAAAGGGCTCAATTGTTTTCAGGCACAAAGATAGACAAGGCAAATCTCTAAATATGACTATTGACATAGTATTTTACTGTGCTGACTTAACATATTGCTTACTTTCCCTGGGAGCCTTTTTGCAAGATGGTTTCTTAGTCTCTGGGGACAGAAATCTTATTGTGTTAAATACATGCAATAATAAGAACTTTATGCTCTTCAGGCCTAGAGTGCCTGGAGACACTATCTTTATGCTGCAGACAGTAGACTAGGTAAACTACTGTAATAATATGCACTCAACTGCTAATCTAGTTGACTTCAATACTCTTCATTGCTATTTTGGGTACCCCTCTAAGGAAGCCCTTAGACATGTGAAGGAATATACAACTAACTTTTCTCAAATAGAATTTTCTAAAGACAGCCTATTCTGCCCTGGGTATACAAGAGGAAAAATGCCAAATAAGTCTTTTCTGCCTTTGTTGTACCACACGATACACCTCTTCCAACTTATATACTCAGATATCAAATCTTTTTCTACTCTCAGCTACTACTATCAAAGGTACATGATTACTTTCTATGATAACTATACCTCCTATGCATAGGTATCAATGCTCACATCAAAAGACAAGGCTATTCAAGCTACAAGGCACTTTCTATCTCTCATAGAAAATCAATACCACACATCTATTAAACTATGGATGACCAATGTAGGGGGAGAGTACAAATCGACAGCATTTGATCAAATTTTAAAAGATAGAGGTATATGTATCCTCCAAAGCGCCCCTTATATCCTATAGTAGAATGGTTGCATAGAGCATTTGATGTACATACTATCAGATAAGGTAGAGTACATGCACTTTGGTGCATGCCTCCCTAAAAGCTGGTGGAACTTCACTTTTGATCATGCATACTATGTCTATAATCAAACACCCTAGGTGCAACTAAATTAGCACACCTCTCATGAACTACTCGAAGAGACAGCCCCATAAGTGAACTATCTTTGTGTTCTTGGTTGTAGGACATACATTTATGTTTTCCCAAATATATGAAAAGATAAATTAAGTTCAAAATCTGAGCTAATAATTTACATTAGCATCGCACTGGGAAATCATAGTAATATATTCATGTGACTCCCCAACAACATTGTCTTCACATTCTCATATGCCAAATTCATTAAGAATATGTTCCCTTACTTCCCAGACAAAAATCAGCACAAGAAAACCTTATCTAAAAGAACTTAACTACCTTACACTCCTTTAAGCTTTGATGATGATAAATTCTCATCAACATACCAATCTCCAGGACCTTCACATGAAAAAAGAAAAATTTCTGACAAGGATTGTAGTGATAATGATCATAGCACGTGCTCATCAGTGCAAAATCCAAGTTAACCACTCTCAAACCAGGATAGGGATGAGTAAAGAATAGAGGTGTCAGAAATGACTCCAGGAGGGAAATTCACTCTAGGAAGGCTTGGCCTCAATGATGAGTTGTGCCCACCTCTACACTCGTCCCTTCTGGATTTCAGTAGGATTATATTTGAGAGGAAGAAGTAAGAGTAACAAGCAGAGTAGAGTTTTCCCAAGGGAGAATAAAACTAAGGTAAATTACAATAAATGGGATTATTTAAATAATTTGGAAGATTCTGGGGTGGTTGATAGTCAGGTGACTAAGCTATGTGCACATGTGATGTATGCTATCACAAAAGACCACTTACTATTTGTGATTGGGTTGAAGAGTTATTCAAAAAGTGCTTATAAGCAAATTTTAGACAGTGACAAGAGATGTTGTTAAGTCTGAGGTCTAATCCTCAGACAGGAAGTCCTTATATACAAGATTGTGATGGTCTGTGCACTAGGACAGATCATCACATGCTACTACCTATTGTTCTACATATGGTAGTGCCCTTGTACTCAAAATAGTAATAAATTAACTATATGGAGGCTGTCCTTTGTTCTAAGAAAAGGACAGATGACTATCTATGAGTAATTAATAAAGTCCATGTGCAAATATTGAGGCCTTCATATCTCCACTAATATTAATTGTCTTGAGGTTGTTCTAGGCTCATTCTGAGCATTATGAAGAAGGCTCCTGCTAAGCCTAGAACCAAAGCATTGATTGTGGCAGTTTCTGAGATATTAGCGATTTAATAAATGATAACATAGTGGTTACCAGTTGATCTACTTAATATCTCAGCCAATATTGATCGCCTTGAGACATGACTAGCATCGATCAAAAGGTCTTTTTGAGGGCTTTTTGTAGCCTTTAAAACCATAAGAATCATTGAAGAATTAATGGAGATATGACTGAATGAAGTTTGTGACAGTAGCAATGTACTTATTTCGAGATTTAGTAATAGGGTTGCTGGCCATAAAAATAGAGCCCTGATTGTCAGCACAGATCTGTATAGGGCCAAAATTGTAGCCAAGTTCAAGGAGAATAGAACAAATCCAAATGCATTGGCAACTGCAATCTGAGAGGGCTATATATTTTGCCTTAGTAAAGAACAGAGTGACAGTCCTTTGTGTCTTGGATACCTAGCTAAAAACTCCCCCTGCAATCATGATATAATAACCTGTTTGCAACTTGCAATCGTCTGGATTTGATGTCTAATTGAAGTCGGTACAGATATACACTCTGAGTTTGGAGTCACCTTTATAGACTAGAGCATAGTTTTGGGTACCAACTAGGTAGTGACATATGTAATACACTCTATTAAGATGATCTTGAGAAGGATTGGTAGTATGATGGGCTAGTTGGGTGACAGCAAAAGTGATATCGGGCTGTGTTCCTAGCATAAGGTATAATAAAGAGCTAATAATCTTTTGAAAGTGGTTCTGGAGTACTGTGTCAATGGGACCTGATGTTTTTATAGGGTAGTAGCCAGTTGGGAGAGGAGTTAGTACAGGTTTTGCATTCTCTATGTAAAAATGCTGTAATACCTTTCATAGGTAATTAGTTTGATCTATATATATGCAATGTCCTTTCCAGACTATATACATTCATAAGAATTCAGTTAAATCCCCTAGATCTCGACATTTCCACTTTACCCTTAATCTCATTGAGTAAGGTTTTGCTGGGGCCACAAAAAAAGGTGTCATTGACGTAGACAACAACTGTCACTGTATTAGTACTAGTCTTTCTGTAGCAAAAGATTCCAGCCTCAAACTTAAGTTGTTCAAAGCCTAATTCCTTCATTGAGGCATCTAGCTGGCACCACCAGGCTAATCCAGCTTGTTTAAGGCCATAAATAGCATGACAAAGTCAAAGAACTACATTTGGGTTTTCAATGAAACCTTCAGGTTGCTCCATGTAAATCTCTTTATCCAGGGTTTCATATAGATAGGCATTTCAGACATCTAGGCCTGTAATATGCCATTTTTTGTGGCAAGGCCTAGCATTAGTCTAATAGTCTCAAAACACTTCACTGGAGAGTAGATGTCTGAGTAGTCAGTACCTGCACACTGAGAGAAGCCTTTAGCAATAAGGCAAGCCTTTTTGTGACTATCAGGCTTGATATCAAAGACCTATCTGCATTTGATAGGCTGCTTCTCAATGGAGCACCTTTCTACCTTCTTAAATATACCTCTTTGTTATGACTTGGCAAAATGGCTAAGTTATTTTTTATTTTTTATTTTGTTTTGTTTTCTTTTATGTAATTAGATCATTACTAAGGTAGAGCATGGGAAAGCATCATGTGACAGTCACATACCAGTCACACATTGGTCACATTACACAAGGTCACAGTCACAGTCACAACATGTGATGAGGTAGACACATGACGGGAATAACATGAGGACTACAGGAGGATGTTGCATAGCTACTAGAGTAAAATGTATAAGTAGTATACAAAATCAAATGGGAACTTGTCATGACTTGGCAAAATGGCTAAGTCATTATTTATATTTCTTTTCCTTTTCTTTTCTTTTAGATTATTACTAAGGTGGAGTACAGGAAATATCATGTGACTGGTCACAGAGTCACAGAATGGTCATGTCACAATGAAGTCATGGCATATGACAAAGAAGTCACCTGATGGACATGAGGACTGTGGGAGACAAGGTGCATAGCCACAATAGTAATTGTATATATAGTATAGCAAATTTAACAGGAACTCTATCGAGTTCTCCTTGTCAAACACTAATAAAGGAGCAGTTAGCTTTATTCTGGCTCAGGAGTTAGCTATCCTGACATTAGAACTTGATTCTATCACTTCTAGGCACTGTTTACCTTGAACCTTGCCTATCTTTATTCTCATCATTGATTGACCCTTGACTAACGATCATCATAATCGTTAGTTATTTCTATATATAGCCAGGCCCTTGGCTTAAGGGGACTTGTCAATCAGTTAGGGATTGATGGTGGAAGAGTGGTGCCAAACTTGGGTATCATTTCTAAGACCTGACCTTACAAACAAGTAGTGTTTAGTAAATTACTTGTACTCTTCTTAGTATAAACCTCATGCTGTGCTCCATTGTGAGTTGGTACATGCAGAGGAATGACGGTTACTTCTAGAAGGCCATCTAGATTAAGGATCCTCTCCATGAGGTGATAGTCTAACCATAGTATTAGGGTAGTAGTCAGTAGGGCAGTAGGTGTTTGGTTGGGTGAAGATCTTGCACCCCAACAGATGTAACTCTAGCTAGATCAAATCATTAAATCCATACCTTCTTCTGGAGACATAGCACTATATCTCTAGAACAATATAACTCTATCCTGAGCAGCATGCTCAAACAGAAACAATTCCTCGCCAGACTAAGAGAAAAACTTGAAGGAAGGAAGAAGAAGCTGTGTTTTAGTTATAAGAAGTTTAGGCACCTGGCCTGAAACTGCAGGAATGTAGAAGGGGAAGAAAAGGGGAAAGCTATTCCCTAAAATAAGTTTGAAGTGTTAAGTAGCTGGGTGATGCAATGTGAGATAGAGAAGACAGCGGCACGTGTGGCAAGGCTACAAAAGATACAGCAGGAAAAGAAGCCGACACACTCCCTATGGAGAAAGGTGCAGGAGCACAGCGGCATGTGGGGTATGCCTCCAAAAGGTGCAGCATTGGAGGAAAGAGGATGGAAAACCAAAGGGGAGATAGTAACATTTGTGAAGTATCACAAAAGGTCACTTACTAATTTGTGATTGATGATTTGATACTTGAGAAGTTCAAAAAAGCAAAGTTTAGACAATGACAAAAGATGTTGTTAAGTCTGAGGTCTAATCCTCAGACTATG
>Ga0153988_1000412_pt1 | contig 11188 bp, 11 predicted proteins | sample TSNC072MetaG_FD_104742 | JGI IMG/M metagenome (GOLD analysis project Ga0153988, IMG submission 104742) | Attine ant fungus gardens microbial communities from North Carolina, USA - TSNC072 MetaG | ecosystem: Host-associated > Fungi > Mycelium > Unclassified | place: USA: North Carolina, Jones...
AAAGAGCAGCAAAACCGGCTGGAAACGAAGAGTTATCCACACCGGAATAGATGTACTACGCTGTCCCTGGGTGGGTCAGATTTAGATGAAAACGGTGGGTGAAGACTGCGTGAAAATCAACAAGGCAGAAGGTATTTATGTCGGAGAAGGTTGTGCGACGGTTGATGCGGCAGGGAGGTCTCGCTGCGGCCACAACCAGACGACGCCGCTACGGCTCCTATCGTGGCGAAATCAGCCCCGCACCGGAGAACCTTATCAATCGCGATTTCCGTGCGGCCGCTCCGAATCAGAAATGGCTCACCGACATCACGGAATTCCAGATCCCGGCGGGCAAAGTCTATCTGTCGCCGCTGATCGACTGCTTCGACGGTCTTGTGGTGAGCTGGACGATCGGCACGCGGCCAGATGCGGAACTCGTCAATACCATGCTGGATTCGGCGATCGAGTCGACCGTTGATAGTGATGATCGGCCGGTGGTCCACTCCGATCGCGGTGCGCACTATCGCTGGCCGGGATGGCTATCGCGGATGCGCGATGCCGGGCTTGTTCGCTCGATGTCACGCAAAGGGTGCTCACCTGATAACGCGGCCTGTGAAGGCTTCTTCGGCCGGCTCAAAACGGAACTGTTCCATCCTCGTGACTGGAGGGCTACAACCGTTGATCACTTCATTGAAGCGCTCGACTCGTATATCCACTGGTACAACGCAACCCGGATCAAGGTCTCGCTCGGCTCCCTGAGCCCACTCGAATACCGGGAAAGTCCTGGAATCGTGGCATCACCAGTCCAAGATTTTAGCCGCACCCCCGAACACAGGTAACAACATGCAACGAACGATACAACGATAAAAGTCCGGCTTTCGCCGGAACTCAGCGGACTTTTCTGGACGATTCGCCGACAATAAAAAACCCGCAGAGCCAATAGCCATGCGGGTTTCAGATACTTCTACGGACTTCTGCGAACATCACCGGAAACGGATCACCAGAAGCTGGTGGTGGGTGCTGAGAGGCTCGAACTCCCGACCTACGCCTTGTAAGGGCGCCGCTCTACCAACTGAGCTAAGCACCCGTTTCGTGATTCAGCAAGGCTTTCGCCCATTTCTGTGCTCCGTCCCTGCGTCCGTAGGACTCAAGGAAGGACGCACATCATGCCAACTATCAGTAAGCGTGTCAATCTGGCCGGCGAAGTTTCATATCAGGCGAAGTGTAGGCGCAAGGGCTTCCCGATCCTATCAAAGACGTTCGTTGATAAGAAAGAGGCTATCAAGTGGGCGCGCGGAGTCGAGCGAGCTTGGGACACAGGCGAAGGACTCGCCGCCGCCACGCCGGTGGTCGAAACGACTGTGGGCGACATACTAGTCATGTACGACACGCGCTGCGTCCCGGCGCACCGGAGCGCGGATGACGAACACAGGCGAATCGCCGCCCTGCTCAAGCACCCGTTCAGCCGCGTGCGAGCGGCGGACCTGACGCCCGATGTCCTCGCCAACTACCGGGACGAGCGGTTGCGCACCGTCAAGCCGGGAACGGTCCTCAAGGAGCTAAACATTATCCGGGCAGCGCTCAATCGGGCGCGCTTGGAGTTCGGGGTCAGCGTCCCGGACGTTCGGATCACCCGACCGCGAGCCCCTGCCGCGCGTGACCGGGTATTGAAACCGGAAGAAGAGATTTTGCTGCTCGCGGCAGCGCACGACTCCGGGAACGCCTATCTGGCCCCGGCAATCGAATTCGCACTGGCGACCGCGATGCGACAAGGCGAAATTCTGGCCCTTCGCCGCGAGGACATTGACTGGGATCGACGCGTGGCCCGGTTGCACATGACGAAAAACGGGACGCCACGCGATGTGCCGCTGTCATCCAAGGCTATATGTATACTGCGCGCGCTACCTGAAGGTACAGAACGAATGTTCGCGCTGGGCGACATTACGCACAACTTCATCCGTGCGGTTCGCCGCGCCAAAATACCGCACATTACCTTTCACGACCTGCGGCATACGGCGTGTACGCGCTTGGCTCGCGATGGACTGACCACGGCACAACTACGCGTGGTGTCTGGTCACAAGACGCTCGCCATGCTGCAACGCTACGTCAACCTGTCTGCGGACGATCTTGTGGCGGTGCTTGGTTAGCGCGTAGGCGGTTCGCTCCGGCCTGCGCACCCTACGCCTCGTCCGGGCGTTCGCCGTGTGGATCGGAGTGGGTTTGAACACGTTTAGGGCGCGGGCGGGACTTGGACCCTCAGCCGCGCAGCGGGCTGACGGCGCTGTACTCCGGGAGCCGACGAAGAAAAGCCCGGTGCCGTTCATCACGGACACCGGGCTTCGCTCCCCCCCAACGCAGAGGCCCACACCTCTCCACTAGCGCGCCAGCAACGGAAAACACGCTAGTGTCGATATTTTAAGGTTTACAAAGTGTTCAGCCGCGTCCGCTGCCGAGTGAAACGAGCCACGCGAACATTGACCACGCGCGTTCCTCTTGCGAAGCGCTTTTGCGCTTACGTTCCTCTTCGTTCATCCGACCTTCGCCGCGCTCTGCGCGATGGGTCGATAGGTGGAATAGACCGTCATCGCGCACTGTGGCGCGGGGCCGCGTGGCGTGTTCGATACGCTTGCGGCTTGCCGGTTGCGCGTCTTCCTGCCGCGCGGCCTGAGCCTGCCCGATCACATCGGCGCGCTCGATGGTCTGTTGAAGCTCAAGCGACGGATCATAGTTGACGCTTGATCCGGTGTCTTCGCGCCATTTCCGCTGGTCGATGGCGCTTGCCGCGCTGCTCGATGGCTCGAAGGTGTCGAAGAACCCGGCTGCGGGTGCTTGTTCGGCGCTCTTGACTTCTGTCGCTTTAGTTGGGCGTTTGGATCGTAGGCTCATTGCTTGATCTCCTGCGTCAGATGATTGCTACTTGGCAGCTCGAACCGCAGCGATTCGGCTTCCTGCGTTCCTGGGTTCGGCCACTTGTGCGGCGGTTGCTCTTCTTTGCGCGCCCACGCGAACACTTCGCCAAGCGTGGCTATGTCGTCATCACTCAGGCTCGCGGACCAAGCAGCCCAGCCGCGCCAGCCTTCGAACCACGCGCAAAACGTTGCGCCGTCTTCGACCGTGACGAACTCGCCTTGATCGTCGGCAATCGCGTCATAGACTTCATTCGATATGTCGAGGACAAGACTCTCATACATGAAGCGGACGACCCACTTGCCCCAGAACTTCCGAGCCTTGACCAAGGTGTCGAGCCAATGCGCGCTCGCGCCTTTCGTCCGCTGATAGATGATGCTGTTCTCGTTGTACGGGTGGTTTTCGTACATCTGCGAAAGGCCTGTAGGGTCGAAGTCGTTCGCAGGGTTGCCCGGTCGCATGCGCTCGTGCTCTGGCAGGTCGTCTTCGCTGCCGAACATGGAATCTATGGTCTCGCACCAGTCCCACCCGTTTCGCTCATCCTGCGACGCGGAAGCCCACGCGACGCGATTGGCGACACGCCGCCCGTGCTCCGCTAGAACGCGTTGATACTCTTCTGCGTCGATCATGGCTTAATGCGGCTTCGATTGCGAAGGCTTCGCGGTGAGGCGCTGGAAGTCCGCGAGCGTGTGGCCGAGTTTGCGCGTGTTGCCCGCTGAGTCCACTTCGGTGATGCCTAGCAGGACGTTGAGCCGGTCGATAGCGCCGAGCTTGACAGAGCCTTTCTCGGTGGGATTTTCGACCAAGCGGAGAAGGTGAACGATGGCCGCGTTCGCGCTCCACGCTTTCTGTGGGTCCAGCTTCGCGGTCTCTTGCTCGATCAGGTGGAGCACATACGGGTCGGTCTCTGCGTTTCGAATCCACTGCTCAACCTGATCGGGATCGACGCCCACGCGCAACGCCGCTTCTTGCTTGGTGCAGCCGCGCCACACGATTTGTTCGATGTACGTGCTGTAGATGCGTCGCAACTCGGCGCTGATGTTGTCTTTGATCGGATCGTAGATCATGGCGTTGGCTAAGCATTCGATGTCTTACGCGCGATTTTCCGTAGGTCTGGTGTCGATGGCTACGTGTTCGGGTGTCGTGGGCGTAGAGGCGTTCGGGCGTGCGTCGGGTAGGTCGATGTGGGCCGGGTCGCTCCACGGGCGTAGAACACGGATTTAGGCCGGATGCACTCGTTTAGCGGTCGGGTATCGGGTCGGCGTTCGCGTCCGGTCACCTTCGATTCGCCGTGCCAGTCCCGGGTGCGTCCCCGCTCTTCGTCACGCCTTGCTCCGCTCGTGGGAGAACGCCGAATAAAGGCGTCGTGCGTTTGAGCGTCCGCTGGCGCGCCTTCGGCGCTGGACTTCGCCGCGCCATGCAAGTGGGGAAAAGACTAACAGATTAACGCCTAAATTTACGGTAAATCTGGCATAGGGCCGCGCCCTACTTGGACTCTAGGTGTTTAGGATTAACAGATTAACAAAATTTAAACTTATCTCGGCTGCATATTTTTCTCTTACCGGATATGCAATTTTGTTAATCTATTTATCCGGCCGACCGAAAAACGCCTATAACTTGTTGATTTCAAACAACTTATCACTAGATTAAGACCTAATCCTGTTTTCTTAATCTAGATCGCCAAAACACACAAAACAGGTCGAAATGCAGCATTTTCGCCGAATTTCGACCTGTTAACATCAAACCTGCAACAATCATCAGCAGTTTCAAAACTTCTTCGGCGCAACTCCGATAGCAGAAATGCCCTCCGTCGAGCACCACCACGCCTCCAGCTCCCTCACGAACTGCTCACCAAGCGCCCGCTTTTCCTTCATCGTCAGATCATTGCCGAAGCGCTCAGGCAAGTAGTACAAGGCAGTCTGCACACGGATCGCCCCCTTCGACTGATCGGCCATCTTCGGTGCCTTTCCGACCCATTGCGCCTTTCCATCGGGCGGCATCAGCTTGTGATAGCCCGCATTCGACATGAGCCGTTCCATATAGCCGTTCTTCCGCTTCGACACATGGATGCGTTCGCCCTCGCCATCATCATCATAGGACGCTTGCGTATTCAAAATCTGCTGCCCCGCCACGATAGCCGGCCAATCCGCACGACTTACCACGGACGGGTCGCAAGGGTACTTCTCATCGTTAAACTCGACATGCTGCGGACAATCACGATCAGCAGTCGGATCGAAGTCAAACATAAAGCCCATCAAATCCATCCCGCGCTCCTTCATCCACCGCCACCGACCAAACGTGACCGTGATTTCGCTCAAGGCTGATTCAAGCGCGTGCGGCATCTCGTGCCCCTTCCGATACTCGTCATACTCCGCCATCAGCGCGGCAGGCAAGTTATGCGGATCGAACTTGGAGATATCCCGTTCCAACAGGAAGTGCGTGAAGCCGTCCCCATACCCTTCCTTACGCAACTCTTCGAACTCGACCGTATCGAAATCCCTCCCAAGCACCTCGGCGAAAACGCCACGCATATACTCTTTCACCGGCTCTTTCGTCACGTGCGACGAGCAAATAAAGAATCGGCGGTCGTCTGGGTCGCGCGGAATCTGCTGCTCATAGTTCGTCGCGATCAAGATGCGGTGAATATTCGCCACCTGCGCCAGATTCCGGTTCTTCGCATTCACGCTCAACGATCGGTCGCCCGCGATCCACGACTTCAGGTTGTTCTTAATCTCCATGTAGTTCTTGTCGGACCGCTCAACGTGGAACTCATCAATGAAGACAATAGGCTTCAGCAAGAACTCATTGAACGGGCCGCAAGCGGTGCCAGTGTTGATGCTCGAAACCTTGTCCTGCCGCGCGAAGGTGTACTTGAAGAAGTCGATGATGGCGCCTTTGCCGATGCCTTGGCCGCCGCCGAACACGATGCAGGTCTTCGGCTTCACGAGGGGCTGCTGATACGCGTGCGCCATCCAATCGAGAATATGCGCGGCGCGGCCCGGATAGATGAACTCTAGCCACTTCTCCACGACTTCGCCAATCTTCAAATACTCCGCGCCGGGTGATGGCGGCAGGACCAGCTCCTTATACTGATTCAAGCACCGCTCGCCGTTATCGTTCGTGTAAACGCGCGGCCGGTACGGGTCCATCGTCAGATTGTGAATCTCGAAATCCTCGCACGACAGGTGCGAGCGCGAAGGCGGCACGAGCACGGGCTTGTTCGATTTCATGACCACAACCCCTTGCCCGTCCCGCTCTTTCTCCCAGTGCCGTTTCGGGATGCGCTCGTCCATGATCTGCGCCTTATACGCGCGGAACGGGTTGTCCTTGTGGAAGTAAACAGCGGTCGTCTGCCCCATACCCGCCATCCAATACCAATCTTCCGGCAGGCTTTCAATTCGGTTCACGCCAGAGTACGCGCCCGCTGCTCGCTCCTGCTGCTGGCGCTTTGCGATAATGTCCGTGGCAGCGCCTTGTTCGATGACGGAGCGGGCTTGCTTCACGGCCGCATCCAACGCCCAACGCGCCTCTCCTTCCGCCGCGCCGGACATAATCTCGCTTGTATTCGCGTCGAGTTCGGATACGGTCTTGAACCGCTCAACGAACTGCGCGGCGAGCGCATCCTTAGCTACGTGCTTCGTTGCGTACTGTGTTTCGCCAATGGTCAACATAATAATAAGTAATCCGAATCTAGTGGACGATTGCGGACGATAAAGGCGCGTATAATTTCTCTTGCCTTCTCTGCGTCCGTCCGGGATACAGAATTTTTCAGACCGCTCAGGTTCACGCCTCAGCGGTCTTTTTTCTTGCCTGTTCAATTCCGGATCGGAAGCCTCCAACCGTCCAACGTGTCAGGGGCGGCAGCGTTCGCATCGTCCAGCTTCGCCACAATCGCCGGCATCACGATGGTGTCTACGAAATACGACCACGATGCGCGCCACTTATTCTGTTTGCAGAAGTCGTGCGAGCAGTCGTACACGTAGTCGAACTCACCGGACGGAATCTTTCCGCGCATGTACGCGCCGTAGGGATCGCCGTTGCCGTGGTGGCCGGCATTGATACATCGCAGCCGGTACTTTCCCGACATGTTCATCTCGACCGCGCCACCACGACCTTCGCCCATCTGCGCGGCGCTCAGCACGATCCGCGCAATTTCGAGCCAGCGCGCGTTCGCGTCCGAACGATCCGCATCCGGGTCGCGCGGTCTCGGCGTGCGGATTTCGATGACGAACCCGAAGGCAGACGCAATTTCGTCCAGCGTGTAGCGCGTGTCGTAATCGGAATATAGCAGGCGGACCCGAAAGCCTTCGGGGTACTTCAACGAGCCATCCGGCAGGCGCTTATTGTTGTACCCGGCAGGAAGCCGCCCAACGCGCTGAATATCCTTGATGGTCACGTCCCCGCCGCGATCACGCAGCACGTTCCACACGAACGAATCGAGAAAGCCCTTGAACTTGAATCGGTTATCTTCGGGTGCGCTGAGGAAATACCAGACCTGAAAGTTACCGGGAGAAGACTCAACCACGGCACTGGGCGGCAAGATCGCTTCGATATCGGAGAGGCGCAAGCTGCCCTTCGAGCCAACGCCGCTCCCAACGTCATCAATGAAGAAGCCGAACCCGCGCCCGAAGTTATCAACGCCGCGCCAGAATCGCCACTCGTCCGTCTTCACGTTGAGCGACTTGATCGAAGACGAGATGGGAACGTAGCAATTCGCATCCACGTCGATCCGCTCTTCGCGATAGATCGATGGGAAGAAGCCATTGTTGCGGCGCTTGCCGTCCGCGCCAGTTTGCACCTGCGCGTCTTCCGCATAGCTCACCATAACGCGCTCGTGCGGCAAGATGCCCCGGAACAGTTCGCTGACGAACTCTTTTACCGCAGCCGTTTCCGCCGCGCGTTGCTGTTTGCTGAGGTTAACCATTACGCGATCCCTCGGAGCATGTTACTCATAGCTCGGCTGACTTCCGGAAGCGACCGCATAGGCCCTTCTGGAATCCCTTCCTGAGAGAGAAACCTGAATTTCCTGTCGCCTCTGTGGTCGATAGCGTCTTTGACAAAGTGATGAATGAATGCGTGCGAGACATCAGCGAAGAGCGCTCTGATGGTTTTTGGCGCAGCCAGTCTCGTGAACTTGTACATATCAACATTGCTGTTGATCCCGTCAAAGCAGATTTCGGAACACTCGAATGCGAGGTCGTGCGCGAATTTGGCAACCAACCTAAACTTGTCGCCAACACCATCATCCCCGCCGCTCGTCAATAGTCCGGATCGGTCGGCCTCGTCAACGAGCTTTTGCGAAACATCATCGAGGGTGATCAACCTGACGTTTGCCGCGTCGAAATAACGTTCGATTTCCATGCGGGTCGCAGCAGCGCAATTGATATCTTCGGCATACAAAACGATGCTGCGAGCGCCGGTCACATTTCGCTGACGGTTGATCTGCCGCAGGATGCTCGCCGGGTCTTCGATGACCTTACCCTTGATTTCGCGTTTGTCGCTGATGACAGGCTTAATCTCAACGGCGACAGTCCCTTCGCCTGCGTGATACTCGCTGTCACAATCGGGATCGCCGCAGTGACACCCGTACTCGATGTACAGGTCCCAGCCAAACATCGATTCCGGAACCGCCTTGACGCGTGCGCGCTCCGCATAGCCGTTGCCGATCCAACCCAAGTACCACTCTGAGTCGTCCATCACGCACTCCATGAAAGCGTTCAAGAAAGAGCGGTCAAGAAAGTCCAACTGAGCGCGATTATGGCGCGGCGTTTTGCTGTCGCTTACACGCCCCTTGGTTGCCGCAACAAGGTAATTGGCGATGTCGGGGTACGCCGCGCATCGTTCGCGATCTTTGAGAAACCAAAGCGCGACATCGAGCCGGTCCTTGATGACGGTATCAAGGGCTTTTCCGAAGTGCGGGCCTGAGAAGGGAAATTTGGTGCGACCGTTTGCGGGTCGGATAGATGAGCTTGAGCCAGCCATGGCGCGGCTTCTCCACAAAACGTTGTCCGGGTTGGTCCGGGTGCCTTATTGATCCCGTGACCGCTCTTTCTCACCCGCCTGACATTCTGCGTAGGTCGGTGCTGCGCTAACTGCTCAACTGTTGCCCGGCTATCTTACGTCCAGTCGCGTGTTCAGCGTGTTCAGCGTGTTCAGCGTGTTCAGCGTGTTCATCGTGTCCATCGTGTCCATCGCCACTGTCGCGACACCGCAAGCGGCCAGAGGCCCGCGACCATAAAGCCGCGAGCCGTCACCCGGGTAGGAGCGTCCCGAGCTATTCAGTCGCAGGCCTTTTCGCCTTAAGCCCCTGCTCGAACATGTGCCGCTCGGCTTGGCGCGCGGCGACCGCACGAAGCTTCGGGTTAACGAACGAGAGCACGTAAGCGAGGGCCTTGCGGTCCATGTCTAGCGCAAGCCTGCCTTCTTCGATGCTGTTGATGGTCTCTACGGTATTGACGGATGCCATTTTGTCCAACTCCAAATTGTGAAAGATTTAGCGCGCACGAGCGGAGACCCGCTGCGTGGTCGCGGCGATAAGTAAAAATGGGATTCGCTTCGATGACCATCAGATCGCATTGCGCGACCGGACGAAGCGTGGAGGTTCTCTGTAGGACAGACGGCGGGGTGTGCCGGTGCTCATGTGAGCAACGACATTTGACTAGATCGGAGTAACCGACTCAAGCACTTTATTAATTGGTGCCAGATGGCTTTGTTCATTGACCTAGTGTAGTCGCGCCCGGACGCCTGCCACGTCCCGCGCGCCGCCTGATTGGGGTGTCTATTTGCGCCGCTTTAGGCACGCGGAACCAGCCGGAAGTCATGCGCGGCGAAAACACTCGCAGCGGGCTTCGCTTCGACCGGGTCAGGGAAGACTCGACCGCAGCAGCGCGAGCCGGTTGTACACAAGTCTCCGCGCTCGCGCGACGTTCTCGGCCTGCGCGGCCTGCGCGGCCTGCGCGGCCTGCGCGGCTCGACCCGCTGCGGAAGTCCGCTTAATCGAACGTTCAACCTCTTCGGCAGTCGGCCCGTAGAACTCGACCGCGAACCTGTCGCCATAAAAGCGGCTCTGCTCCTTCGTGGGCCAACTCATTGCGCACCGCCGCCAGACTGAACAGTTTGATTAGCAGGCACCGCAGCCGCGACGTGCGTATAGAACGGTTCGCCCCGGCTCGTCAGTTCGTGCTCGATTTGATACGGGACGTAATTGCCGTTGAGCGACGGGTTGAGCACGGACTGGATTGCGACGGGCGTGTGCATACGAAGGTCGGATCTGAAGAGCACGGAGAAGTCACACCCGTACTCGTTCCAGTTCGGCACTCCGATAAATTCGCTGACGCCGAGCGGCGTTTCACTGCTAACGTTCGCGCTACGGTCACGCACATACAGCGTTCCGCTTTCGATGAAGACGTCCACGGGGTTGTTCGTGGGTGCGAGGTACAGCAGCATCTTCGGCAGTTGCCCGACGTTCGTGGCCGTGACGAAGGGGTTCGTAATGACGGCAGCGTTGCACGAGGCGGTACATCGAAGCTGAAGCCCTGCTTGGGTCGCGACGTACTGCGCGGCACTGAGGAACGTCAACTGCGCGGGAGGAAGCGCGCTGGGGATAAGCGTTTTATCCACCTGGTGTGTCGCGGCCATGATCTGAATGCCGACATTCGGCGGCCCGCTGAAAAGGCGCGACGCGTACGCCTCGCCGGTGAAAATCTGCGTCACGTCTTGGTTGGCCGACTGCGATGTGGATGTCGGCGAACGATAGCCCGCAGTGATGGAAACCGGGACGAACGGATTGCCGCTTCCTGATGTTTGCGTCAGGTTGTTCTGGTAGGCGCTGATGCGAGAGAGGATTTTCTGCCGTAGCGCTAACGAGAGGTTGTAGACCTGAATTGTCGCGTGCGCCTGAATGCCGAGTGCGACGGCCTTCATCTGGACGCGCAGGTCCAAAGTCTCATCAAGCGTCACCACGCTCCCGTTACTCAAGGTTAATTGAACGTTCAATACGCGTTGACCAAGCATTTATTCGGACTCCAATGTTTTCTGTCGAGAGGGTAACTCGACACGACAGCGGACACCTAATAGGACTCTCTTGCACGTTCGATGCGTGTCGGTCGTACACCGGACTGGCGGAATATACGAACTCGTTACAGCGTTCTATCAACCAACCACTTAGGAATAGAAAATTATATGAGCAGCATTCTCGACCGCATCAAGATCACCACGAACGCGGACAACGACGTTCTCATGCCCGAAGACTTCGCATCGCGCAACGTTGCCCGCGCGCTCTTCACGCCTCACGAGCGTTGCG
>Ga0153988_1000415_pt1 | contig 11117 bp, 3 predicted proteins | sample TSNC072MetaG_FD_104742 | JGI IMG/M metagenome (GOLD analysis project Ga0153988, IMG submission 104742) | Attine ant fungus gardens microbial communities from North Carolina, USA - TSNC072 MetaG | ecosystem: Host-associated > Fungi > Mycelium > Unclassified | place: USA: North Carolina, Jones Lake...
AGTGTACAGACCATTACTTTTCTGTATTTAAGGACTCATAGTCTGAGGATTAGACCTCAGACTTAACAACATCTTTGCTGCTTGTCTAACTTTGCTTTTTTGAAGCTTTTGAATATCAAATCACCTATTACAAATTAGTAAGTGACCTTTTGTGATAATAACCAACAACTAGAAGTAGCAATGTCTCTTATATTTGACAGAGAAAGAGAGAAGGTAGCAGGATTCATCAATACCTGCTGAATATATGTAAAGATGACAATAGGGAATAGGACAGAGGGAGAGAAATTTTCATGGGTTATTATAAGATAGTTCCTAAGAAGGAAGCTATTTCCCACACATTTATTAATTGGATGAGAAACATTTAGGAATATAACATGGGAGAGATATAAATAGCATGGGAAAGTTTCTGTAAGATATGTATAGTTCTTAGTAAGGGTCATGTGATTGCAGGAGATAGGTGCACAGACTGGCAGACATAAGAAGTAGCTAGTGAAATCTAATAGGAAACTATTGAGTTCTTCCTGAACAACTACCTAGATTGAGCCATAAGTCTTTACAACCTTGTACTAACAGCTTGCTAGTCTACTTGGGTTTTTGCTTGTTTTTCATATTAAAAAAAGTTGATGAACTTTCAGTTGGCAAGATAGCTGAGTTGTAGTGACATACTGCTTGATTGCAGAAGCAGTTGGGTTGGAGTTTGACTTGCATCTTGACCACTAAATGTTGCCTTGTCAAGGGCACCAGTTCCACATGAAACATGTAAAGAGCAATTCATCTCTGAATTGTTTTTCCTCATCTCTCCCATCTATATTGTCTCCCAGTGGCAAGTTCTTTTTTGGCAATGTCTAAGGAGGTCAATCACAAATCTCATTGAAAATAATGGAACACCAACAGTGTCACACTTTCACACTCACAACATGCTTGTAGTGTGCTCATACTGTACCATAGCTTTGTTTCAGTTAGTACACCTACATTGTCTTAAAATGAGACCTTGTGATTGTAACAAACAGATACTCATTTCATGAGTTTTGTAAACAAGCTAAGCTCAATGCTATCCACAGTAATGACTACACCACAATCCCAGTAACAGGCAGGGACATTCATTATCATGCAAATTACTTGTGTCTCATAGTGACCTGAGCTTGATTTTGTGCTGTGATCCAAATTGGGAAGGAAGAAATCAGTCGACATTGGACATCACTGAACCATGTCAGTCTCCAGCTATATAAGGGGGGAAAGAAAGTTGTCAGGGGTGAAACAATTGTTATGAGAAATCGCATTTTATGTGTGAGATCATCTTGGGAGGTGAACACCAAATTTTCTTCACCTGCACATGTTGCATATTATCTTCACTACGTGGCCATATCTACGAAAGCACGTTGTACCCGTTCGTTATGATTACATTGATAGAGGCTTGGCAGCCCTAAGTACGAATAGCAGGTGTCCTTGGACTCGCTCAAGTGAAAACAGGTCTTGAGACACCGAAAGAGCAAAAACTTGAGTAGAGCAACGAGCTCATCCTAGTCTCTTGTTCACATATTTGAACACCTTCAAGTACTTCGGCTGAGGACAAGACACACCTTGTTTTCTTACTCTAGCAGCTTTTCTAACTCCCTTTTGCTCGAGCTCTCTTGACGATGCATAGAACTACGCAGTGACACCGATAAGGATTTGAAAATGAGATAGGATGGGTTGGTCCTGGAACAACATTAGAATCCATGCCTTCTCAACAGAGATTGCTCACACTTGGGGACGAATCTACGTGCGGGTACTAGTCCAAGTGCAGGGAACAGCGGTACGAAATAACAACAAGTGCCATTTGACAAACCCCCGGTTCTGATTGAAGGTTCGAATCTAGTAGTCAACTCCATCTCTTCCAACAAGTGGTTGAATCTCCCGGTGAGATCACTTTCGCAAACGGGTCACACATAACATGTGATTTTTTCTCGAAGGAAAGTCGAATGTGGGATTATTCATCAAAGAGCCGGAGGTGCGAGAACCTTGAGTGTGAATCATATATCGTTGAAAAAGTGATCAGGGCCAGTTGTACGTTGGTCTATACTGGTCTAGAGAGTTTTCAGTGAGATTTATATATGGCAAAAACATTAATGTACGGAGCATGAATTGAATGGCTTGACTGATGGCAGAGGTGCCGTTTTCTGGAGACCAGCAGAGGGAGGAATGACAATGTTGATGAGCTCCATAGCTCGGCAGACTCTCAAACGAGTCTTCCCCAGCGGTTACAGACGTGTCCTAGTAGTAGTAGCGTTTCTTGATTGCACATGACGGCATTGTGAGCCACAGGAGGTCAATGTTTGAAAATCTCCCGCACGATTTCAGGGCGGAGCCTGCGTATGGGAGCAATGGAAGCACGTACAAACTCGAGCTGTGCGCCCCTATCTCATTTAAAAAGACACCACGCCACCCATAGCCTTGGACTTCCTCGCGCGCTCTCCTATGCGGATTTGGATCCCGGTGAGTTAAGGGAATCAGCCGAGCCAGTGCTACAGTAGTAATGGATCCATTCATTCTTGAATTGGGCTGGGTACGTAGTCACTGGGCTGTCCTTCTATCCATCGCTAGTCTTGGTTGAAGTAGATCAACAAATCAATCAATTCTCGAGTGGGACACTAACCCTGGCACACGTGACCTCTTTCATCATTGCCCAAGTCCACGACACAACAAGGTTTGATGTGTCAACTGAATTTCGTCGTCATACATACTACCCTTCTTTTCTACGCCAGTTTAGTAGCTACAAATCTTGCACTTGTGATTGATACGGAGACCGGCACAAATGTTGAGATTTCCTTTCCTTTCATAGTGCACACCTGAATTGAGTATGAATCTCATCCAATTTTAAGTGCCATGATAATTGAACGCTACAATCTGGACTGTGGTCATCAGTACAACTACTCGATTCGAGCTGAGACTGGGTGTTCTACACTAGGTATTGATGTCTGTTCCCACCCGGTTCAATTCCTGGGACAATGATAGCTACTTCGATCATTCCTTTGTCACAACATTGTTCGTCGTGTGATAACATCCCACATTCCCTTCTCACTCTCACCAATAGTTGAAGTAATGGCAAATCCAGTCAAATCATTTTCAGCCATCCAAGTTGTCAGTGAGTGCTACTATGTTCGATCAGCTCAGTAGATCAGGGACTAAATCGACATGTAGAAGTAATTGGACAGCTCGATGGATTTCCCCAGTCACTGGCTATCAAATGTTCTGACAATGTCAATGAGTGTGTTGAAAGAATATTGGACCATCACACCAGGGATGAGCAGCCTTTGACGCTCATCCCAAACGAATGGTAAGTTGAGCTTGTTGTGCTTGAGAAGTCCTATATGCTCATGTAGTGCAGCATGCTCGCGGAAGGAAGTGAACTGAATATTGAAGTATACAAAAGACATTCCCGAGGACAGAAGATACGGATGCTTGGGCGCACTTCGAAGGAGGAGCTCATGTGTAAAGCCAGTGTCAGGTTTGACGATTTATGGACACATGTGTCTTCCGGAGGAGAAACAAATTGTGAGCGGATCTCTACCTCAATCATTCCTGATTTACTCAGAGGACGTTAGCAAAATTCGAGGTCAAATTTGATAATCCGATCCAAGGATTACAGTTGTGGCTGGTCATCGAGGTGCGCTATCATTATGACCGCTATGTTGGTCTACTCTTCGAACAAACCATAGGTTCGCAATATTAATCCGAACACCTTGGATCCACATATTGCGAAGATGATGGTAGCATTGCACGACTTTCAGTCTGTTCTGCATCGTTCTGCTTCTACAAGCGATGTTGCTAGAATGATGATTGATTTAGGGACCGCAGCCAGCAAGGTAAATGATTGTTCACCAGTGTGCCCATATGTTGTCTGACTTGAAGCAGGTGCATCCTGTCGCACAAGCTGTATTCTCTTGTGTCCAGGTCGTTTACCAAGTTGGCTCCTTTTCTGTTTTCAAATTAATAATACGACTGATAGTTTTGGCAGCATTTGAAGACCCAAAAGGAATCTTATGAAGCCATGAAAAGCCTTGCAAACAGCATCCAAGTGCTTGCTGACCAGCTTGACAGACTTAAGGAAGTTCGAATCTCAGATCGACTGTGCCGCACCATGAGGGAATTTCCCGAGATTATGGAAGAAGTGGTCAACTTCATTTGGAGATGGCTTAAAAGCTGGAAATGTGCGTGTCCATTCGTCTTCATCTGGATGGATCCGTGACTAATTAGTTGGCTCAAGTCAAGTATATCTTCGTTGACTCTCAAAAGGAGAAAGCGACCGAATTGAAGGACAAAATCGATACCTTCAAGGACAAGTTCGACCGAGATCTTAATATAGAGATCCACATAGCACAAGTTGAAAAGAAAGACTTGGACGATTTGTTGCACATGCTTGGGGAGAATAGGCTTCCCTTACGCAAAGCATGTCTAGAAGGCACGCGCACCACCATCTTACAAGACATTGAAACCGAAATCAAGAGCGTCAATGGCCCAAACGTGATTTGGATCAGGGGATCGCCTGGTGTTGGGAAATCTGCCTTGGCAGCCAGCATCGCCAATCAGCTAGTGGACCAGAAACGCCATGTAATCCCATTCCGATTCGATCGCACAGATTCTACCATCACCACGAGCGCCCTGTGGCGCACTGTCGCCTGTGATCTTGCCCGCATGTTCCCCTCTCTCCGGCAACACTTAGCTCAAGGAATTCAAGGGCGCAACTCATCCGACATTGACCGGCTTTTTAAATTGCTCATCGAGGAACCATTATTTGTGCTGGTTGATGCTATTCCGTGGGAGGAGCTCCCGGTGATTGTGATAGATGCACTGGATGAGTGTGGTGGCCTCAAGCACGACACATCAGGGAAGGAGGATTTCCGGGATCTCTTGCATACGCTCAAGCATTTGATCCAGGTCAATCAGTTAAAGAAGCTCAAGTTGGTCATTACTAGCCGGCCAGAGGACCGTATCACCTTCCCCAATTCGATCAGCATCCATGATATTCCTTCTGGCCATGGGGTCAAGCCAGGAGACAGTGTCTCAAATGACATCCGTACATTCCTCCAGTCACGACTTGATGACATGAAAATGAATCCTGCATGGATTGCTGAGGCTCTCAAATATCTGGTTTCTGGTGCTGCTGGTATATTTATTTGGGCAACCACTGTCGCCAACTTTCTTGAAGATGATCCTCAAGTACGACTTCACATCCTTAAATCGAGGAAGGGAGGGGATGACTTAGAGGGGATGAACGATCTGTTTTCTCTGTATGCTACTGTTATCAAGGCATCATTTGGACGGATCTTGAAGCAAGAGGTCCAAGGGATCGTCTCTGTTATCGGCGCCATGATCTATGCCAAGCAACCTCTCAGTGACGATGTACTTGTGATGCTTCCTGGAGTCAAGATCGGGGACTCAGATGTAATGCAATTGATCCGAAAGAACCTCGTGTCCGTCGTTGGCTCTGGCACTATCCTTCATTTCCATCACAAGTCATTTGAAGACTATCTTCTCTCACCCTCATTTCTACAAGAATTCCCTGAATTCTCCACTGTTCAGGATCGAGGGCATCACGAACGTCAGCTTGCTATGTTATGCTTGAAAACCCTTGTATCACCCAAGCTCCATTTCAATATGTGCAGCTTGGACTCCTCGGTCATAAAGAATGCTGATATTCAGCCTGATGTCAAATCCGCCATCCCTCCTCTCATTTTGTATTCATCTCAATTTTGGGCAGACCATCTTGTTCATACTCGGTCTGATGAGCCATCTGACCACAAGATGAAGGAGGGGGTCAAGTTCATGATGTACGAGAAACTCCTGTTCTGGATCGAGACAATGAGCCTATTGGGAAAGGTGTATGAAGTGTCTTCGATCCTGAGAAGGGCTTTATCATGGAAGGTGTGTTTCCAACTCATTTCTCTGCAACATATCTGATGTTTGCTGGCCAGCCCCTCACCCTTGATAATCCGCTGACATTGTTCATCCGTGATGCATTCCGCTTCATTTCTGCGTTCATCACTCCAATCTCACAATCCGTCCCTCATGTGTACCTCTCGGCACTCCCCTTCGCACCTGAGGAGTCTCATGTTGCCAGAAAATTCCGCTCGAGATTTCCCAATACATTTGTGGTCACTCAAGGGAAGCCTATTCAATGGTCAATGGCGGTCTTTACTGCAGAGCACCAGAAAAATTCTGTGGAGAAAATAGCTTTCTCACCAGATGAAAGCACATGTTTATACATATCAGAAAGTGGATTTTACTTCATGGGCACATTGGAAGGCGCTACGTATATATGTGATTCTGAAACAGGTCGTTGCATTTTAGGCCCATTTCACGGTGCACATGATGTCTGCTTTAGCCCTGCTGGGAAGCATATTCTACTCCGATACGGCTCTTGTGCAGTAGTTTGGGACATTGAGACGGGCGAGGAGCAGTTCCAAATTGAGGGCTCCGATTTTGCCTTTGTTCGTCATGATGGAAGAATTGCCTCAATGAAAGAAGATGGAAACTGGGATAATTCCGGAGATGGAAATCCGGATAACTCTGAAGATGGAAATCCAGACGACTTTGAAGATAAAGATGCAAATCGGATTCTGGTCCAATTCTGGGATGCTGGCAATGGCGAATTAATATCCAGCAGGCTGATGGAAGTGAATGATGTTTTTGATGCCCAATTTTCTCCTGACGGGCATTTTATGGCCATACGAAAGAGATCTGAGGACGTTCTTGAACTATGGAACTTGGAAGATAGCAAGGATTTCCGACAATTCACATGTCCTCGTGGACATCTTCATAGACGTCTGTCATTTCTCTGCTTTTCTCCTGATGGGCGTTTTCTGGCCATACAAAAGAAGTCAGAGGACGTCATTGAATTATGGAACTTGGAAGACAGCAAGGACTTCCGACAATTCACATATCCTCATGGAGGATTCGAATCTCTCCGCTTTTCTCCAACCAGTGACACTTTGATGGTTGAAACTAACTCTGATTTTACTCACCGAACTATTTACCTTTGGAGATTGGACACACAGGAGATGGTATCCTTCAGCTGTGATAGGAGTAGTTCCTGGAGTTCGCCACATGTTATTCATTCGCCCCTTACCAATTACCTATTTCTCCAACGAGATTGGAGAGTAGAAATATGGGATGTCTCTGCGACTGGCTCAAAAATGATCTGGAAGCATGCATCGCTCTCAGGTGTAATCAGTATCTGTCCATCAAGCAATGGTCACAGAGTTTTGGTCGGATATAGGGATGGAAGTATGAGGATGTGGAACCTGGACCTGGAGAATTTGGCGATGAGTCAGGCTGACACTACAGACACTCGAGATGATTCCGACAGGCGACGAGTTATTAGAATGTCACCATCTGGAAAGATGGTAATTACAAGACCACAGAGATCTTCCAAAGTCAAATTCCTGGATACAACTACCAAGGAAGTCATAGCGTGTACAGATATCGAGTGTAAAGACTGTGACATGGAGATCGCATTTTCTCCAGACGAAGAACAGGTAGCGTTTTGGTCCGAGTCTCTCATCACCATATGCGATATAATGCACCCGGAGAAGTGCGTCTCATTCGACCCCTGGCCGGGAAAGGTTGTCCGGGAAAGGAGTGTCGCCTTCCAAACATGCAACGACCTGGTTATATGCACCGTTTCATGGGCTGGCTCAGGATTGTTGCAAGTTTGGCATTGGCAGGATCCCACAGGTTTTGAATGCACGTACTCTTTAGACTTCGAGGAGTCGTTCCCATTGCTGGCTCCTGATGGCTTGACCGTCATCATCATGCCTTGGCCTTGGCCTTCCCCCTTTAATCACGAGACTGCGCAGGTCATCGTGCATTTTTCTTCCTATTCATGGAACCACCGCGCTGCTCAGTTTCATCCTGTCCGTTTTGACAATCAAGTGCATATTAGTCGGCATCCCCCACCTCAGTACTCATCCGACGGGGAACTCTTTGCATGTCTGTCTGAAGAAGACTCCTATGTCCGAGTGTGGGACACACTGACTGGCCATCTTGTTTCCATGTTTCGAACGTCCGAGGTGGATGGAATTGCCCTCTCACCTGCTCTGACCCATTCCCTTGGCAAGAGACTCATTGCTCTTAGCTTCCGACGTGAACGCGTAATACGTCTCTTTGATGGCTATACCGGTCATCTGCACGCTCAAATTTTGGGTGAAACATATGCAACTACAGCATTTATACGAGATGGAACAGCATTGGCAAACTATTATGACTGTTACCACAACTCTGGTGTAAGAATCTGGGAAATAGCAGATTTGACAGTTGAGCACCAGCATTCCACTCATGGATATGAGCTTATGCTGCAAGGCACAAGGGATGGATGGATGATGGGTCAGGACAATGAGCCGCTGTTTTGGGTCCCAGTCGAGAACAGGAAACATCTGTACATGCCATCGCCCAGAGCGGTGATTGAGGGGTCCGATATCTCAACAGTCCTGGACTACTCTAACTCAAGGTTCGGCAGAAATTGGACGGAATGCATCGACAAAGAGTGGTTGAAAGAGCTCGAGCAAAAAGAGAAGGAGGTAGGAAAGCGGCTAGAGTAAGAAAATAAGGTGTGTCCTGTCCTTACCCAAAGTACTTGAAGGTGTCCAAATACGTGAGCAGAAGAGCCAGATGAACTCGCTGCTCTACCCAAGTTTTGCTCCCCTTGGTTTCTCAAGACATGTTTTTACTATAGCGAGACTAAGGATACCCAATATTCCCTGGCTTCTATCGAAGTAATTATGAATGATCTCAACGTGCTTTTGTAGAATTTTTGGTGTTCACCTCCCTAGATGATCACAAAAAATATGATTTTCCATTGACATGGATGAAAATTGGTACAAACACAACCCTATATTTCAACTGCCATTCAACATCGTCCTAGTGCTTGCACTACTACAAGACGATTGTATACGTCGATTGAAGAAGCCTAAGGAGAGTTTCGAGTGTGCTCTCGAGCCCATAAGAGATCGCCTCGACTCGTGGAAAATGGGCATGGTGTCCGACCCTCAGCTCAACTGCGAGAACCCCGGACTCTTCAATGCTTCTTCCAAGTCGCTTCTGCACACCTCTTAAGGAGCTGGGGAGATGAGGCAGTCGATGAGTATGGAAGGACGTCACGAAGGCGGAGGCTAAGTCAAGGGAGGGATCTACGTTAGCTAAACAGCTCAAGTAACAGGTTGTATGAATTCGGAACATGACATAACAACACCATGGCTGCAAATGGATGTTCCATGAAAACGGTCTGACCCGAAACCACTGTGGATGTCGAGTGAGGGGAGAGGTGTCGAGCAGTGATAGCTTGAGGGTGAATGGAGCAGGAGACTTGTCAGGACTACCTCGTGGACGACATCATCTTGGTTTGACTCCCCATCGAGTGCTTTGCGTCCCAAAATTACCAGAGAATTTCCACGATGCCATCACTCAAAGGAGTCCTGAAGCAAGTGTTGGCAAGGAAATGAGACGGGTATATAGTTGACACAAGTACTCTTTCTCTTGCTGAGACAGGGACTCGTCTACGGCGGAAGCTATTTTCTTTGATATGGAGGCCTCGAGGACTATGTCAGCGGCAAGTTATGGCGCGTGATACTTGTATAGTTGGAACTTCTGTCACAATGTGATAGTCGCATCTGCGCAGACTCGGCTTAATTCTGAAGACACTGGCATGCATGCTCAGCAGTCAATGAACAACCTCAGTGTCTCGTTTAGGATTGCAGGAAAAGGGTGGGGAGCATCAACTACAAAGCGGCAGACAGTGCATTCAAGTTTTAATTCGGAATGTGAGTGTTTTCCTGTCATGTGCTGTTGTAGGCGCATTAGGATGTCTACATCGCATCAAAAGCACATTTCCATTGCGCATGACAGTAATGGTCAATTTTATATGGTCAATTTAGGTGTTTTATTTTTATTTAAAAAAGTTGACAGGCTTTCAGTTGGCGAGATAGCTGAGTTGTAGTAGTAGTATACTGCCTAATTGTAGAAGCAGTTGGGTTGGAGTTCGAACCACGTCTTGACCACTAAATTAGTGCCTTGTTAAAGGTGTTAATTTTACATGAAATGTGAAGAACAGTTCATCTCTCAATTGTTTCTTCTCATCCTCATAACCCTCCTATCTATATGGCCTCCCAAGGGCAAGTTCTTTTTGAGCAATGTTTGAGGAGGTCAATCACAAATCTTACTGAAATCATCCTTTTCTAGTTTGTCCCTTGACAATTCTTTGCAACTTCAAGTTTCCTGGACTCCATAATCATAATTCAAGCAGCCACTTGACATCAGAATGTGTGGAATTCTTATCATAGCATAAGCTACACTTGTTCATTGCTCCCTTGTCCACCTGCTATACTTCAACTATCAGTATCTTTCTTTTTTGTTTGTGCATACACTGCAGTTTATAAATGCTGAATAGACAGACATATAGTCTCTTGTCCTTCATTGTACTATCAAATTCCCATTGCTATACATTTTTTAAATTTTATAATGGTTTTACATTGTGAGGACAATATATGATGGTTTTTGCTATTAGGTTATGGTACCTGTTAATGATATGTTCTCAGTGCTCAGCTTTCCCAAATTAAATAGAAATGATTACCATACCTGGGCCAACAACATGATGTCTGTTGTCATAAACTTCATTTGGCCATATCTCCATCAATTCTTTGACGATTCTCATGGTCTCAAAGGCTACGGAAAGCCCTCAAAAAGACCTTTCAATCAATGCTAGTCATGTCTCAAGGTGATCAATATTGGTTGAGATATTAAGCAGATCAACTGGTAACCACTATGTTACTGTTTATTAAATTGCTAATATCTCAGAAACTGCCATGATCAATGCTTCAGTCATAGGCTCAGCAGAAGCCTTCTTTATAATGCTCAGAATGAGCCTAGAACAACCTCAAGGCAATTAATATTAGTAGAGATATGAAGGCCTCAATGTTTGCACATGGACTTTATTAATTACCTATAGATAGTTATCTGTTCTTTTCTTAGAACAAAGGACAGCCTCCATATGGTTAAGTTATCACTATTTTAAGTACAAAGGCACTACCATATGTAGAACAATAGGTAGTAGCATATGATGATCTGTCCTAGTGCACAGACCA
>Ga0153988_1000416_pt1 | contig 11094 bp, 9 predicted proteins | sample TSNC072MetaG_FD_104742 | JGI IMG/M metagenome (GOLD analysis project Ga0153988, IMG submission 104742) | Attine ant fungus gardens microbial communities from North Carolina, USA - TSNC072 MetaG | ecosystem: Host-associated > Fungi > Mycelium > Unclassified | place: USA: North Carolina, Jones Lake...
CGGCCGCACTCTGCGGCGCGGGCGGCGCTTCCTGCGCAAAGCCGGCTTGCGCGGCGAGTGCGAGCACGGCGGCGGCGATCAGCGTGTAGCCGGAGAGCCGACGTTGGCGTGCGTGTCGTTCGATCCCGGATTTCATGGTGGTCTGGGTAACGTTTGTCATGATTGATCTCCCTCGACGGACGCGGCAATCCGCCGGGCCTGTAAGGTACTGTACCCGTCACCGATGTTTCAGGACCGCCACTTTTGTAAGGTGGATTCGCTGGCGGTAACAAAAGGTCTCTGCCTGGTGCAGGGACGCGCGGGCGGGGCCCGACGAGCGGTCGTTCGCGGGTTCGGAACAAGCGTGATTGGGTGGTCGCTACGAGCGGTTCATGCGGCGCTTGCGGCTTCGATGAGCCGGACCGGCGGCACGATCCGGGCTTCGGGCTTCGGGCGAGGCGGGCCGGCGCGCGTTCACCCGCATTCGTCGAGCCGCCACTGGCGCGTGCGTCGGTGCTCATCCGATGCTCATTCGGCGTTCATTTGGTTTCCTCAGCGAGAAACGCATCGAAATACCGCTGTCCCGCAGGCGTGATGCGCAGAATGCGCGGCCGTTCGCTGCGCTCGACCCAGTCGTGCGCGCACCATGCATCGAGCAGCGCTGCGCCGAGCGCGCCGCCCAGATGCGGGCGGCGCATGCTCCAGTCCGGGCACATGCACGCGAAGCGCCGGCGGCGGCTCTTCTGCTCGGACAGATCGATACCCCAGTCGGCAAACCGGGCGGCCCCCGCAGTGGTGGTTTCGAGCGATGCGCCGTGCTGGGTGAGCATTCCGCGCGCGAGCATGCGCTCGAATATCCGCACCGACAGCTCGCCGGCCATATGGTCGTAGCAGGTGCGGGCGTAGCGCATTTCGAGCGGCACCGTGCGCGCGGGGCGCGGCGCGGCCCGTTGCGGCGCGCTGAGCTGGGCGACGTTGGCGAGCGCTTCGATCGACGCGGCGATCTCCGGCGAGGCGATGCGGAAATAGCGATGCCGTCCGCGCACTTCGAGCGCGAGCAAGCCGCCGTCGGTGAGACGGGCGAGATGCGCGCTCGCCGCCGAGGGCGAGAGCCCCGCGATCATCGTCAGTTCGCCGGCGGGGCGGGCGCTGCCGTCCATCAGCGCCCACAGCATCGCGGCCCGGCCCGGATCGGCGAGCAAGGCGCCGATGCGGCTCAAGCCGGGGAAATGGTGCTGGTCGTCGGCGCGGGGGGCGGTTAAGGGGGAAGTCATCGGGGGCTCCTGAGTCTTGCGAAACGCCGCTTGACTTGTTCAAAAGCGGTTGAGGGCGGTTGCAGCCGATCCGGCGGTTGGCGCAGCAACGCGACAGGCGGCGAAGCATTGCGATCAGCCGCCTTAAGGCTTTAAGCCTCAAGCCTCGACAAGCGGCCATGACGGGCGGTGCGCGGCGGTGACGTGACGCGCCCTGTTGTCCACTGTATCCGTCCGTGCGATTCGATGTTTCAGCCTGACGTGAACGATGCAATACCGCACGTGCGCCGCCAACCCGGCGGCTCGGATCGGGAGCCCGCGTATCGTCGCCGTCTCGGCCCGCCAGGCTAGAATCGAAGCCTGTCTTTGCGGGAATACGTCGTGATGAAAACTTTTCTGGTCGTCGCCGCCGCGTTTCTGCTGTTGGGCGCCTGCGCGCAGGGCGGAGCCGGTTCGGGCTCGGCGGGTAGCGGCAGCATCGAGATGTACGGCACGATCGACGAAGGCATCAGCGTCCACAACTAGGCGCGGTTTTTATCGCAGCGGTGCCGTGCGCGAGGCGCTCCCCGGCGGCAATTTCGCCTCTCCATGCGCTCGACGCCGCGCCGCGCGCAATATTGCGCTCGTATAATCGCCCCCTTTCAATGCATCCGATTGACCGGAGTCAAGATGAGTACTCTCCCCACCGCCCCGCTGGACCGTTCGGAAACCACCTTCCGCTTTCTCGCCGAGCCGATCTCGGTCAACTTCGGCGGCAAGGTGCATGGCGGCGCGCTGATGAAGTGGATCGACGAGACCGCCTACGCGTGCGCGGCAGTCTGGTCGGGGCGCTATTGCGTGACGGTCAGCGTCGGCAATATCCGCTTTCGCCGGCCGATCCTCGTCGGCAATCTCGTCGAATTGCGCGCGCGGGTCGTCGCGACGGGCCGCACGAGCATGCACATTCATGTGTCGGTGCAGGCGGGCGATCCGAAGGGCGGCGAGCTGCTGCAAACCACGGACTGTCTCGTCGTGATGGTCGCCGTCAACGAGAACGGCCATCCGGTGCAGGTGCCCGCCTTCGTGCCGCAGACCGATGAGCAGAAGCGCCTCGCCAAGTATGCGATAGACGTCAAGGAAGCGCTCGACGCGATCGTCGAGCTGAAGCCGGAAGAAGTCGCGCAGGGCAAGATCTGAGCGCCGCGGGGTTGCCCGCTAGCCTGCATGCAGGCTGGCGGCGCGCCCGTTGTGCGCTGCCAACCCGCGCGCCGCCCCCGCGCACTTCCAGCCGCACTTAGCCCGCCGTGCGCCCCACCATATCCTTCGGCTGCACCCACTCGTCGAACTGCTGTTCGGTGACGTAGCCGAGCGCCAGCGCCGACGCCTTCAGCGTCGTGCCTTCCTTGTGCGCCTTCTTGGCGATCTGCGCGGCCTTGTCGTAGCCGATGTGAGGATTGAGCGCCGTCACGAGCATCAGCGATTCGTTGAGCAAGGTATCGATGCGCTCGCGATTCGGCTCGATGCTGACCGCGCAGTTCCCGTTGAAGCTCAGCGCGCCGTCGGCGAGCAGACGCACCGACTGCAGCACGTTGTGCGCGATCATCGGACGAAACACGTTCAGCTCGAAGTTGCCGCTCGCGCCGCCGATGTTCACCGCGACGTCGTTGCCGAACACCTGCGCGCACAGCATCGTCAGCGCTTCGGACTGGGTCGGATTGACCTTGCCCGGCATGATCGAACTGCCCGGCTCGTTCTCGGGAATCGACAGCTCGCCGAGACCGCAGCGCGGCCCGCTCGCGAGCCAGCGGATGTCGTTGGCGATCTTGTTCAGGCTCGCGGCCACCGTTTTCAGCGCGCCGTGCGCGAACACGAGCGCGTCGGCGCCCGCCATCACCTCGAACTTGTTCGGCGCCGACACGAACGGCAGGCCGGTCAGCTTGCCGATCGCGGCTGCGACGTTGTCCGCGAACTGCGGATGCGCGTTCAGGCCCGTGCCGACGGCGGTGCCGCCCTGCGCGAGCTCGTACAGATGCGGCAGCGCCGATTCCACGTGACGGATGCCGTGTTCGAGTTGCGCGACATAGCCCGAGAACTCCTGGCCGAGCGTGAGCGGCGTGGCGTCCTGCAGGTGCGTGCGGCCGATCTTGACGACCTCGGCGAACGCCTTCGCCTTGCCGTCGAGCGTGTCGCGCAGCGTCTTCAGCGCGGGCAGCAGATGCTTGACGATCGCGTACGCGGCGGCCACGTGCATCGCGGTCGGGAACACGTCGTTCGACGACTGGCCGCGATTCACGTCGTCGTTCGGATGCACCTTGCGCGCCTCGCCGCGCTCGCCGCCGAGCAGTTCGCTCGCGCGGTTCGCGATCACCTCGTTGAGGTTCATGTTGGTCTGCGTGCCCGAACCCGTTTGCCATACCGCGAGCGGAAATTCGCCGGGGTGCTTGCCGTCGATGATCTCGTCGGCCGCCTGCATGATCGCGCGAGCCTTCTTTTCGTCGAGCACGCCGAGGCCGAGATTGACCTCGGCCGCCGTGCGCTTGACGACGGCGAGCGCGGTAATCAGCTCGGGCGACTGCTTTTCCGTCGAAATCTTGAAGTTCTGCAGCGAGCGCTGCGTTTGCGCGCCCCACAAACGGGCGTTCGGCACGGCGATCTCGCCGAACGTGTCGCGTTCCATGCGTACGTCTTCAGTCATCTTGCACTCCACTTCTCAAAGTTCTGCGTTGACAGGCAATAGGGAGAATAGACCCGTTAGCGCGTTGCGGTAAAAACCCGCCTGCGGGTCGAAAATGTACGTGCGCGGCCGGCCGTTCTCGACGTCGGTCCACACGAGCGGCGAGAGCGGCGCGCCGATCGAGCGCAGGTAGGCAAGCTGCGTGGCGTCGGCGAGCGTCACGTGATAACTCCGCTCGGGATCGATCGCGAAATCGAAGATTTTCGCGACCTGATTCGCGAGTTCGGGGCTGTGGATCACGAGCGCGAGTTCGGTGTTCAGATTCGCCGAGCGCGGATCGAGATTCATCGAGCCGATCACGAGAATCTGGTGATCGATCACATAGGTTTTCGCATGCAGGCTCGCGCGCGAACGCGAGCCCACCAGACGCGCGCGCGGCGTGTCCTGGCGCGGCTTGAACTCGTAGAGTTCGACGCCTTGCTGCAGTAGCGGCACGCGGAACGGACTGTAGCCGGCCTGCACGGCGACCGCGTCGGTCGCGGCAAGCGAATTGGTCAGCACGGCGATGCGGATGCCGCGCCGCGTGAGTTCGCCGGCCGCCTTGACCCCCGCTTCGTGTGGCACGAAGTACGGCGAGATGATCAGGAAGTCGTGGCGCGCGTCGCGCATCAGCTGGAACAGCCGCTGCATCGGCGGGCTCACGTAGTCCGGCGACGGATGCTCGATCTTCTCCGGCAGGTCGGCCGCGAATTCGGCCGGCGCCCAGGTGAGGCCCAGTTGCTCGCTCGCGATCTGCGAGGCGAGCGGCGTGGCGTTCAGCGGCTTCGCGTTGTACGGATCGGCGTTCTCGCGCCAGTGCTCGCGCAGGTCGTCGCGCGTCTGATCGAGTTCCTGAGCGTCGAACGTCTGCTTGTTGAGCACGCGCAGCGGATAGGCGATGCCGCTGTTCCAGTAGTCGTCGAAACTCTCGGAGACGTCGGTGACGATCGGGCCGGCCGCCAGTACGTCGAGGTCGCGGAATTGCAGCGTTTCGCTTGCGCTGAAGTATTCGTCGCCGAGATTGCGGCCGCCGACGATCGCCAGCTGGTTGTCCGCGATCATCGCCTTGTTGTGCATGCGGCGCGTGAAATGGCCGATCTGCGTGAACAGGTTCGTGGTGCGTTCGAACATGCCTTCCTGCGCGCTGCCGAACGGGTTGAACACGCGAATCTCGATGTTCTTGTGCGTGTTCAGGCCCGCCATGGTGCGGTCGATGTCCTTGAAGTTCAGGTCGTCGACGAGCATGCGCACGCGCACGCCGTGATCGGCCGCATAGAGCGCGGCGCCGAGCAGCAGCTTGCCGGTGGTGTCCTCGTTGGCGATGTAGTACTGCATGTCGAGCGTTTTCGTCGCCGCGCGCGCGAGCGCGATGCGCATCTGCAACGCGTCGGTGCCGCTCGACAGCACCCGGAAGCCCGACTGCCGCGGATGCTGCGTTTCGAGCGGCGCGAGCGCGGCGCGCAGCGGGGTGTCGGCGGTGGCGGGCAGCGCGTGGGTGAGGGCGCGGTCGTACGCGGTGGCGGGCGGCTTGGTGGCGCACGCGCTCAGCAATGCGCTGAAGCAGCACAGCAGAAGGATACGTTCCGCTATGCCCGGTGCCCGCCGGCGGCGCGGCGTGTTCCGGCTCGGGTCGAGAGGCTCGTGCACGTGGTGTTCTCCCTTTTCGCAAGCGTCTCGTGGCGACTGGCGCGAATGAATGGTCCGCGCTGTCGGGAAGCCAATTCTAAGGGGAATCGGGCGGGGTGGTTTTCGTTCCGCGCGCGGCGATTACCCAGACCGCAATCGCTGCGCGCAAGCCGCAACCTACCCGCGTTCGGCGTTCAGCGTGCGCTCGCCGTCGGGATGCGTCGAGCCCTTCGCCGGACGGCCGGCCCAGTAGCCCGCGAGCAGCGAGCCCGAGAGGTTGTGCCACACCGAAAAGAGCGCGCCCGGCAGTGCCGCGAGCGGCGTGAAGTAGAGCTTGCCGAGCGTCGCGGCGAGGCCCGAGTTCTGCATGCCGACTTCGATCGCGAGCGTGCGGCAGACGGCTTCGTCGAAACCGAGCAGACGCCCGCCCCAGTAGCCGCCGAGCAGGCCGATGCCGTTATGCAGCACGACGCCGAGCATCACCACGAGACCGACCGAGGCAATGCTCTTCTGCGTGCCGCCGACCACCGCGCCGATGATCAACACGATCGCGACCATCGAGACGAGCGGCAGAATCGGCTCGACCTTGCGCACGAGCTTGCCGAACAGATGGTTGATGACGAGCCCGACGACGATCGGCAGCGCGACGATCTGCAGGATGCTCATCAGCATGCCTTGCACGTCGACGACGATCGACGCGTCGACGTAAAGACGCGTCAGCAGCGGCGTCGCGAACACGCCGACGAGCGTCGACAGCGCGCTGATCGTGACCGACAGCGCGACGTCGCCGCGCGCGAGATAGATCATCACGTTTGACGCGGTGCCGCTCGCGACGCTGCCGACCAGCACCATGCCGGCGGTCAGGTCGGGCGGCATGCGCAGAGCTTTGGCGATGACCCACGCGGTGAGCGGCATCACGAGGTAGTGCAGCACGATGCCGGCGATCACGGGCGCGGGGCGCGTGAACACGCGCAGGAAGTCGGACGCCGACAGCGTGACGCCCATCGCCAGCATGATGATCATGAGAAGCGTGGTGACGTGCGGCGCAACGCCGGAAAACGACGCCGGCGAGAAATACGCGGCGATCGAAACGAGCACGGCCCAGAGCGGGAACAGGCGGGTGACGCGGGCAAGCATGGCGGAAGGTCCTTGGTTTTTATCGCGAGAAATCGGTGTGACGGGTGCGGCAGCCGGCATCGGCCAGGGAGTCGGCTTTGGCGGCGGGCATTCCGGTTTTTGCTTCGTCTGAGCGCGCGAAGCGGGTACAGCAGGTGTCGTGGCCAAGGCGCGGTCAATGCCGTGGTCAACGCGCCGCTCAAGCACGGCCATGGCGCGCGGCCAGTTCGAGCGGCAGGCGGCGTGGCTGTGGGCGAGGGGGCGTGTCCTGCTACGCGATCCGGCGCATGCCTTCGTGAGGCTCGCCTGCATACGGCTCGCGGCGCGCGAACGCGGGTAAGCGCGCGTGCCGAGGCGGCCATTCTACCGTTTGCAGGGAGTGCTTCAGGAGCGGGGGTTTCCGCTATTTCGCTCAGACCGGCCGCGTCGGCGGCGTGGCCGGGCCCGCCGGCACCTGCCGTAGGCTCAGCCGGTGAAAGCGCAGCGTCATCAGCAGTGCGACGCTCGCGAGACCGGCGGCAAGCCCCCACCACAAGCCGCGCGCGCCGAGGCCGCCGTGAAACGCGAGCAGATAGCCGGTCGGAAAGCCGATTACCCAGTAGCCGAACGCGGCGGCGATCATCGGGATGCGCGTGTCCTTCAGGCCGCGCAGGCAGCCCGAGCCGACCGCCTGCATGCCGTCGACGATCTGGAAAATCGCCGCCACGCCGAGCAGCGAACTCGCGAGCGCGACGGTCGGCGCGTTGGCGGGGTCGTCGAGATGCAGATACAGACCGACGATCCAGTGCGGCGCGGTGATCAGCACGAGGCCCGACATCGACATGAAGCCGACGCCGAGCGCGAGCGCGACGAAGCCCGCATGGCGCGCGGCGAGCGGCTGGCCGGCGCCGGCCCAGTAGCCGACCCGCACGTTGGCGGCCTGGCCGATCGACAGCGGCACCATGAACGCGACCGACGCGACGTTCAGCGCGATCTGATGCGCGGCCAGCTGCGATTCGCCGAGCAGGCCGACCATCAGCCCCGTCGCGAGAAAGAGGGTCGACTCGACGCCGTAGGTGATTGCCACCGGCCAGCCGATGCCGAACAGCTCGCCCATCAGCGGCAGCCTGGGCCGTGTCGCGACGACGAAATGCCGGAAGCGCGGCCGCAGATGCAGCAGCGCCATCAGCACGAGCGCGGTCAGCCAGACGGTGATCGTGGTCGCGGCCGCCGAGCCGAGAAAGCCGAGCCGCGGCAGTCCGTAGGCGCCGTGGATCAGCCCGTAGTTCAGGAAGCCGTTCACGCCGACGCTCGCGATCGACACCCACAACAGCCGCCGCGCCGCGCCGATCGCCGGCAGGAACGAGCGCATGAGCCCAACGCCGATCAGGCTCGCGGGCGCGCCCCAGCGCAGCACCGCCGCGTATTCGCCGACGTTGTGCGCGAGCAGGCCCGGCTCGCCGAACGCAAGCAGGAGCTGCGAGGCGAACGACAGCAGGATGAACGCCGGCACCGACAGCAGAACCGACAGCACGAAACCGGTCCAGTAGATAGGCGGCACGCGGCCGTCGTCCTGCGCGCCGCGCGCGTGCGCGACGCTGACGCTGACCGAGGTCAGCACGCCCTGCAGCAGCGTGACGACGACGAAAAACAGATTCGCGCCGAGGCCACCGGCGGCGAGTGCGTCAGGGCCGAGCGAGCCGAGCAGGATCGTGTCGGTGACGCTCATCGCCATCTGCGACAGCTGCGCGATCGCGAGCGGCGCGGCGAGCCGCGCGGTGTCGGCCGCGTGGCGGGATAGGGTCGGCGGCCGGGAAGCCGCGCGGGCGAAGCCGGAGTGGGTCATGAAATACGGGTCATGAAATGCCTGGCGGCGAAAAGTGGCGACAGCGAGGCGCGGGCAAAAGCGGCGGCGTGGGGTAGGAAACGGCGCGCTGGGCGGCTCGGCGATGCGACGAAGGGGAGCCATTCGTGGCGCGGTGGCGAGCCGGCTGGCCGACTTAGCCAACTGGCGGCTGGCTGCTGGCGGCGCGGTCCGTTGCGCGGCTTGTCGCTTACGCTTACCTGTCGAAACCGACAGCTTATTGCCTTGCCCGGCCAATGTCGATGGTGGACGCACGGTTTCCGTGCGTGTTGTCCGGCGAGTTTCCTGAGTGTGACGGTGGGGGCGGATGCGCCGCGGCGGCGGGTGCCACATGCGGAATTGTCGAACCGGTCTGTCGAAGCGGCCTGGCGCTGCTGGATTCGAGCCGCGTCGAGCGATTTCCGCCCCGCGTCAGCCCTCGTGAACGGCAATACGCGTGTCGCCGAGCAGCACAACCTGGCCCGCGCGGATCTTGCACGTTTTACGCGTTTCGACCTGGCCGTCGACGGTCACGGCGCCTTCCGCGACCATCATTTTCGCGGAGCCGCCGCTGTCCGCGAGGCCCGTTATCTTCAGGAGATTGTGCAGTTCGACGTACTCGCCGGTGAGCGTGAAATTGAGGTTGGGCATGACGTTTGCGCCTTTTCGGGGCTGCGGATTGGCGGTCGGGGTTCGCATCATAAAGCACAACGCGAGCACAGGCGCGGACAAGCGGATGCAAGGCGGCCGGCAGCGGCCGCGCGACCGGTTCCGCAGACAGGCGACGATGGCGCCGATCTCCCCGCAAGCAATTGAAAGCAGATGTTATACAAGTGTCGGAAAGTGAAACGTTCCGTAACGCTGGTCGTACAGGATGGATTTCACTCCTAAAGTGCAACTCAGCAGCAAAGCCCGCTGGATCCCGGAAGCGCATCTTCTGGCAACCGGTCCGGCGACGCCCAGACCGGGCGCGGCGCACGAGGCATCCGACACATTCCCGCATCGTGACGTCAGACCGCCCGTGTCACGACAACTTTAGAGAGGATTTAGCCATGACCCAGATTCGTTCGCTCCTGATCGGTACCGCCCTTACCGCTTTTGCCGCGACGGCCGCCGTTGCGCAGACCGCGCAGCCGGCCACCGGCATCGGCGGTCAGGCGCAGATCCAGACGCAAGGCACCGTCGGCGTTGCTCCGCCGGCTCCGTCCGCGCCTGTCGCACAGGGTACGCTGCCGGCTCAGGATGCGCCCGCTGCTCAGGGCGTCCAGCCGGCTCCGCCGCCGACCCATCTGACGGCGCCGGGCTCGGCCGATCCGCTCGTGCAGAAGCGCGACGCCGACGCGAAGGCCAACGCGGAATATCGCGCGTCGAAGAAGGCGTCGAAGGCGGAAATGAAGGCGCAGCAGAAGGCCGCGAAGACGCAGTACAAGGAGCAGGTGTGCGACGCGAAGATCAACCAGAAGGCCGACAAGCAGACCGCCAACAACGCGATGAAGATGAACATGGAAGGGCAGGCGGGCGAGCAGGCCAAGGACGCCGACGTCAAGCATTAAGCCTCTGGCGCCGGGCCTTGATGCCGGGGCGCGCGCGAGGCGTGGAAACACTCGGACGCGCGCACCGGTTGGCACATTCCCAGCCTGCCTACACCCGGCAAAAAAGGGCGCTTGTCGCGAACGGTTGTATGGATATACAGTATGCGTCGCCATCCTGAATCCATCCAACGCACGAACCGCTCAGTGTCCACCGTCGCCGAATCCGCTCCGCCGTTCGATACCGCCGCCTGGCTCGCGAAGCTCAACGACGCGCAGCGCGAAGCCGTCGAATACGGGGCCGACTCGCCGAACGCGCCGCCCGGCGCATTGCTCGTGATCGCGGGCGCGGGCTCCGGCAAGACCAACACGCTCGCGCATCGCGTCGCCAATCTGGTGCTGAAGGGCGCCGATCCGCACCGCATCCTGCTGCTGACCTTCTCGCGCCGCGCGGCGCTCGAGATGACGCGCCGCGTCACGCGCATCACGGCCGCGGCGGCCAGCACGACCGGCGTGGGCGCCGCGCTCGCGCACGGGCTCACGTGGTCGGGCACGTTTCACAGCGTCGGCGCGCGGCTGCTGCGCGAATACGCCGATCTGATCGGCCTCGCGCCCGCGTTCACGATCAACGATCGCGAAGATTCCGCCGACCTGATGAACCTCGTGCGCCATGAACTGGGGCTGTCCGCGAAAGAGCGACGCTTCCCGGCCAAGGGCACATGCTTCGCGATCTATTCGCGCGTCGTGAATACCGGCGCCACGCTCGGCCAGGTGTTAGATAGCGCGTTTCCGTGGTGTCGCGAATGGGAGCACGACCTGCGCGGGCTCTTTGCCGCCTACGTCGACGCGAAGCAGAAGCAGAGCGTGCTCGATTACGACGATCTGCTGCTCTACTGGTCGCACATCGCCGCCGAGCCGGCCATCGCGGCCGATCTGTCGGCGCGCTTCGATCACGTGTTCGTCGACGAATATCAGGACACCAACCGCCTGCAGGCGTCGATCCTTCTCGCACTGAAACCCGACGGCCGCGGCCTCACGGTGGTCGGCGACGACGCGCAATCGATCTACTCGTTTCGC
>Ga0153988_1000418_pt1 | contig 11093 bp, 9 predicted proteins | sample TSNC072MetaG_FD_104742 | JGI IMG/M metagenome (GOLD analysis project Ga0153988, IMG submission 104742) | Attine ant fungus gardens microbial communities from North Carolina, USA - TSNC072 MetaG | ecosystem: Host-associated > Fungi > Mycelium > Unclassified | place: USA: North Carolina, Jones Lake...
GTATATCTACAACAGCAGACTAGTATTTATACTACTAGATCGTCAAGGCACCGTTCTCATGGTACCTGACAGATATTCACACTAAGTCCAATAATAGTTTTAGAGGAATCACACAGTATGTCACAGAAGGAAAGACAGGAGAGAGTGAGAATGTGATCGGCAGGATGACGGCCCTTAGGTGGGAGCCTACCCACGTCACTAAGCATACCTCTAGAGTTATCCCCTTACAATCATAGAGGTGGTGCATAGGTCCACTGCAGTGGACTCCAGGAGTAATTTCGTTATGAAGAGTTTGTCTCCTTGTTCATATTTGATTTTACATGTCTGGCAGAGGATCTTGTCCTTTTCCAAGTCTTTTGTGTACTCCAGAGAAGATATGGCTTGACAGATGTTGACAGCTCTAGCCTCCACTTTCTTTCACGATGCTTGTTTCTTTCAGATCACGTGGCATCTTTTGCATTGAGGAGGGCATCAGTTCATCTATACTTCTCCAGTTTGCCAATTGACCTCTGGGTTGTGGTTCTTGAGCCAGGTGTAGCTAAGGATCATGCTCTGCTTTCTAAGACTGGAGATGGCAAGGAACGTCCTTTCGGAGTGAGTTTTATAACAGAGGACTATATTCACCACTTTGGAGATCTGACCTGTCTCGTTAGGGGAGCTGTCTATGTTGTATACCAGTATAGGGCGAGAGATGCTCCAGGTACTCATACCTTTTGTATGGACAAAATCTTTATCTATGAAGTTATCCATAGCTCTGGAGTCTAAAAGTACCTTGACGGAGTATACTTTGCTGGTATCAGTGGTGCTGATCTTTATGGAGAGAACGATGGATGTTCTATAAGCATCGAGGGTGTTAGTGGAGAGTCATTTAGGTAGCCTCTTTTCCCATTTTGGCTCCCAAGATAGGGCTTTTCTATCTGGAGTAGAGGTAACGGGTGCATTTATAGGTTTACTAGTATCTATATTGATCTCTTCTATATTCAATACAGCAAACCTATTTACTAATAGTGACTGGGGCATACTTTTCACTAGCTATGCTAAGCAAAATCCTCTTCCAGAACGGAGCAAAATTTCTTCTCCTCTATTGTATCCTTCAGAGCCATTAAGTCTTCAATCAATTCCTCTCTCTGTTCCATGGTTAACCTTTGGATATCCAAGCAGTGGGAGCAGTCCTTCACAAGATGATTGGTCTTTTTGTACCAATAGCACCCTTATGAAGGCAAAGAGCATATCTTTCGGACTACATTTATGTTCATAGGTATCCTTCCCGACAGTGTAGATGAAGGGGGCCTTGGTGAAATGGGGGGCAGAGCTGTTAGAGAGGGATGAAGTACCAAGAAAGAGGTCAATTGAGGAAGGGCAGAGCACGTGGGGGTCGAGGTCGTTGAATGGAGCATGGACTGGAAGACTTTATTCGCCAACTGCACTTGGTTAATTCTCTAGGCTATTGCATACCAGGTCTCTAGATCAGTGTTTATGGATCATCCAAAGGGTATTGTGGCGATCTGACTTTGGACATTCAACTTGAGTCTTTGGCAGTGATGGAGATCAAAGGGAATTGATTATAGACAAAGGTAAAAACAAATGAGAATTTAAAAAGTCTCTGAGATATCTTACAATTGTGCACTAACAAGTAAGCACTGGGGAAATGATCAAATATAAAAAAAGAGCTTAAAGACAATGGGAAATAGGAAGGGAGACTTAAATAGCCAAAAGAAATAATAATAAAGTATTTATGAATCCACTCGAGATAGGTCTTACTGTAATAGGATCTCTAAGACGTACATTTGTCTCATGTCGTGACACTACTGCCCTTACCTAGTCTAGTAGTCTGGCTCACTGTCAATATAGCAGAACTACCTAGAACTCCTGTGCCGTTGTGTGGGCTCTTCTTTAGCTGATCATATAACTGGAAGCCAACTCCAATAATACATAGTGAGCTATTAACTCCTAGTGCAAGCAAATGCCCAAGTCCATTGGGGCTCAAATTCCCATCGAGAGAGAGGTTTGGTAGGTTTTAGAAAGTAAAAGAGAACACTTAGAAACTTAGAAATTTAGTTACTCAAGAATAGCCATTAAGCTCTAGAGCAACAGAGAGGGATAATGATAGAGGTATGATGATTGAGTTCCCTTCTGTGCCCTAGAGTATTTTATTATGATTACAAAGCAAAAAGACAATAAAGAAAGTGAGACAAAGAAAACCTCTGAATTTCTAAACATAGCAAGGCTGTAATAATGAGATGGCACCCCTCCCAAACACTGGCTAACTGCTCCCTACTCTTTTAGTCCTACTCTGGGAACCCTCCCTCACATGATGCTTAAGCCTCTTGCTGGGCCATAGATGGAGACGGCGATCTTGAGTTGTCTTGCTCTCGAGTGTGTTATTTTCATCTAGCCTTCCTGCTGCCTCTCTTCTTAGCTTCTTGTCATATGATAGAAAATACCCATTTAATAATATAATTTCTTTTATATTTTATATTATTACTAATTTTTCGCTCCTAAACTCCTGTTGTCTACTCCTATAGGATCAGGATGTAGATTAGTTACTTGTACTCCTTCTATTCCGGACTTAGTATAAGTACTTCAGTAGTTACATCCTAGTTCCTTAGTTTGTAGATTAAAGTCATTTACATCTTTAATATCCATCTCCACTCCTATCAATCTATATGCCACTCCTCTCCTACATTCCTGACAACAATTCTATCCTCCTGAAATATGCAACCACATGCACAACAGCAGATCGAGGCATAGTGCATAAGCTGAGACCAAGGTTGTTCCCTTACTTTTGTTGTCAACTCCCTTCCACTCTGGGGTAATTCCACTCTACTCTGGGTCACTCTACCCCTGCTCCGCATGTTCTTGACACTTCTCTGTTCTTCTCTTTACCTCTTCTATGTCTTTTTACTCTCCCAGATTCCAATTTCCTTTCACTGCTATTGCAATGCAACTCCATGGTGGCTTAACTATCTTAATCTTGCTATAATTAGCCATCAGTGATGATGGCTCAGATCTGATTATAACTCTTCTATAAATAATGCTGCCAGCCACTAAGGTATGATGTTGCTCAGGTTGCATTAACTCGTCTAAGTTCACTTCCATCCTCAAGAGCACTTCTAGAAGAAAAATCCATTGGAAATCTGATATAGGGTGTCTGGGCAAGCGTCTATGAGGTGTATGTAGCGGTGGTCACAGCCACTACTCTGCTACTCAAGCTAGGTGCTCGAGTCTATGACTGGGTGTCTAAGGAACATCTCTAGGGGGACCAAGCTCTTCTCTTGAGCTGGTTATTCTGGTTATTAGGGTGCAAATTGTCACTTATTTTGCCTAAACGTTTGTATGGCATAACAGCAGAATTTTACTACCAGGGTCCAAGAGTCTGTATATCTGGCATCCAAGACTAAGGTCAGGAAGCTGTCCAAGTAATTGTCCACTGTTTGGTTTCCTTAATAGTACAAGGACCCTTCCAAAGTATTGACGGTATCTACTTCCACGTTAACTAGAAAGAACTGACTCTAGAACTGTTGTTCAAAGTTAGCCCAGGATTGAATGGGAAAAACGCCAGTGTCTGCTTCCTAGCAAAAGAGATTTTTGGACCATCTTGCAGCCCTTCCATTCTTGAAAAAAGTAAGAGTCTAGAAGATTTTTTTCTTATCGTAGCTGAACTGCTCCAGGACCAGATGCAAATATAGCATACAGAAGTTAAAGAAAGCTCAACCAGAACTTTAATCACTGGAGAAGTCTGGGAGAGAGGGGAGTTTTGGCCTTGCTTACTATTTAGACGGAGCAGCTGGGACCAGGGGAGGTGAGCTGACAGGCAGGGGAGGTACAGATACAGGAGGTGGAGTGACGGTCAGAGTGGGAGCAGGGCTGGTCATGAATTGAGTGAGTTGTTATAGTTAGGCTATCAGACCCATAAGAGTAGCATTGATAGTGTGTTCTGAAGCATTCTGGTATTCAGTGAGCTCTTGGAGATGGTGTTGCAGGTAGCCCAAGGCATTGGCTATAGCTAGAGGAGTATCCACAGGGAGTGACATCTCTTTTGGAGCAGAGTGCTCAGAGGGCCAGAGTTTGTTAGTAGAGGGTAACTGGAGGGTGGCTGTCCACTGAGAATTTCTGGGGCTCTGGTAATGAGATCTAATTCTACTATAAGGGCAACTAGAGTAGAAATACTCCAGGAAATTCCTCAGTTAAATTATAGTTTATGAAATATGTTACAACCTACCTCCAGGAGATTCCTTAGAGAATTAGATAAGGCTCTTGGAGAGAATAATTTACATTATATATACTATGGTGTCTTTGCATCCCTGTATTTGGTAACCAGGGTCTGAACAATAAAAGTACGCTAGGAGATAATGGAGTGCTCTTGGAATGATGGAGATAAGACCAAATATTACTATGTAATATTTGATTAGGTACAGAGTTACTCTGGAGGACTAATACAGGCTCTGTAAGGGTGACTGGACACAAGACTCTAGAAGAATCCTCAGTAATATTACAGATTGTGGTTATGGTACAACTCACCTCCAGGAGAATCCTTAGAGATTAGGATGAGGCTCCTGGAGGGATCCTCTATATTATATACATCCCTTAGTGTCAGGATTGGCAGGATCGGAGCTAAACTAGTGTGTTTAAGTATCACTAGTAAACAGGCTAAGGTAGCTCCAGAGTATTGTCATGCCGTTTAGGGATGGAAATGGAGGTGTCCCCTTACATTCACCTCCCCTTCAAGATTGCTACATCTCAGAGCAATGGACTTGGAATGAAAAATGTTGTCGAACTCCACAGGTCGGATGTGTCTCAGAGCTCCGGGGTATTTGCAATGAAACTCCACTGTGAGTTCTGGTGCAGAGACTTCAGAAGCGGACTTCCAGGAATTGTGTTCATGGCCATATCCCTTCCACTTAATGAAGTACTGGAATCTTCTCCAGTGCCAACGACTATCAAGTATTTCCTCTACTTCCTACTCCGCTTCTCCGTCGATGACTATGGGTGGTGGGTAGTCCTCTATCATGCATCCTGTAATCGGGTCGTCTGGGGCTGGAGTAAGTTTTACTATATTGAATACTGAATAGAGTTGCTTTATCCTGTGTAGCAGTCTTAAGCGATAGGCCATAGGTCCGATCTGCTGTTCCACTACAAAGGAGCCAAGCTGTCGGTGCAAGAGTTTCTGTGAGGGGTGTATAGTATAGATATCTGATGCATCGAGGAAGACTTTGTCGCCAAGTTTGAATACCGGAGCTGGAGTTCTTCAATGGTCATAGTATCTTTTCATGTCATCCTGTATCTTGCAGATCACGGATTTTGCTTCTTCGATCGCTATTCTCATTCTTTCTGTAAACTCATTGACCATCTCTAAGTCCAAGTGGTTCTGTCAGGGTTCGAAGCCTATGCAAGGAATACGTCCAGTGTCGAGTAGAAATGGAGGCTGCTGGGTAGTGGAGTGGACGTGGTTGTTGTGCTGGAACTCTACCATGGGTAAGAGATCATACCAATCGTCCTGCCACTCATTTACAAATAGCCGGAGGTACTGGTCCAATTCTTGGTTGATGCGTTCTGTCTGCCCATTGGTTTGGAGGTGCCAGGCTATAGAAGATGCCAACTTTATTCCTAGGAGGCGGTAAAGCTCTCTGGTGAAACGAGTGATGAACTGAGGTCCACGGTCCAAGACTACATACTTTGGAAGACCATGGAGTTTCCAGACTTGATGTAAGAAAAGCTGGGCTGCTCCTTCTGCTATTACCGTCATGTGCATCGGAATGAAGTGTGCCCATTTCAACACCGAGTCTACCACTGTTATTACCATGTCATGTCTGGAGGAGAGGGGGAGTTCTGCAATGAAAATCCATACTAAGCGTATTCCATCGCGAGTCTGGAATTCGGAGAGGATACAGTTCGCCTACCAGAGCCTGCCTTATCAGTTTCGTTCTGAGGCAGAGATCACAGGTGCTGACATACTACCTGATATACCTAGACATTTGAGGCCACCAGTAGTTCTTAGATACCAACTCTAATGTTTTCCAGCGTCCGGGATGTCCAGCGACCTTTGTATCATGGCATAGCAAGACTATCGGCCTTCGTAAGTCCGAATTCCAGGGAACATAGATCTTACCTCTGAACTGGAGTACTCCGTCATCTTCCAACTATTCCACAGAATAGACTGTCTTACTCAATGTTTGTTGGAGTTCTCTCGCTGCCTTTGCTATGGGCTCTTCCTAGTTGCCTTTCTGGTTCCCTTGGTAGATTTCTCTAAGCATGTCTTGCTCTGGTCTCTCCAGGTGAAGTCCTTCAAGGGCTCAGACTGTTATAAGCTCCAGTCATAGAAGGACTATGTCTTCGTTGTCGGAGGCTCTTTTGCCATGGTCTGGTCTCTGCGATAAAGCGTCTGGCTTCCCTATGGAGCATCCGGGGCGATGAATCAACTTGAAGTCAAAGCAAGCCAAGTACAGAGACCAACAGGCTTAGTGACAATTGAGTTTTTTAGCTGTCATGAAGTACTCCAGGTTCTTGTGGTCCATCTAGATTTCTACCAGGTACCGAGCTCTTTCCAGAAAGTGCCTCCACTCTTCTAGCATGCAGATGATAGCAAGCATCTCCTTGTTATAGATCTCGTAGTTTTGTTCCACCAGAGACAGGGATTTGCTATAGAAAGCTACCGGATGTCACTTTTTTTCTCTAGGTAGCTGGTGAGAGAGGATGGTTCCAGAGGCAAAATCTGAACTGTTGGCCTCGATACGGAAGGGTTCTGAGTCCTGGAGTGACACTAGGATCGGAGCAGTAGTCACCACCATCTTGAGACATTTGAAGGCTTCCTGTTCCTTGATACCCCAGTTCCAGGCGTGATCAGATCGAGTGAGGTCAAAGAGGGGTCAAGCTATGGTTGAAAAGTCTTGGATGAAGTGACAGTAGAAGTTAACGAAGCCTATGAAGGCCTGCACGTCAGTCTGGCTCTCCAGGATGGGCCACTTGTAGACTCTGGCAACTTTAACAGGGTCCATCGCAACCTTGTTCTCCAAGATGACCAGCCTGAGGTATTCAATCTGCTTCCAGTAGAACTCACACTTCTCTAGATAGAGGAATAACTTGTGTTCCACCAGTATCTCTAAGACTCTCCAGACCACTCGTTCATGCTCCTCTTCCGTCTTTGTAAAGATCAAGATGTCGTCCAAGTATACTACAACAATTTCTTCTGCTATGATAGTTCTGAAGACATTGTTCATCATAGTCTGGAAGGTAGCGGGGCTGTTGGTCATTCCAAAGAACATTACGAGGGGTTCGAAGAAGCCTCAGTTAGTGCGAAAGGCTGCTTTCCACTTATCTCCGGAGTTGATGTGTATATTAGAGAAACCCCAGCAGACATCCAGTTTTGTGAAGTACCGGGCTCCGCAGAGTTGGGAGATAAGTTCAGAGATGAGGGGGAAAGGATATTTATTCTTGACGGTTACGGCGCTCAGAGTGTGGTAGTCTTGAACTAGACAGAGCGAACCATCTTTCTTCTTAATAAAGAACATGGGAGCTGCTATAGAGGATTTCGAAAGTCGAATTCGTCTAGTACGAAGGTTCTCCCCCAGGAAGGTATCCAACTCCACTTGCTCCAACAGAGATAGGGGGTACACCTTTGACGACTTAGGCTCTGCTCTGGGTATTAGCTCAATCGCATGATCCTATTTGCAGTGCTCCAGTAGTATGTCAAAGTCCTCTTTAGCGAATACGGATCAGAACTCTGTGACGTAGGTGGGCAGTGGAGTGGCGGTGACCTATGCTTCTGTACTGTATCTGGCTCCTTCTGCTAGGCACTGAGATGTTGTGGCCATGGCTCGGAGGTCGACTTGGTCGGGCTCTGGGAAGAGACATGTGAGGAACAATCGGTCTCCAAGCTCCCAACTCGGGTAGTGCATTTGTGGAGGCTCTTTTTCAGACTCTGACTCTTCTTGGAACAGGGGTATGGGTCCGTCACAACAAGATCAGAGGGCTTGGAGTTCAATCCTCTTCTGGTGAGTTTGTTTCTTCTGTAGGGTGTGTCCTTCCTCACACCGGAGAGGACAACGAGTCATTTTGACTTCTCCTTTTTCCCAGTCGATCTTGGGGTTGTGGTCCTTGAGCTAGTCATAGCCTAGGATCAGACACTGTTTCCCAAGTCTGGAGATGGCCAGGAGCATCCTCTCGGAGTGAGTCTTGTAACGGAGAACTACATTCACAACCTCAGAGATTTGTCCTGCCTCATTAGGGGAACTGTCGACATTGAAGACTAGGATGTTATATGAGAGGATCCAGGTGTTTATCCCTTTTGAACAGACAAAATCTCTGTCGATGAGGCTTTTGGTTACTCTGCAGTCTAGGAGAGCTTCGACAGAGTGGAGTTTGCTCGTGTCCATAGTTCCAATTTCTACTGGCAGAAGTAGGGAGGTCCCTCGTGCATCTAGAGCACTGATTAAAAAGAGTTTGGGCAGTCTCTTCTCCTACTTGGGTTTGTGGAGCAGAGCCAAGACGAGAGGAATAGAGGGCAATGCATCTACTAGTTCACTGTTAATTATATTGGGGTCCTCTATAGTCAATACAGTGAACTTATTTACTGGCGACTGGGGCACACTTATCACCGGCCACACTATACAAAATCCTCTTCCTCCGGAGGACAAAACTCTTCTATCAGAACTGCATCTTTCAACACCAACAGATCTTCAATCAACTCCTCCTGCTGCTCTGTGGTGAGCTGATGGATGTCCAGGCGATGGAGACAATCTCGGACTACATGGTTTGCATCTCCGCATCGGTAGCACCCTCTCGGAGGCAAGAATCTTGCTTTTCTAGTAATGTCCATGTCCATAGGGACTCCCATAGATGGAGTGGTCGGCAGAGGTTTCAGAATGACTGGTGGGAGCAGAGCAAGGAATAACCTTGCTGCAGACAATGGTGGGGATCGGGCAGAGACGGTTCTGAGTGATGCAGAAGGGGCAGAGCACGACATGGACTGAAAGACTTCATTTGCGAGGTGCGCCTGGTCGATCCTCTGTGCTACTTTGTACCATGCGTTGGGGTTGGTGTCAGCCGGCCATCTGTAAGGCATGGTGGCAATCTGGTTTTGGATGCCTAATCTGAGACCTCGTCGAAATTTCACTACCAGTGTCCGGGGATCTGTATAACTGTCAAGAACGGAATTCCGGAGAAAGTAGGTATAAGTAATAATTAGAAACCACACTCCGTTCCATAGTAATATACGATGTCGGAGAAGGATATACTTAGCGATGATAAAAAGAAGACTCTGGCGGACTGTCAAGGACATCGGAGCGGAGAACGACTTATTGAACGACCTTGGCTTCAACTTATGTGTTGCGTTCCGGTCTCCGGTCGTGAGGTTGGTCGCGTATTTTGGAGTAGTGGAAGTCGTCGAGGCAGAGGTCCTAAGTGGTCAAGTAGAGGAGTCGGAGAGGATAAGATGTAATTAAGACCAGATGACGTTAATTTACAAACTGAGGAATTACACTGTAACTACTTAGTACTTATAGGAAGTCCGGAATAGGAGAAGAGTAGTCTACTACGCTATCCTACTATTATTAATATTAGGAGAATAATTAGGAGAAATAAATTACATAATTATCATATTTCTGGAATATGACAGTACCCCCCCTTTAAGGCTGAGCTCTTGAAGCTTCCATGCATAAGCAATACAATTATCACCTGATATATTGCTTAAATACTTTGTCAGAGACTTTCCTCTTCAGATTCTGAACCACAATGTCCTCCATCATCAATAACCTTCCCAACACCTCTGATTCGGATGATGAGCGATATGAGGAGGAATTAGTTCGCCGCCGTCAAAAGGCTGACCGTCGCCTCTATCAACAGGAGGAGCAAGAATGAGCAGAGCGTCAAGCAAGAAAAGAAGCAAGAGTCGCCAAGAAAGCCAGATTGGAAGAGGAGGCCCGGAAATTGGCGGAAGAAGCGGAACGTCGTAGAAAGGAGGAAGAGCAATGCCAGAAGGATCTGGCTCATCGACTTGAAGTGGACCGCGTCGCCGCCATTGAACAACAACGGCACAAAAATTGGATGAAGACCTTTCAGCCGCCCTCATCTCCTTCTGACGAGGACATGAACCTCCTCGACTATCCGCCTCTGACTAAGAGGCAACGTGTTCGATACCTGCCACAGAAGACTCCAGAGGCTCGCTAAAGACACGAGGAGTTATCAAAAGAAATGGGGACGTCAGTTGTTGGTGGGGGAAATCCGTGTGAGAGGTGCACGGATTTCGGAATTCTATGTATTCCTCAAACTTTGCCATAAGTATCTCTTTGAATTGCTTCCTTTTTCGCTAATTTTTTTTTTTTTTTTTTCGTAGTCACGCAACTTCTTGCGCTCCCTGTGCCAAGGCCAAGGCTGCCTGTAAGCCTTTTGACGCTGACAAGGCCTGAGCGAAAGCCAGGGCAGAAACAGCCAGAAGATCAAAAGCGAGGAGAGCGAAGCAACAAACAGACGTGGAGTGGAAGGCGGAGGTTTTGAGGAAGCTGGACGGTTTAGGCGAGTTGCGGGGTTTGAGGAAAGACGTGCAGAGGATCGCGGTGGCATTGAAGAAACTGGCTGGCATCGAGGGTCAGGACTCTGACGAGGAGTTATTGGCAAGGCCGGAGTCCGAGGGAGATATCACAGAGGTACAGGGGGATAAGGAAAAAAGAAAGCAGAGTGAGGAAAGGTTAGACGGAGAAGATGAGAAAGAAATGGGGCGGCAAGAAGAAGATAATGAAATGGAGGGTGTGGAAGAAGGAGACGGCGGTTTTTCTCCGGTCGCGTATTCTGTTGGAACTGGAGTTTGATAACATTACTGCTTTAATGAATACTGTTTTTTCTTTGCTGCGGACTAAATGTGAGTGACGACAATGATGAAGCAAATACAAATAGTCGACGACCGCAAGGGAAACTGCGGAGAAATACAAGTACCCAGACCTTGCAACGGAGACTGCCTTTGAATACAAGTATCAGATTGCAATGGAAACTGCGGAGCGGAATACAAGTAAGCAATTCAGCGCAAAGGAAACTGCACTCCAGAATGTGTACAAGTACTCAAGGATAATAGGCTTTTTTTTTTTTTTTTTTTTTTTTTTTTA
>Ga0153988_1000419_pt1 | contig 11089 bp, 10 predicted proteins | sample TSNC072MetaG_FD_104742 | JGI IMG/M metagenome (GOLD analysis project Ga0153988, IMG submission 104742) | Attine ant fungus gardens microbial communities from North Carolina, USA - TSNC072 MetaG | ecosystem: Host-associated > Fungi > Mycelium > Unclassified | place: USA: North Carolina, Jones...
GTTGGTCCTGATCGACTTCCAGAATTCAGTGATATGTCAAATCTTACATTCATCTCGGCTATCGTAAAAGAAGTTTTCAGGTTTGTTTATTCTCCCCTTCTAAGCGAATGCTCTCATGTATATCATCAGGTGGAACCCTGTCTTACCTCTAGGATTGCCTCATGCGACAACTGAGGAAGATGTTTATGAGGGTTATCATATTCCGAAAGGTTGCTTGGTCTTGGCCAATACCTAGTATGTGATTAACTTGAGAAATCTTGATGTTGAGATTTTTCATCAACTAGTGTTACTTCAGTGCTATGTTTCATGACGAAACTGTGTTCCCAAAGCCATACAAATTTGATCCGGAGAGGTTTATCAGAGAGGATGACACTCTCAGACAAGATTTATTGAATCCAGAATTCGAGGGTAGCTTTGGTTTTGGAAGAAGGTCCGTATTCAGCGATTATTCCTCGCATATGACGTACATATAAAACCGAGTTACGATTTGCCCAGGAGACCGTCTAGCGAGGTCGATGCTGTACATCACGATAGCTTCTCTCTTATATCTTTTTGATATAACCCCCGCTCTCGATTCTGAAGGAAAATACATCGATATCGAGCCAAAGTTTACATCTGATTCCGTCATTTCGTAAGTGACTAAATCCTGCTACTCGACAGACTACTGCCTAAATGGCCGATCATCTAGTGGTCCTTTGCCATTTCCCTGCAGGGTGACACCTCGTAAAGGAAAGGATGTGAAGAGTTTATTGAATGACTTCCTTGGATCTGAACCAATGTAGTTGAGTTGATAGAAGACGAACCGTTTACACCGATGCATGTGATTTTGAAAGATCGTTTTTGGTGTACAGTTACTCTCTCTTCTATGGTATAAATATTTCTAAACTTGACATCTCGATTATTTTCTGTCTTGGTGTGAATCGCTGTTTCAAAACGAGATTACTACCGAATGTGCGACTGGGGGGAATTTGGTCTCCATGGATCAATAGTCTTGGTGCACTATCATATCATTAGTATGATTTCGAGTTGAGGTTACAGTTTATGATCCACTCTTGAAATTAGAGGCATTGGTCAACAAATAGTATTTTAATCTATATAATTTTGCAACATAGTGCTCAAATCGCAGTCTGCGGTGAAGTACACAATACTCTACAAATAGATACACTGAACAAAAAAATAAAAAATAAATGTATATGTCGATTGAAACTGGTCCGACCATCAAGAAGAGAATGTAAACAGACAGAAAAGAGACAGAGAGGGAACATACTAGTCATAGAGACTGTCTTGGGTACTATAAAACATTGCTAGTTCACACAAATGCAGCTGAACTATATTCTCGGGTTTCCAAGAGTCGATTGTAGAAAGGTGCAAGCAAGCATAGCATGGTGGTCAATTACACCATGCTACTCACCTAGATAACTTAGGTATGAAGTGCCTTATGATAGTAAGAGGAAGGGAAGCAACTCTCTCACTTCATTCTATGATAGTAGGCCTTAAATACATAAGATAGTGTGATCTAGTAGAATGGAGGAGGAGCCGACGAAATGGAGGGAACTTATTTAAGGTGATAAGTCAAATAAATGACACTCCCCCTTGCCAAACGCATGAGGGTACATGCAGGTGAAAATATTGTGATGCAGCAAGATAAATTGCACATGCAACAGTGCATTAGTAGAATTCAAGGCCAAGTTGCCCCCTGAATTTACAGAACTTCTGTCAAAGCTGGAATGGATGGATGATAGAGAAACCAAAAGAAGACTCTGGCAGACAGATAAAGATGTCAGAGCAGAGCATGACTTTGATGAACAACCTTGGCTTCAACTTATGTGTTGCACCCCAGTCTCTGGTCATGAGGTTAGTCACTTATTTTGAAATGGAAGGAAGTCTTCAGGACAGAGGTCCTAGGGAAGTAGAATAGGGACTGGAGTGGACAGGGATAGGATTAGGATCAAATGACGTTAATTTACAAACTGAGGAAATACACTGTAACTACTTAGTACTTATAGGAAGTTTGGAATAGGAGGAGAGTAGTCTACTATGCTGCCCTACTAATTATAATTTCAGGAGAATTATTAGGAGAAATAAATTACATAATTGTCAGATTTCCAGAATATGACAGTACTCCCCCTCTAAGGCTGAGCCCTCAAAGCTTTTATGCATTGTTAAATTAAATAATTATTGTATTGTATATTACTGTAGGTTAATATATGAGCTGTGCTTAGATAAGCATGCTTGCTTCTTTGTCTCAACTGCCATGTCACAGAACCTCTTTGCTTCTCTCAAGATCTCTCTTTCTTATTAGGCTATCTATCAATATCTATTGGATAACCCTGTCAAGTCCTGGCTCCTGAGGGAATGATAGGTGCAACCTCAACTGCTCAAGTTGTGTCTCCCTCTGTGCTCACCCACTTGGTAATCAGTGTATTCATGTTATCATTAGGTCTTGACAACTTAAGGACCACTCAAGGTAAGTGTTTAGGAAGAACTCGATGGAGTTCTCCATTGGATTTGACTACCTACTTATACTACTTTACAAGTGGCTGTACTTTACTGTTACACAATCACATGTCCTTCCAGAATATTCTATGATCACATGACCTTGTCACATGACATGATTACCTGAATTTCCATGCTATTTATATCTTGATCCCATTGTATAACTTGATGTTAGAGATCAGATATTTGAATGCGTGGGAAACTCTTTCCTCTCTGGGGCTCTCATAACATAGCCCCCTCTTTAAGATTCCTCGTCCTGAGGAATTTTTCCAGCACTTCCAGTTTTGGTCCCACCTCTTCTCTCTTTCTCTTTCATATCTTTTTCTCCCCTAACCGTATAGTAGTTTAGTTGTAAATTCCCTTGGTAATTCCTGACTGAATTCCTTCTCTTCTTCTTTTAGTTCCTGTCACCTAAGTTCTTCTGTCTTTTCCCCATACTCCCTCTCAAACTCTTCTACCAACTCTTTTGCATTTTCTAGGTTTTCCCTACCTTCCCATATGTCTTCCTCTGCTGTGTATCCCTTCCATCGCACCAAGAACTTTTCTTTTCCCTGTACTATTCTTTTGTTCAAGATCTTCTCCACCTCGAATTCTTCCTCTCCTTCTATAATAACTGGTTTCAGTGGTATTTTCTTCTGCTCCTCTACCTATGGTTTATAGAGTCGTACTCTACTTACGTTTACTACAGGGTGTATTCTAATAGATTTAGCAATTCTAACTCTACTGTATTACTAGAGATGATTCCCTTAATCTTATAGGGGCCTACGAAGCGCTCCGTCAACTTCTCCGATCTTCTCCCCTTCATTTGCCATTTCAAGTCCTTTGTACTTAGCAGTACTAAGTCCCCTACTTTGTATTTCTCGCCCTTTTCTCGTTTCCTGTCTGCGAACTTCTTTATTTTCTCCTGTGCTTTCCTCAGCGCTGCTTTTGCCTCCTCCTGGGTCTTTCTCATCTTCTCTATGAACTTCCCTGCTGCTTCATACTTTTCTTTCCTTCTTCCCTCAAATCCCATCCTTGGATCTTGGCCGTAGTTTACTTTGAATAGCAATACCTTTGTTGCTATATGAATTTTATTGTTGTATGTGAATTTTGCCGTTCCTAGCCAATCCGGCCACTGTTCTTGTCTGTGGTCGATGAAGACCCTTAGGTACTGCTCTAACTCCTAATTCATTCTTTCTGTTTGCCCATCCATTTGTGGGTAATAGGCCGTTGAAAGTTTTGTTTGAATCCCCAGCAAGTTATTCAACTCCTTCATCATTTCTGCTGCAAACTGTACTCCTCTATCCAATATGATGCTTTCTGGGAGGCCATGCAGCCTCCATACTTGGTCCCAAAATAGCTTTGCTAGTCCCTCTGCTGATGTTTTTTCCGTGGTGGCTATAAAATGTGCCATTTTGCTAAACTTGTCACATACTACCAAAATTGTATCATATCCCTGGGCTAGTGGTAACTTGGTGATGAAGTCTGCTGAAATATGACTTCATGGTTTCTCTGGGATTGCATTGGGCATCAACTTTCCTACCGGTGCTTCGCTTCGATTCTTGTACCTTTGACAGGCATCACATCCATCTACATATTTCTCTACTTCTTTCATTACTCCTGGCCACCAGTAGTTTCTGGTAACCAGCTCTGTCGTCTTCCATCTTCCTCCATGCCCTCCCACTGGGGTGTCATGGTGCAGTCGTATTACCTCCCCCCTAAGTTCCCCTTCTGGCACATATATTCTCCCTTCCTTCAGTACTACTCCGTCCTCTATTTCCTATTCCTCGTCTCTACCCCTGCCCTTTTTAGCTCTTCTACTGCTTTTACCACCTTTTCATCTCCTTCCTGTGCCTTCTTTATCCTTTCCCTTAAGTCTCCTTCTTCTATTACTGTTTCTACCCCTCTAACCCACTCTGGTTTGATCAGCGTTTGATTTTCATTATCCTTATCCACCCCTTCTTGCCAATCTGGTCTTCTACTTAGTCTATCTGCCTTCCCCATACTCTTTCCTGGAACATGTTTTAAGGTGAAGTTAAATCGCGATAGATATAGTACCCATCATGCTTGTCGTCGATTCAACTTTTGGCTCGTCATGAAATACTGGAGGTTTTTGTGGTCTGTCCAAATTTTGAATTCCAGTTTAGCTCCCTCCAAGTAATGCCTCTATGCTTTGAGACATCTGATAACTGCTAATATCTCTTTGTTGTGGATCTCATAGTTTTACTCTGTAGCATTTAACGACTTTGAGATGAAGGCCACTGGTCTCTATTTGCCATCTTCACATTTTAGTAACAATACTCCTCCCGTTGCATAGTCCGAAGCATTTGCCTCCACTCTCATCTCTTTATCTATATCCAGTATTGCTAAAACAGGTTCTATTGTGAACACTTCTTTTAGTCTTCTGAACGCCTTCTCTTGCTCCTTTTCCCACTTCCACTTCTGTTCCTTTCTGACCAGTATGTGTAATGGCGCTGCTATCTTTGCAAAGTCCTTTATAAACCTTCTGTAATAGTTGGCTAGGCCTAAGAACTTCTGCACCTCTTTGATGTTTTTGGATATTGTCCAGTTTAGTATTCCTTCCACTTTTTCCTTCTGCATTTCTACCCCTCTTGGCCCAATTACTACTCCCAGGAATTCTACCTCTCTCACTTTCCACTTGCATTTCTCTGGTTTCACAAACAGGTTATTTTCTTCCAGCCTTTTCAATACTTCCTCTACTAACTTGTCGTACCCTTCCTCTGTATCTGTTGCTACTAGAATGTCATCAATGAAGGTTGCTGTGTCCCTCTGGTTTATAAGGTCCCAGAAGAGGTTATTCATCATCGTTTGGAAAGTAGCGAGGGAGTTTGTTAACCCAAAATACATTACAGTGGGTTCATATGCTCCAATGTACATAGTGAATACTGCTTTCCATTCATCTCCCTCTTTGATTCTGACATTGTTGTAACCCCATCTCAGATCCAACTTCGTAAATACCTTCCTCTTCCCCACTTCGTCTAGTATGTCCACAATAAGTGGTAGTGGGTACCCATTTTTTATCGTCCATTGGTTTATATGACGATAATCTTGTACCATCCTCCTTTTACCATTCTTTTTTGCCACAAAGTGTACTGGTGATGTTTGCAGTGATTTGGAGGAATGAATGTACCCTTTTCGCAATTGATCTTCCACGAACGCTTGTACTTCCTCCCTTTCCTCTCTTGACAATGAATACACTTTCCCTTTCCTTGGTGTAAACCCCTCTTTCAACTCTATCACGTGATCCCAGGCCTTTCGCACTGGCATTCTTTTTGACTTCCTTTTTCCAAAGACTTTTTTCTACTTCCAGAACTTTTTGGGTACTAACTTCCTTAGTGTTTCTTTATCCTTATCTTTCTCTACCTTCTTTACTTCCCTTTTTTTTTTCCTCTTGCTTCCTTTTTCCACATATGGGTGGGCATCTCGTCATTTTTACCTCCCTGTTTTCCCAATCTATTTCTGGGTTATGGGCTGCCAGCCACGGTATCCCTAGTATGACCTCTGTTTTTCCCAGATTACACACATCCATCCTGACTCTTTCCACATGTCCCTTGAAGAACATATTGCACTCGACTTGGTGCGTTATTGCTCCTCCCACGTTTACTGTTTCATCCATATTTTTAACTAGTAGAGGGTTCTTCATTCTTTTCATTTTGAACCCCTTCTCTCTTGCAAAGGTTGTATCCATGAATAGACCTGTTGCTCCACTATCTAACAGAGCTTTTACTGCTACCCCTTCGTGGTTTTCCAGCTTCTCTAGTCCCACCTTCATCCATACTTCTCTCAGTGGCTGTAAGGTGCACCACATGTCCCTTACTCTCTCAGTGTTATTTGCAAAATTTAATTTATTGCCCAGCTTTTCCGGGTGCAATACACTGTACAAATTTGAGGAGGCCAGCCGAGAGCTTACTGACCTCCATTTTCTTTTGCCAATTCTTGTAGCATCTCCACTACTTTTGCCTTATTCCTTTCCCAACAATTTCAGGCCATATAGCCAAACTTTCCACAATGATAGCACGTTCTATCCCCTTCTCTTCCTCTATTGACGTCCATTGCATTTGGGTCTCTCTGTGGACCCATCTGATTTCCCCCCCTGCCAAATGTGTTTCCTTCTCTCCTATTTCCTCCTGTATGTGGAACTCCTGCCTGCCAGGTTATTTGCCCCCCTTTTCCTCTGTATGACCCCCCTCCAAAACTTCCCCTTGGCTGCGCATTTCCCCCTGGGCACACTGCATTCCTTTTTAATATTCTTTCTTCTGCTCTGCTCTGCCTCTGGTTTCTGTCTAATCTGACCGCTCTTTCTTGCCACTTTCCTATGGTGGTCGACGGTTCTTCTGCCTTGGCTAGTTTTCTCCTGATTGCTCCATTCAATCCTCTCTTGAATTCCTTGATGAGGGGTTGTCTCTCATAGCTGCTCCCCCTGGTGACCTTTTTAAAATCTTGGACATACTTGTCGCATGTTCTTCCTTCCTGCTCTATTGTCTGCAACTGTTCTATCTTTCTTTTTTCTTCCAACATCTCTCCAAAGTCGTTCCTGATTTTTGTGAACAACTGCTCCACTGATTCCACCTCCGACTCTCCTTTTGCTAACTCATTCATCAAGTTGTCCTTCTATGCTTCTGCTACTCCTTCTTGCATGTAGGACAATACCCAGGCCACCTGGGTCGTTGCTGCTTCTTCCATCATTTTCATCCTAATGTATATGCGAGCCGCGTTAATGAACGCGCTCACATCTTCCATCCTTCTACTAAAGACTTGGGGCCTTGCGACCTCTACTCTACTCCCCTGTTGTTGAAGGAGCATGGTGTTTACCTGCTGTTGCAAGGTGGCAATCATGGTGAGGAGTTGCTCCTCGCGGGTTGGTGGTGGTGGTTGTGGGACGGGTACTTAGGAGGGTTCTCTCCTTTGTTGTTGCTGTTGTTGTTGTTGTTGCCATAACATATTGTAGGACGGCAGTGGTGGTAATAGTGGTGGTGAGGGGGAAGGTGATGATTTGTATTCCGACTCAGTTTCTTGTTCTAATTCTCAATCTAGGGTGGACTTAAAGCTATGTCTAACAGGGAGCACAATCTTCTCCTGTCTAGACTCCTATTACCTTACTGACTACTGCCCTAATCAAGATGTATACGATTGCCCCTAAGAAGGGAACCTCTAAGCTAAGCGGTCTTTTAAGAAGTAACTGCCGATCTCCTGTGTGTACCTGTCACAATGGACGACAGCACGGAGCTTATACGAAGAAGAAGTGTAACTAGCAGGCCCAATTAACAGGTCAGGACTTGAACAAAACACCTGGACTTGGTGTTCAGTCTCTTCTCTCAGTCTCTCCTGACTGAGAAGTCCCCTTTACAGCTAGGGCTTGCTATCCAAGAGGCTTGTGAGTGCTGTGCTCACTAGTGAGGAAGATGAGAGAGTAAGTAGTGATAAGGGTATTCACTTGCAGCGCCGGTATTAAGCCAACTGTGCGTAGAATGAATATGAGCAGGGATCGAGATGATCGGTGCTCAGGAGTGGAATCAAGTTCTTTTGTTACCACTAGGTCTTGACGACTCAAGGACCACTCAAGGTGAGTGTTTAGAAAGAACTCGATGGAGTTCTCCATTGGATTTGACTACCTACTTATACTACTTTACAAGTGGCTGTGCTTTACTGTTACATGATCACATGTCCTTCCAGAACATTCTATGACCACATGACCTTGTCACATGACATGATTACCTGAATTCCCATGCTATTTATATCTTGACCCCATTGTATGACTTGATGTTAGAGATCAGATGTTTGAATGCATAGGAAACTCTTTCCTCTCTGGGGCTCTCATAACAATTCAGAGAACTGAGAGGCAATGTCTAGACAAGAGGAGCTGACTTAGTGGATGTTATATTCCAAAAATCTGACAATTATGTAATTTAATTATCCTAATAACTCTCCTAAAAAAATTATAATTAGTAGGATAGCATAGTAGACTACTCTCCTCCTATTCTGGATTTCCTATAAGTACTGAGTAGTTACAGTGTATTTGCTCAGTCTGTAAATTAACGTTATCTGGTTCTAACTCTCTCCTTGTCCAATCTGGATTCCTAGTTCACTTCTTTAGGACCCCTTCTTCAACGACTTCTCTTCATTCCGAAATATGCAACCACTTCACGACCAGAGACTAGGGTACAACACATAAGTTAAAGCCAAGGTCGTTCATCAAAGTCGTACTCTACTCCGATGTCTTCTACCTTCCACTGGAGTTTTCCTTTGGAGTTTTATACTATTGCTAAGTACTATTTCCCTTTGGCATAGTACATTATTCTGTTCTGGAGAGTATCTTTATATACTACTCTGCTCCTTTGTTCCCACTGTAATTTCTGTCCTTGACAGAATTTATAGACTCACACCAGTTCCTGTCGTGTTTTAGTTCTGATGTCTTGCCAATCTGTAGCTCCCTCTTCCAGGAGTAATTCTATTCCTCTTGCTGACCGAACTATTAGTCAGTTCACTTCTGGCCTTCCAAGGAGGTCGAGGCACCTCCAATCAGGGACATCTTGCACTCCAGTGTGCCTCCATTTATTCTCATCTCTAGTAGAACCTTCAGAATTCCACAGTGTAGATCCCGCTACTATTTCTCATGTCAACGACGATCCAGACTGGGTCAACACTTCTATTCCTGTTCCTACTCCTGTGTTTCAAACTTCACCTCCTATTGCTGACCATAATTCCGTTGACAATCAGTTAGCAAAGGCTCTTTGACAATTATCGAAAAACCTAAATAGAGGATCAGCACCAAAGCCTCCCCAATCGAAGGCCCACATTCTAGACACCTTTGACGGTTCTGACCCTCACAAGCTTAATCATTTCCTATTTCAGTGCCAACTCTATTTCTATGCTAACTCTTCACAATTTTCTACCAATGAAGAAAAAATCAATTTTACAATGACCTACCTCTCCGGTGTAGCTCAAGATTGGTTCAAAGTTATACTACAACAGGAAGACCTTAGCTATGCACAACCGTGGCTTTCTACTTGGTATCTTTTTGTGAACAAACTCTGGGTCCATTTTGGACTTTCAGACCTAGTAGGGGATGCTGCCAATCTCATCGATAATCTCTGTATGAAGCCAGGAGATAAGATTGCCACCTACAATGTGGAATTCATACAGTACATAGCACAGTTGAACTGGGGTGATGCAGTCCTATGCCATTGTTTTTATCAGGGATTGCCAAATTGCCTACAGGACCTAATAGCAAATTGGGAACAGGAAAAACCCACTTTCTTCTATTCCATGTACCAACTGGCAATCACTTTTGACAATTGTTACTGGGAATGGAACCATGAATGAGATCATCTCTGTAACGTGAAGAAGGAAGCAGCAGACAGCCACCACTGAAAACAAGGGAAAATGGCTCAGTACTCCACCTTCTCACAAAGCTCTGCTTTGTCTCGCCCCCAATCATCCACAAATCCGCCACAGACAGTGCCCTCTTGGGATTCCCTGAAACCCCCTAGATCATTATCTTCCATCACTAAATTGCTATCTCTGTCTACTTCATGTGTTGATCTCTCCGATAAACTAGGCAGAGACAGTAAATTGAATGGTAATGAATGCAAACGCCATATTAACAATAACCTCTGTTTTTATTACAGATCGAAGGACCATAAGGTAGAAGGGCATCCTAGGAAACAACTGATAAGGGCATGACTAACTACTCTGGAGGAACAAAAGACTCTGCTCTCTGAGAACCTCTCAGAAAACTAGTGTGTAGCTCCCAAGACTCAGCACAAACTGGGAGTTGCATTGAACTCATTTGTGCAACTATGAGTCCAATGCGTCTCAACACATCTGCTCTTTCTAATTCTAATTCTCTTTGTATACCTCTTGTCTCTTCTCTGGTGTGCGCGTTGGACCACCTCTAGTCTATACCCATCCGAACACTGGTAGACTCTGGATCTACATACTGTTTTTTAGACTCTGCTTTTGCTCATGGACATTCTTTGCCTACTACTCCTACTCCTCCTGTGGAACTATGCCTGTTTGACAGAACCTCAAATAATATTATTTCTGAGGTAGTATCATTGCCTGTAAAATTCCCCTCCGGTGAATGCATGACTCTTGACTTCTATGTTATTCTGCTTGATTCTTGTTGTTCTTTGGTACTAGGTCACTCTTGGCTCATCCGCTACAATCTGTTGATTGACTGGATTTCTAGGTCAATATCTTTTCAACCACTATCTTTACTTCAAAGTCTAGCTTCTGTTCCTCTTGTTGAAACCTTGGTAAACCCTCCATTCTCTCCAGCGAAAAACCCTTTGTAGTTCACCCTATCTGAGACGTCTTCATTTAACACCAAGTGTTATGAACATCGAGTGGAACTATAACTATTATCAGCCATGGTCTGATAATGAGTGGTTACTAGATGAAATAATGGCAATGCTAGATGAGGACATTATTATGCACTAATAATGTCTGAGGACTCTAAGAGACAATGGACTCACAGAATAGACAGGACTCTTCAGAGAAATCTTGGACTATCTTTTCTTCTATTCTTGGACCTGCGCTAAATGGGACAACACCGGACTAACCTATTATTAGATACTGACTCGACTTGTCA
>Ga0153988_1000420_pt1 | contig 11086 bp, 14 predicted proteins | sample TSNC072MetaG_FD_104742 | JGI IMG/M metagenome (GOLD analysis project Ga0153988, IMG submission 104742) | Attine ant fungus gardens microbial communities from North Carolina, USA - TSNC072 MetaG | ecosystem: Host-associated > Fungi > Mycelium > Unclassified | place: USA: North Carolina, Jones...
AATCAGGTGATGATCTGTACTAGTGCACAGACCATCACAATTATGTATATAAGGACTCATAGTCTGAGGATTAGACCTCAGACTTAACAACATCTTTTGTCATTGTCTAAACTTCGCTTTTTTTGAACTTCTCAAGTATCAAATCATCAATCACAAATTAGTAAGTGACCTTTTGTGATACTTGTCTCTTGAGTTGGTTATGCTTGTTATTATGGTTAAAATGGTCACTTCTATGGCCTAAATGACTGTCTGGCATGACAACAGTATAAGACAAACATGTGCCTTAGGGATCCTATTATAGTAAGGATAACCTCAAGTAGATTTATTAAAAATATTACTTTATTCTCTTTTGGTTATTTGAGTTTCTTCCACTATTTCCCCTTTTTTATAAGCTCTCTCTCCTATTTGATTATCTTCCCAGTGCCTACTTGTTTAGTAAACAATTGTGGAATATTTTAGAGATTCTATTTTTTTCACTTAAATCTACTTTTGTATTGTGATCAATTCCCTTTGATCCCCATCACCAGGGTTATAATGTTTGCTTTATAATCTGGTAATTTTTCAAATTAAGTAATACTTTGTCACTAACTTTAAATGGGACACTTTGGACTTTCTTGTTATAGTACTACTTTATTCTCTTTATTGCAAGAGTAAGAGCTGCTTTTGTCTGCTCCAAGGCTTTATATCTTTTATATGTCAGGTCATTCAAGTCCCTTTGTGATGACTCTTTGACTAAAATTGGGCCTGCTCTTGGGTGTTTGCCATATTCAAGGTAGAATAGACTTTCTTTGATTCCTTTGTGTACTTGATTATTGTATGCAAATTCTTTACTTGGTAGTAGATCTGACCAATTATTAAGGTTATAATCTACATAGTACCTACTTTAGCCTAGTTTACACATTCTATTTGTCAATTTGTTTGTGGATAGTATACTGTCAATATAGTAGATTCTATTCCTAAAATTCTGTACCATTCTTGGAATAGCTTGGCTGAGTATTGTACTCCTCTATCTGAAATAATTTGTAGGGGCAGTCTATGCAATAGATAAATCTTGTCATAAAGTAACTGCATCATATCCTTGGATAAAAACCAATTATTAATAGTATTACAAACTTCATTTGGCCATATCTCCATCAATTCTTTGACAATTCCCATGGTCTCAATGTCTACAGAAAGCCCTTAAAAACATTTTGATCAATGCCAGTTATATCTTGAGGCAATCAGTACTAGTCAAGATATTAAGCAAATCAACAAGTAATAACTATGTTACTATTTATTAAATTGCTAATATCTTGGAAACCACCATGATCGATGCTTTAATTCTAGGCTCAGTAGAAGCCTTCTTCATAACACTCAAAATGAGCCTAGAACTACCTCAAGGCAATTAATATTAGTAGAGATATGAAGGTCTCAATATTTGCACATGAACTTCATTAATTATCCATAAATAGTCATCTGTCCTTTTCTTAGAACAAAGAATAGCCTCCATAAGGTTAAGTTATCACTATATTAAGCACAAAGGCACTACCATATGTAGAACAATAGGTAGTAGCATGTGATGATCTGTCCTAGTATACAGACTATTATAATTTTGTATATAAGAACTCATAGTCTAAGGATTAGACCTCAGACTTAACAATATCTTTGCTGCTTGTCTAACTTTGCTTTTTTGAGCCTTTTGAATATTCAATTCACCAATCACAAATCAGTAAGTGGCCATTTGTAATAAATAGAAATAAAATAAGCTTTTTTGGTAAGCCTATCAACAATAATACAAATAGCATTGTAACTATTTAACTCTGGCAATTGAGTAATTAAGTTCATAGAAATTATTTTCCAAGGCCTAACAAGCACCTTGTTAGACACAAGTGGTCCAAAAGGTTGCTATGGGCAATTGTTCATTCACTAACACATATCACAACCTATAATATATTTCTTGACAAATGTAGTCATCCTAGGCCACTAGTAATTTTTGGAGACAAACTTATAAGTCTTTTACTAACCTGGGTGTTCAGCAGATGGCAAATTATAGTGCATCTGTATAATCTATTATCGCAAAGTATCATCCACACTGTAAGGGATATAAATCATCCCTCTATACAGGAGTAATCTGTTCTCATAGTTTAGTCTTATAAGGATTTTTTGAATTCTTTGGAACCAGACTTGAGTAATGACTTGTAGTCTTTAGTAACTTCATCTGCTAAGTGTTATAACTTGGCAAAATGGCTAAGTCATTATTTATATTTCTTTTCTTTTTCTTTTTCTCTTAAACTTATTACACAGGAAAGTGTGTGGGAAAGTGTCATATCACAAGTATCACATAATCACAGTCACATGAATAGGGTGTCATAGTGTTGCATCACATGATGAGTTACATGATAGGTGTGGGAAAACAGTACATAGACCATATAGTAGTTGTATAAGTAGTATAGAAAATTTAACAGGAACTTCATTGAGTTCTCCTTGTCAACTTGGACTTGGAGGGTAATTGAGTCATCTAGACTAAGTTACTACAATAAGAGTACAGCTTTGATCTCCTTTAATATTATCTTGTCATTTATTGGCAATTCATGAGTAGCCTCTAATATGTTAGTAGCAAAGAACTTAGGTTTTAGTAATATCTAGTTTGTATTGTCAAGGTCTATCTCTATCTCATGATCCACTTGTCTAAACAAGAGATCTTCTACCTGCATTGTCTTTCTTAGTTCTGATAGAGTACAAAGTCAAAACAAGTTATAAATAATACCCATTTTGCTTGCCTCTTGGTTAGCTTTTGAGCTGTTCTAAAGAATGTAAGTATTAACATGAAGTTGTGAAGACTCAGAGTTTATTATTGCAGTAGGATGAGTAAGCGACCTATTAGAACACGAAGTCTCAGTCTGAAGTGTGCAGAACTTATTCATTGATGTACCTATTAAAATACAAAGTCTAACTACATTAGCATGATATATGAAATAGTCTAATAAAAGTCTTTACCTCAGTCTGAAGTGTGCAGAACTGAGGTGTAAGGCAAATCTGTGCTAGCAGACATACTTGCTTACTAATCAATCAGAATATAATAATGAGAGAAAATAGAAATGAAATAATAGTCCACTGAGGACATATTCAACAGAGTTCACCCTAGGTAGATGTTCAGAAAGAACTCAATAGAGTTCCCTATTGTATTCTATATACTACTTATACTACTTTTACATAGTCTGTGTACTAAAGTCCCACAATCACATGTCCTTTCTAGAATGTTCTATAATCATCTAACCTAATCATGTGATATGGTTTACTTAAGTTTCCTGTGCTATTTAGAGTTTTATCCCATTATTGTAAGAAAGCTAAACTCTAAGCTGGAATTAAGCTAACTGCTCTTTGTTCAACAATTGATAAAGAGAACTCAATAGAGTTCTTGTTAGATTTTGTATACTATTTACACATGAAAAGTAACCCTAACCCTTCCCTTTTGTCCTGTGCTTCCTTATTTTTATTTTTTATTTTTTTTAAAATCATCGTTTTATTACATGGGACGCAGAGGCAGGCCGTGGTAAGTACACAGTACCTACTTAAATACAAAGAAAGGGAATAGAAAGTAGAAAGATATATAAAACTATGGAAAAGGGTGAGAGAGATGAAAAATGCTAAGTGGTGAAGGCTGCGCTTTTGCTCTGGGGAGCCGCACCATGATGGGACCTTATCCATTGTCAAAGCTAAATGCTTCAGGGTTATCTGCAAGAAAGTAAACAAAGCTATTGATAATGATGTTGCATGGTCACGTGGAGGGGTTATGCCTATCACACTCCATGACGATGTGTTCTCGAGTTTGGACTTCGGCTTTGCTACAAGGGCAGCTGGTGGGGAGGTAGGGGAAGAATCTCTGTTTGTATTCTCCAATGGGGGCATGGCCAATAGTCATGCAGGTGAAGCGAGCGCATAAAAAGTTGGTAAAACCTATGACGGGGAGCCATGAGCCCCCCTTAGCATAGGTTGGTTTGATGACTCTTTCTTTTTCGTCTTCAAAGTTAAGGAAGTAGTGACCTTTTTTGAGGCTGTTAGCAAAGTACATTTGCCATTCACAGAGGGTGTTGTCATATTTTTTCTTTTTGCTAAATAAATGAGATTCTTTGCTGGGGAATATGGGGGCACAAGAGCTTGCTTTGACTTGGTCATCTACGAGTTTATGTCTGGGCCATTCGGCTCTGCTGGGACAGTACCAGAAGCGGATTTTGTTCTTGCCATCCTTGCTGAGGAATGTCTTGACTACAGTTGCTAAGGGAATGAGCATATTCTGAAGGGGTCGACTTTGGACTCCAGGATCTTCCTTGCTGCAGCGATGGAGTCAGTGATGACTGTGATGTCGTGGATGTTGTCTATTTCCATAGCAGGGATGAGGCCAGTGTGAATGGCCATGAGTTCCACTTCGATAGATGTGACATTTAAGGAGTGGACTTGTAGTTGTTTGATGACAGAGTTGTTGGCCTAAATGTGCACTACAGCTGTAGCGACATGAGATTTTTTGACGCCTCTATCTGTGATGACAGCTGCACTATTGTGGTTTACTTGAGATGACCTGAAGGCAAGGTTAAGGCTTTGTAGATGTTGGTTAAGGTCCTCATCAGAGGAAGAAGAAGGGGAGTAGAAGCTAATTCTACTAGAGAAATGATTGACTATCTGAGATCCAGGGGAGAAGAAGAGGTGAAGGGGATTAAAGCAGTTTCTAACGTTGTTGAGCTGCTCATTGATGTCCTTGATAGGGCTCTTAAGGTTGGTTTGTTGTTTCATAGTGAGTTTGGAAGTTATGGTTTTGTGAGGCGTTTGATTCTTAGCGTGTTGGGAATCTAGTAAGGAGTTAATGGCATGTGAGGGAGGGATGGACGTGTAGCAAAGGTAGTGTCTGCCATTCAGTTTGCAGAGGTGTAGGATGATGGGGATGAGGCCTGCAATAGCTTCAATGCCTTCAGATGGGGAGATTCGGAAGGCATCCGTAATCTAGAGGGTTACTTTTCGCTGCATTTTCTTTAGTTTGGTGATGTTTTTGACGATAGGGGCGCCCTTGAAGAACCACAGTTGGAACCCATATAGGACGATGGGTAGGATGCAGGTCCTATATAAAAGTCATTTTTGAATGGGGAGGAGGCCCCTTGAAGAGTTACCTAGCATCTTCATGGCGCTGAGGGTGGAGAGGCACTTTGTGGTATAAAAGTGAGTATGGTAGTTGAAGTTAAGTCTGCGGTCGAAGTAGAAACCTAGGTATTGCCAGATGGGTTTGGGAGAGATGACAGGGCCCCCTACTGATAATAGGTCAATAGAGAGGTTTGGGGGGTGGCAGGCTCTTGTAAAATGAAAGAGTTCAGTTTTGCTGTATTCCATGACGAGGCCAGCATCAATGAGAGTTTTGGATATAATATTGTAGCTACAGAGAAGAAAGGAAGAGGATAGTGAATAACTCTTCTCCTGAGAAATTAAAAGACCGTCCATGAAAGAAAGAATATCAGTCAGAATATTTGCTTTTAAGTTTTTTATTCTTTTTTTGAATATTTTTATGACTGGGGCGAGGTAGATAGCGGAGAGAATAGGGGAAAGAGCTAAGCCTTGGCCTACGCTGACGTTGGTATTGAAAGCTAGAGATGAGAATTTGTTCCAGGTATATATGGTGGAGCGGTTGGAGTGATAACTGTTAAAGAAGCCTACAACATTAGTATTAAGTCCTGCTTTCTTTAGGCAGATAGAGAGAAAATCATGGTTGAGAGAGGGAAAGAATTGGGCAATATCAAATGCTATGACACTAGTATGGCATTGTCTAAGCTACCCTGCACGAATAATATGGGTTAGGTAAACTCCTGCATCAGTGGTGGATCTTTGTCTGACGCCTCCTAGCTGGTTAGGGTCCAAGAAGCTATTAGCTGTCATATGAAACTGTAGTCTGTTGCTGACAACTTTCTCAATTAGTTTGCCAGTTGTGTTAAAAAGAACAATGGGTCGAAAAGAGCTTGATGTGTTGTGTGACGTCTTATTTGGCTTGGGGATGACAACAGAGTTGGCCGATTTGAAGTGGGAGGGCTAGTACTCTAATGTAATACAGGCATTAGTAATATACACAAATTTCTTGAGGCATGTGCTATGTAAAGTCAAGGCTTTGAGGTGCCTCCATGATATGTAATCTGGTCCTGGAGTGGAGGATGATAAGCACTTAGCTATTGCATCTCTGAATTCTTGATTGGAAAAGGAGGGCCATTCAATGCTATCTGCTTAGGAGAGTTCATTGAGAAGTCTGGTGTTAACCGGTCTGTTTTCTGCTGAGTTGTATGATTTGTGTAGGGCGTTCCACAGATTGGGGAGGGTGTTGCATAGGCAATTTTCGTATGAGATAGATTTAATGGCAGGGAGGGACTTCTTCCTGACCCAACTCATTAGGTCCTAGGGTCTCTTGTTGGATAATGCGATTTCATGGATCTTGTCATCAAAGAATTTCCTCTTAACTGTGCATACTACTGATTTGAATTTCTTCCAGTGTTTAAGGTCACCTGATTCATAGTATTTGTTAAGACTGTCAGTACAATCTTGGTTCCACCACTCTTTGGAATGTTTTGTGATGCGCTTCTGTTTGGAGTGAGTGTTCTATGTGTTTTCGAAGACATTTGCCAGTTGTTGGACTGAGGACTCAAGGTTTACTTGGCTTTTGATTGCTGAAGTGTCGAGGCTTTGCATACCTCGAACTAGTGAGGAAATGAATTCCTTTTCTTCTTCACTGTCTTTCTTAATGAACTATATGTTGATGTCGGTATTTACTTCTCTGATGCCAATTTCGATAATGAGAGGGACGTAGTCGGATGGTTTGTGAATTTCAGGGTAGAGTGTATGTTGGCCAAATCCTATATTGCTTGGTGGGAGGAAGACGAGGTCTATGACAGGGTTGGTATTGCGTGGGTTATCTGCAAACCTAGTGGGGCCAGGGTTTGAGGGAGGAGATAATTCAAGACCTAGGCTGTCTGCAATAGTAATGAGGTCATCAGTATGAGAGGAGTGATGTCTGAAATTAGGGTCCCAGTCACTATCTCTTATGTTAAAGTCTCCTGTTAAGATGATTGTCTTGTCTATGTTCGTCATGCTTTCCCAGAGGACTTGGAGGGTGGTTTGATTGTTGTCTGAGTATATGTTAATCATGTAGTTGGTGTCCCAGTCGCTATGAAAGGCTAGCACGTTGATGTCTCAGTGGTTTATGATGTCCAGTTGAAGAGTAAATCTCATCCTAGCAAGACGTTTGTTGACATAAGTAGCAACTCTTGCATAGTTTTCTTGTGTTGTGTCCTAGCGGATGAACAGGGTCCATTCTGGGTGATTAGGGATACCATAGAATAGGTCTCCCATGGGATTTGAGTGGCTTGGGATGTGTCGTATGAGAGATCTAGGAGGCTCCTGAATAAAAATGACATTAGCTGAGTTCTTCTGAGTTTCTAAGATAATATCGGTTAAGACTTTGTTTTTCCTAACGTTCTGTAAAAAGATTTTTAGGTTGTCTTTGATCATATTTTGATACCGCCAATGGCTAGGTAGATTGAGTTGGCCCTAGTTTCCCTGGCTTCTTATGCTTTCTTTGAGTGCCATTCACGGTTGAATCTGTACTTCCAAAAGGGGCACTTGTTGTTGTTTGCCATGTGTTCACCCTTGCAGTTGACACATTTGAAGTTATGAGGGCATGGTTTGCCCTTAGCAGTTTCTAGTCTGGGAGGGTTCAGTTTGAAATTCACTTTGCAGCACCATGCTAGATCTTTGTGGTGTTCCAGCTTATAAGAGCTGTTGCACTTTTGGCATCTTAAGCCATGGGTGTGGCATGAGAAGGTAGAGTGGCCCCACTTCCAGCAGTTGTGACACTGAGGGACTCCAGGGTTCATGTTGGTGGCTCTAATCGTGGCGATATACCTGCCAAAGTTGAAAGAATGATTTATCAGTATTTTTGCTTTGGAACCGTTCTGAGAGTCCCAAATATCAAACCAGATAATAGCCATGTCAGATTTGGGAGAGGCTTTGATTACTCTTGGCTTCACTGCGAGGTTCACAGGTTCAAATAGTTCTAGGTGTTTCATGGTAGTTGTAATGTCGTCACTGGTGAGCTTGTTACCATTGGGTTGTATATAAGGAATACCAGTAATTTTTAGGTAGGATTTAGATTGGGGGAGCTAGGGAGGTGAGCACCTCGTCGTTGCCAGCACTGTTGATCAATTTGAGGTATCTTTCTATAGTGTTGAGGTTGCTTGTGTTTAGGACACTGTTTGTGTTGATAGATACATTACCAGGACATGGGCAGATGAACTCTGCTCTCATCGTTGATTTGATGCTTTTCAGTAGCATGTTGATCTGGAAAATGTGAGCATTAGCTTCTCCCATGATGATGTCTTTGATGTTGTTAGAGGTGGGTACGATGGCCTGTTTTCTGGATGGGCCCCTTGTGGTGTGTTGTATTCTACGTCTCTTGTTATCAGGTTTGGGAAATGCCACGTCATGTATCTCGAGGATTTTCTTATTTGGTAGGACTGGGAATGCTTCTTTGATCTTGAGGATGCTGGCCACGGCATTGGTGGCCTGGGCATAGGACATAGAGGAGCTTGTAGAGCTTTTACCCTTGGTCAAGCATGCTTCCTAATGTTTCTTTGAGTTTTCCATTTGTTCTTTGGAGGGGCGGGGAGGGATGGATGGCAGGGTTTTCTTTATCATTGCCATTTTGGGGTAGTCATTGTTCTCGGCTGTCCTACCGCAGGTTTGCACGTTTCCAAAATGGGTAGAGATATTGTCGTAGATGGTGGTGTTTCTGGAAGAGTGTAGCTGGTCCCAGCCAGATTTAAAGATTGTGGATATGAACTCCCAGGCTGATTCGCCGAATAGTTCCAGTTGGGAGATATTGTTACCGTCGCGTCCTACCAGGTTTTGCTGTTTGAGGAAGTATGCCATGCGTTGTAGTGAGCAGGCCATGTTGCAGACATCACTTTGCAAGAATTCGTTTGTGCTGAACAAAGAAGTGGCTGTGAAGTTGCCGTCCCACAGGTTGGGGTCAGCTAGGACATTAGTGCTATAGGAAATGACTGTGGGCGGGAAGGGTTCCGGGGGTGTATTGAAGTTATCAGCAGGGGAGGGTTCGTTAGGCGCATTCTCGTGGGGGGCACGTGGCGTTTGCAAAGGCAGCATAGCAAAGTCGTACTTCTAGGGGCCATTGGATGGGGGGCATTGTCGGCCACGATGTCCATATTATTTTGTGCAGTGACTCACTCAGCGTAGTCATAGTCCGAAGATGGTGAGTTATCCATAAGGAATGGGGACGAGCTGTAGGAGCTTTCAGTATTCGCGTGGAAGGGGGGGCAGACTTTTTGTATGCTAAGGGTAGTGTCGTCCAGTCTAGCTTTGGTGTTTTTGAAGTTTGGGCTCATGAGTTTCTTAGAATTGTGTGTATTCACTATGCTACTCTCGGGCGCTACCATATAAGATGGTAGTATTGGAGTAAAAAGCGATGCCTGTGCTTCCTTATGAGTTACTTTCCTCTTGCATGTCCATTAATGAGAAAATAAAGAAAAGAAAATATAAAAGAAAAATAATAATCAGAAAAGAAAAGAAAAGAAAAAGAAAATAAATATAAATATTGACTTAGCCATTTTGCCAAGTCATGACAATTATATGTCTTGAGGTTGTGAATTAACTGTTCAAAAGCATAGGAAGTTACTTCCTTTTTGGGGCTCTTATAACAGTAAGGTTCTGATAATCTAACCAGATCTCAATTTTATATGAATGTCTCTTTAAATGATGCCTATATTTCTCTAGTCCCCAAATTACTACAAGTAGCTCTTTGTTGTAGATTTTGTAGTTTCTTTCATAGATGTCTAACAACTTGGAAAAGAAAGCCACTAGATGCCATAGGTTGGTTTGTATATCTTTTTGTAATAAAACTACATCTATTACGAAGTCACTAGCATTGGTGGATAACTTAAAGAGATCTTCATCATTTAGTATTCTTAGGATTAGAGCCATGGTAAAGGCCCTTTTCAGTATCTCAAAAGTATTTTGTTGCTTGATGCCCCAATTCTAGGTATCACAAACTTCATTTGGCCATATCTTTATTAATTCTTCAATGATTCTCACAGTCTCAATGACTACAGAAAGCCCTTGAAAAACCTTTCAATTAATGCCAGTCTCATCTCAAAGCAATCAGTATTGGCTAAGATATCAGATAGATCAACAGATAATGTCATGACTTAGCAAAATAGCCAAGTTATTATTTATATTTACTTTTTCTTTTGGACTTACTACATAGGAAGGAGTGTGGGAAAGTGTTATGTCACATAGTGTCACATAGTCACAGTCACATGACAGGTCACATGATGAGTATGGGAAAGTAGTGCACAGACCATGTAGTAGTTGTATAAGTAGTGTACAGAAAATAACAAGAACTCCATCAAGTTCTTTTTGTCAACTTGGACTTGGAGGGTGATGATCAATGCTTTGCTTCTAGGCTCAATAGAAGCCCTTTCTATAACACTCAGAATGAGCCTAGAACAACCCCAAGGTGATTAATATTGGTAGAGATATGAAGTCCTCAATATTTACACATAGATATTAATTAATTACCCATAGATAGTTATCTGCCTTTTATTAGAACAAAGGACAGCCTCCATATGGTCAAGTTATTGCATTTTAGAGTACAAAGGCACTACCATATGTAGAACAATAGGTAGTAGCATGTGATGGCCTGTGCTAGAGCACAGACTATAGTAGCTGTCACAAACTTCATTTAGTCATATCTCCACCAATTCTTCGAAGATTCCCACGGTCTCAAAGCAAGCTTAAAGCCCTTAAGAAGAGCTTTTGATCGATACCAGTCACATCTCAAGGCAATCAATAATGGCCAAGATATTAAGCAGATCAACTGGTAACCACCATGTTACTGTTTATTAAATCGCTAATATCTCGGAAACCACCAAGATCAATGCTTTGGTTCTAGGCTCAGCAGAAGCCTTCTTCATAACACTCAGAATGAGCCTAGAACGACCTCAAGGCAATTAATATTAGTGGAGATATGAAGACCTCAATGTTTGCACATGGACTTTATTAATTACCC
>Ga0153988_1000421_pt1 | contig 11085 bp, 11 predicted proteins | sample TSNC072MetaG_FD_104742 | JGI IMG/M metagenome (GOLD analysis project Ga0153988, IMG submission 104742) | Attine ant fungus gardens microbial communities from North Carolina, USA - TSNC072 MetaG | ecosystem: Host-associated > Fungi > Mycelium > Unclassified | place: USA: North Carolina, Jones...
AAACCGCGCGCCGGGCCGCAAAACCACGGCCTCAAACAAAAACCGGCGCTTCGAAGCGCCGGTTTTTGTTTGAGGCCGTGGTTTTGCGGCCCGGCGCGCGGTTTCGCGGGTGTCGCTACCCCGGCCGCGACCTGCTCGCGCGACATGTCCGGCATGTGTCCATCGCACGAATAGCCCGCTTTTCACGGTCTTTATCCATCGATCGTCGCTCGACAGCTTTCGCAATAATTGATCTCAATGGGAAGGGTATATCGCCGGTCCGCTAGTCCGTTCACCTCATCGGGGGTCCAGCTTGAACATTCGTAAATTTGTCGGTGCTACCAGTCGCGATGCGCTGCGGCTCGTTCGCGAAGCACTTGGCCCCGACGCGGTCGTGCTGTCGAATCGCACGATGGACGACGGCAGCGTCGAAATCGTCGCGCTCGCCGATAGCGATCTCGCTGCGATCACACCGAAAGCGCGCGAAGGCGCGGCGACCGGGCTGGCTGTGCCGACGGGGGCGGGCATGGGCGCGCCGGCCGCGTCGCGCGCACTGCCGGCGGCACCGATGGCAGCGGCGAATCCGTACGCGAGCGGCATGCCCGACGTGTTTTCGTCGGTGTTCGGCGCGAGCCCGGAAGCGGGCGAAGGGACGATGCCGGTGAGCATGGCTGCCAGCACGATTGGCAGCGCGTCCGCGAATGACGCGCAGCACGGCGCGGCGATTGCCGCTGTGCCGAAAGCGATGCTCGGCGCGAATCCGGCGCTTCATTCGACGGCTCTTTCCGCTGGCAATGCGATGCCCGCGCCGGCCAGCGTATTGCCGGGCAATGCCGCGCCAAGCACGGCCGCCAACGCCACTGACATCGCAACGGCCGGCGCCGCGCTCGCTGCGAGCCAGCCCGCGTCCGTCGCGCCTGCCATGCCGTCCGGTTCCAGCGCTCGCGCGGCCGCCACGCGTCTGTCTGAAGACATCCGCGCGGATCTGCTCAAGGCCGCCGGCGTGCCGGTGCCGCCCGTCGTAGCCGCTACCGAATCAATCACGCCGCGCACGATGGCCGAATCGAACCCGTGGCTCATCGATCACGCGCGCCGTATCGCCGCCGAGCAGCAGCAACAGGGCGGCGAATACAGCGCGCGTCCCGCCGCGATGACACCCGCCGTCGCGACGTCCAAGGGGCTCGGCAGCACCGTCGAAGTGAACGGCGCCGCCACTCGATCGACCGAACCCGCGGCCAAGCCGGCGGTTGCCGAGCCGCCTTTCATCGACACGCCCGAGTGGGCTCGCGAAGCCGCGCAGGCCGCCGCGCGCCGCACCGCGCAGAAGCTCGCGCCGATGCAGCCCGCCGCCGACGAAACCCGCACGCCCGCCGCAGTCGCCGAAGCGATCAAGGCGCGCATGGAGCAGGTCGTCAAGGACACCGTCATGAACGAGCTGTCGTCGATGCGCGGCATGATGGAAGAGCACTTCGCCGGCCTCTTGTGGGGCGAGCGTCAGCGCCGCAATCCGGCGCGCGCCGCGCTCACGAAGCATCTGTTCGCGGCGGGTTTTTCGGCGCAGCTCGTGCAGATGATGGTCGACAACCTGCCCGACGACATCGAGACGATGGACGGCGGCATGGACTGGGTTCGCTCGGTGCTCGAATCGAATCTGCCCGTGATGGAAAACGAAGACGCGCTGATGGAGCGCGGCGGCGTGTTCGCGCTGATGGGCCCGACCGGCGTGGGCAAGACGACGACCACGGCCAAGCTCGCCGCGCGCTGCGTGATGCGCTTCGGCGCGAGCAAGGTCGCGCTGCTCACGACCGACAGCTACCGGATCGGCGGTCACGAGCAACTGCGCATCTTCGGCAAGATTCTCGGCGTCTCGGTGCATGCGGTGAAGGACAGCGCCGACCTGCAACTCGCGCTCTCCGAACTGCGCAACAAGCACATCGTGCTGATCGACACGATCGGCATGAGCCAGCGCGACCGCCTCGTGTCCGACCAGATCGCGATGCTGTGCCGCGCCGGTCAGCCGGTGCAGCGCCTTCTGCTGCTCAACGCGACGAGCCACGGCGACACGCTGAACGAAGTCGTGCAGGCCTATCAGCGCGCGCCGGACCAACAGCCGCTCGCCGGCTGCATTCTCACCAAGCTCGACGAAGCGACCAATCTCGGCGGCGTGCTCGATACGGTGATTCGCTACAAGCTGCCCGTGCATTACGTCTCGACCGGACAGAAGGTGCCGGAGAACCTGTACGTCGCGACGAAGAAATTTCTCATCAAGAGCACGTTCTGCATTCCGCGCGACAACTCGCCGTTCGTGCCGCAGGACGACGACATTCCCGCGTTGCTGTCTTCGCTGTCCGCGCGCTCGACGGCCGAGCTGCACGAGGTTCGCTTTGGATAAGCTCGTCTCGGATCAGGCGGAAGGCTTGCGGCGGCTGCTCGCGCGCGGCGGTGCGCGCGTGATCGCGGTGACGGGCGCGTCGGCCGGTGCGGGTAGCACCACGGTGGTCGTCAACCTCGCCGCCGCGCTCGCGCAGCAGGGCAAGGACGTGCTCGTGATCGACGAATGTGTCGGCGAGCAATCGGTGAGCGCGATGCTCGGCGGCTTGCGTGGCGCGGGCAATTTCGCGGCGGTGATGCGCGGCGAAATGCCGGTCGATTGCGCCGCCGCGCGCCACGCACTCGGCTTTTCGGTGCTGGCCGCCTCGCGCAACAACCGCGAGGGTCACGCGGAGACCGAATTCAGCGTGCTGCTCGACGGTTCCGCCGACATCGTGCTGATCGACGCGCAACTCGACGACGCGGGGCACCTCTCGCCGTTCGCGAAGCAGGCGCACGACGTGATGATCGTCACGCGCGTGTCGGCCCAGGCGATTACCGACGCGTATGCGTGCCTGAAGCGTCTGCACTACGCGCACGCGATCGCGCAGTTTCGCGTGCTGGCGAATCACGTGCAAAGCGCAAACGACGCGCATGCCACGTTCGCGAATTTTGCCGGCGTGGCCGGGCGCTATCTGACGGTGTCGCTCGAAGACGCCGGCTGCATTGCGGCCGACGCGCGCATGGCGCGGGCGCTGGAGTTGTCGCGCTGTGTCGTCGACGCGTTCCCGTCGGCGCCGGCCGCTCGCGACTTCCGCCAGCTCGCCGCCGAATTGCAGTACTGGCCGATGCGGCCAGCGATGTCGTCGCAAACGCCCCGGCGGGCGTCCGCGACCGTTACAGCGGCGCACCACGCCGACCAACCGTCCGCGCAGCACGCTTAAGCGGCGTGCGCGAGGAGAAGGGGAGCACGATGTACAACGCTCAGGGAAAGATTTCCCAAGCCGAAGTTCTGACGAAGTACGCACCGCTGGTGCGTCGGCTCGGCTTGCAGCTTGTCGCGAAAATGCCGGCGAGCGTCGATCTCGACGACCTGATCCAGGCCGGCATGATCGGCTTGCTGGATGCCGCCGGCCGCTACAAGGAAGACCAGGGCGCGCAGTTCGAGACCTACGCCAGCCAGCGGATTCGCGGCGCGATGCTCGACGAGCTGCGCAGCAACGACTGGCTGCCGCGCAGCCTGCGACGCACGTCGCGCGAAGTGGAAACGGCGGTGCACAAGGTGGAGCAGAACCTCGGCCGCTCGGCGAGCGAGACGGAGGTCGCCGAGCACCTGCAGATGCCGCTCGACGAATACCAGTCGATGCTGCAGGACCTGCACGGCAGCCAGCTCATCTACTACGAAGACTTCGACCGTTCCGCCGACGACGAGCCGTTTCTGGACCGCTACTGCGTCGATCATTCGGACCCGCTCTCGGCTTTGCTCGACGACAGCCTGCGCGCGGCGCTCGTCGAGGCGATCGACCGCTTGCCGGAGCGCGAGAAGCTGCTGATGTCGCTGTACTACGAGCGCGGCATGAACCTGCGCGAAATCGGCGCGGTGATGGAAGTCAGCGAATCGCGCGTGTGCCAGCTGCATAGCCAGGCCGTGGCGCGCCTGCGTGCGAGGCTGCGCGAAATGGCCTGGGCGAACGCCGAGACGAACTGACGTTCCGGTTTGAAGACCGGCCGGCGGCCCGCCTGCCGCTGTTCAACCGATGCAGTGCCAACAGGCTCGCCGCGCGATATGCGCAGCTTGCCGCACACTGTTTCTCACGCGCCGGCCATTTCATGTTCGGCGGCAAGCGCCAGAAATGCCGAGCGCGACATGCCGCGCGCCTGCGCATACGCGTCGATCTCCTGCACCAGCACCTCGGGCAGCGAGATGTTGATGCGAACCGCCTTTCTCAACGCCGGAATGTTGCGCGTTGTCACGAAACCCCACACGAAACCCGTGAACTCCGGATTGCGCCGGTGCTCGCTGAGCGTGAGCGGCTCGGGCAGCGGCAACCCTTCGTCGATCAGGGTTTCGAGGTGAGATTCGATCGCTTCCCTGGCATTCGCATAAGCTTCTTCAAGCGTATCGCCCGCGGAGTGGCAGCCCGGAATGTCGGGCACCACCACGCCGAACGCATGCGTGCCATCTCCGGGCTCGACTGCGATTGGAAAGATCAGATGCTTCATTTCAGCCCCGCCTGTTTCAGAATGCTGTTCAGTGTGCCGGGCGGAAGATCCTTTTTCGGATGCGGGACGGTCACGAGACCGGACTTTCCCGCGTGCCGAAAATGATGGTGGCTGCCCGTTATCCGGACGAGTTGCCAGCCATGGGCTTGGATCAATTTGACGACCTCGGCGCTCTTCATACTGCAGCCCTCTCATCATACACATCATTACACAACCTCGATAGTGGCAAAAATCTCGCGTGTGAATGCGCCGCAACGGTGAACCGGGCGACGCATACGAAAACGCGAGCGGGACTGCCATTTCAACGTGATGCGGCGCTGCGCGCCAGCTAGCCGAATGGCTAACGTTGCGAGAAAGAGGGGGATGTGGTGAAGGAAGGGCGGTCTTGCCGGATTGGTGTAGCGGAATCGTGGGAAGACGTGTCGCGCGTGAGCGAGCGGATCAAAGTCCCGAATAAGCCGGAACCCGTCCGTCCGGGCCATACAGATCGACCTTGCGCGGTACGTTGACCTGCAGTGCTTTCAGCGCGCGCTGGTTGTAATCCATGCGCACGCGGATCAGCTCGCCGTTGTTGGTGTTGACGCGCCGCGCGCGCCCGGCCGCTTTTTGCAGCAGCTTCCATTGCATGGCGAGCCGCGTGTCGGTGCTCGCCGCGAGTTCCATGCCGGACCAGCCGGCCGGAAAGCCGAGTTCGGCCAGTTGCGCGTCGCGCGCGGCTTCGAGCCGCGCGAGCACGCCAATCAATTCGGTTTTCTTCTCGACGATCGCGGGCAGTTGCTCGTCCAGCGGCGACACGGCGGTCAGCGCCTTCGTTTCGAGCGTGAGGATCGAGGCGAACGCCTCGACGGTCGAATGTTCTTCGATCAAGATGGCAACCAGGGCGTCTTTCATGTCAGCGACTCGCTATGCGCGGCGGCACGCGCGGGGTGCGCGAGCCGGGTTTGTCGAACGCCGCCCGGCATGTCGTCGCACTGCGAGGTGCCGATCAGTTGCCGGTCGACGAGGTTTTGTTCTGCAACAGGTCGCGCGCCGTCTGCAGCACGCCGTCGGCGATCTTGCCGGAGTCGATCTGCAGCGTGCCGTCCTTGATGGCCTGTTTGATCGACTCGACATGCGCCATGTCGATGTCGGCCGAACCGCTCGCCGCGAGGCTGCGCAGATGCTGCGACAGGCCCGACAGGCTCACGTTCGCGTCGCCGGCGCCGCTGTTCGAGCTCGGCGCGCTCGTGTTCGCGCCCTGCGTGGCGCCCGCTGCCGGCGCGGTGTCGCCCTGTTGCGAACGGGATACGGCGTCTTTCAACGTCGGCAGATTCGATGAGGTGGTGGAATCGACTTTCACGATGGGCTTCCTGAACGATTTGATTCTGATAACGGCAACCGCCGCTCAAAACTTTAGCGCAATCGCTCCACGCCCGGCCCGGCTTTGCCTGGCCATCCGACCCTTTCCACATCGTTTCTGCTCGCGCCGCGACACGCTTCCCGCGCACATGCGCTGCCGTCGTTCCGGCTGCGGGTCCGTTCGCGCGACGCAGTGCGGCGAACCTGCTCACATCTGGATCTCGACCGTTCCGCCATCCTTGACGATGCCGGAGATGATCTGCCCGTTCGCGGTCTTGACCCGCACCTGCTGGCCCGGCGACGCGTTGCTCATCGCGCTGCCCTCGGCCGAAATCGAGAAGCCGTCGCCGGCGGCCACGACCCGCACGGTTTGGCCGATCGCCACCGCCGACGCGCTCTTCAGCATGTCGCGGCGCAACGGCATGCCGCTCGCGATCCGCACGAGCGAGACCGAGCCGACCGCCTGCGACGGATCGGTGACGATCGCCTGCGGCAGGCCGGTCAGGTCGCCGTCGCGCGCGACGAGGTCGGCGGCCGTCAGCACTTCGCCCGGCGCCATCGCGCGCGAGGCGAGGTAGTAGGTCGCGTGCAGCGCAATGCGCGCCTGCAGGTAGAGGGTCCACGGCTTCTCGCCCGCGCAGCGCACACCGACCGTCATGCGGCCCCACAGGCGCGCGCCGCTCGGCAGAAACGGTTCGAGCGAGGTGCAGGCGGCCAGTCCGCGCGGAAACGCGGGCGCGACCGTGATGTCGACCTTGCCGGGCAATCCCGCGGACTGCTGTTGCAGGAACGCGAGCGCAGCGGCGTGGATCGCTTCCGGGTCCTGCTGACCGGGCAGCGGCGCGGCTTGCGCGGGCGTTGCGGCGGCGGCTGCGGCGGCCATCTGCTGGTTTCTCAGTGTCAGCGCCGTCACCGGCTGACGTGTCGTGGCCACCTGCGTTCGCGCGGGAGCTGCCGCAACGGTAGCCGCAGCCACTGCGCCTGCCTGCGGCGTCATAGGTGCGATAGGCTTGCCGTTCGCGCCGAATTCGGGCGGTTCGCCGCGCGCCGCGAGACTGTCGAAACCGCCTTGCGGCGCGTTGGCGGCGACGGGCCGCGCATTGGCATCGCCGGCACCGTTCGGCGCGGGCGTCACCGTTACCGGCACGGCGGCGCGCGCGGCCGGCTCGATGTTCACGCGCGCCACGCTCGAGGCCCCCGCATTGGCCGGTGCGGGAATCGTCACGACGCCGTTGGCGTCCGGCTTGAAGCTCGTGCGGATCATCGCCGGCGCGGCGGCGGGGGCTTGGCCCGCGCCCGGAATGACGATCGCGCCGCTCGCCCCCGCGGTACGCGCAAACGCATCGTTATCGGCGGTTGGCCGCGAGGCCGGCGCCCGCCCGAGCGACTGCGCCGTGGCAGCCGCCAGCGACGCCGCCGAGGACGCACGCTGCGCGGGCGTCTGCATCTGCTGCACGAGATCGTTGAGCGCCGCCGGATTCTTCTCGCCGGGCCCCGGAATCACGATCGGCCCGCCGGCGTCGTGCCCTTGTGCCTGCGCCTCGGTCGTGGCCGGCAACAGCACGATGCCGCCCGCGACCCACAACGCGACCTGCACGACGAGCCGTGTGCAAAGACGCGCGAGCAGCCGCGATCCGGTTCGCACCGCCATGCGCGGCACACCCCGCGACACAACCCGCGGCGCATGCATGGCGTGCCGCGCATCCTTTGCCGAGCCAGTATCCGCATCCGCACCCACGCCCGAACCTGCACGAAATGCCGCCGTGCAATGCGCACGCTGCGGCAAGGCGGAAGTGGGCTGGTCCATCGCGGTTCTCCATCGAATGCATCGGTACGCCTTGCATTCTAGTGAGCGCCTCTCTCGCGCAAACGTTGAATAGAAGCCCCCTTTCCCGGTTATTCGTCCGATTGCCGCTTGCGCCCGGCCCATAAGATGCACCTCATGCAAAAAGGTCTTTCCGGCCACCGCGCGGCTCGCTTGCATGCTCAGCGCACGACAGGCACGGCGCGTTCACGGCAAGACCTTGGGAACGTTCTCGGGAGATTTCCATGCTGGACAAACTCGATGCCGAATTCGCGTTCGGCCGGCAGGCGATGGATGTGCGCGCCTACCGGCAGGAACTGCTGTCGTCGAACATCGCCAATGCCGATACCCCTGGGTACAAGGCGCGCGACGTCGACTTCGCCTCGTCGCTCGCCGGCGCGCTGAAGAAGACGGGCGGTGGCAGCGCGGGCCAGGGCGCGTCGAACAACTCGACGCTCGCGATGGCGCAACCGGCCGGCGTGACGAGCGGCATGTCGATGTCGGCGACCGAGCCCGGCCACATGAGCGGCAAGACGACGCTCACGGCGACGGGCGGCAGCCCCGACGACTACGGCAACCTGCAATACCGGATTCCGGTGCAGCCCTCGCTCGACGGCAACACGGTCGACATCGACACCGAGCGCGTGCAGTTCGCCGACAACACGCTGCATTTCGAATCGGGCATGACGGTGGTGTCGAACCAGGTGAAGACGATGCTCGCGGCGATCACGTCGGGCAGCTAACCGGGGGCACACGAATACACTATCCGCGTGCATGGCGACAAAGCGCCAAAGCGCGCGGAACGCAGAGGCTGCCAGGCGCAGCAAAGTACGGCAAACGCAGCAAAGCGCACGCAACAGATGCGCGCAATACGCTCAAGACAGGCGCGCGACCCGCGCGAACGAGCGTGGCGGTACTGAACGAAACGCTACGGGACTTAACGTGAAGCCGGCCCGAACCGGCAGGAGAGGTCAGGAAACATGCCATCCCTGATGAATATTTTTGGTGTTGCAGGCTCCGCGATGTCGGCGCAGTCGCAGCGGCTCAACGTGACGGCGTCGAACCTCGCCAACGCGGACAGCACGACCGGCCCGGACGGCCAGCCGTACAAGGCCAAGCAGGTCGTGTTCGCGGTGAGCCCGCTCGGCGGCGCGCGCTCGGGCTCCGGCCAGCAGGTCGGCGGCGTGCAGGTCACGGGCGTGATCGACGATCCTTCGCCGATGAAGACCGCCTACGAACCCGGCAATCCGGCCGCCGACGCCGACGGCTATGTGACGCTGCCGAACGTCGACCCGGTGCAGGAAATGGTCAACATGATCTCGGCTTCGCGTTCGTATCAGGCCAACGTCGAAACGCTGAACACCGCTAAAACCTTGATGCTGAAAACGCTCACGATCGGAACCTGAGGAGAGAGCCTTGACCACCAACACCACGATCGGCAGCAACGGCACGACCGTTTCGCAGACGCTGCTCGACACGATGAACGGCGCAAACGCGACCGGTTCGACGGGCAGCACGTCGGGCACCTCGGCCGCCGATCTGCAGAACACGTTTCTGCAACTGCTCGTCGCGCAGCTGAAGAACCAGGACCCGACCAATCCGATGGACAGCTCGCAGATGACCTCGCAGCTCGCGCAGATCAGCACGGTGCAGGGCATCAGCCAGCTCAACACCTCGCTGTCCTCGCTGTCGACGCAGCTTTCGGCGGGCCAGCAATCGCAGTCCGCGCTGCTGATCGGCTCGACCGTGCTCGCGCCGGGCAACTCGATCTCGGTGTCGAGCGGCAAGGCCACGCCGTTCGGCGTCACGCTCGCCAACGACGTGAGCGACCTGCAGGTAGTCGTGAAGAACTCGGCCGGCACGATCGTCAACACGATCGACCTCGGCAAGCAGTCGGCCGGCACGGTGCCGGTCGGCTGGACGCCGACCGACGCGGCGGGCAACACGCTCGCCGACGGCACCTACACGATCACCGCGACCGGCTCGATCAACGGCCAGCAGGCCACGGCCACCACGCTGACCGGCGCGACCGTGGATGGCGTCGTGACGCAGAGCAGCGGTACGGCGGGCCTCGTGCTGTCGAATGGTTCGACGGTCGGGCTGACGGACATCGCCGCGATCCTCTGATTCAGATCAATTCAGTTACGACTTTCCCGATACGGAGCACGTCATGGGTTATCAACAAGGTTTGAGCGGGTTGTCCGCGTCGTCGAGCGATCTCGACGTGATCGGCAACAACATCGCCAACGCCAACACGGTCGGCTTCAAGAGCGGCACCGCCGAATTCGCCGACATGTACGCCAATTCGATCGCGACGGCCGTGAACCAGCAGGTCGGCATCGGCACGCAGCTTTCCGAAGTGCAGCAGCAGTTCTCGCAAGGCACGATCACCACGACCAACCAGGCGTTGAACGTGGCGATCAACGGCAACGGCTTCTTCCAGATGTCGAGCAACGGCACGCTGACCTATTCGCGCAACGGCGTGTTCCAGCTCGACAAGAACGGCTACATCACGAACGCGCAGGGTCTCCAGTTGATGGGCTACGGCGCCAACAGTTCGGGCATCATCAACACCGCGCAGACCGTGCCGCTGAAGGTGCCGACCGCGAACATCGCGCCGCAGGCGACCACCTCGATCACCGCGGGCCTGAACCTCAACGCGCAGGACGACCTGATGCTCGGCGCGCCGACCGTGACGGCCGGCGCGGGCAACACCGGCACGCTCAACACGACCGGCGCGACGATCACGAACGGCGCCGCGGGCACCAACACCGACAACTACACGATCAACTTCACGAGCCCGACGACCTACACGATCACGGACCACACGCTCGGCACGACCTCGGCTTCGCAGGACTTCACCGCCGGCACCGCGATCGCGCTCGGCAACGGCGAGAGCATCACGTTCAGCGGCGCGCCGGCCAGCGGCGACAGCTACACCGTCGCGCCGAATCCGACCGCGTTCAACCAGAACAGCTCGTCGACCTACAACTACTCGACCAGCACGACCGCCTACGACACGCTCGGCGGCTCGCAGACGGTCAACATGTATTTCGCGAAGACGTCCGCCGGCACGTGGAACGTGTACGCAGGCACCTCGACCGGCGCGGCGACGCTCGTCGGCACGGCGAACTTCAACTCGTCGGGCACGCTCGTCAGCACGGCCAACCCGGACGGCACGCCGACCACGACGCTCGGCGCGTTCAACGTGTCGATCCCGACTTCGGACGGTTCGTCGACGCCGCAGAACATCACGCTGAATCTCGGCACGACCACGCAGTACGGCGGCAAGGACGGCGTGAACAGCCTCTCGACCGACGGCTATGCGGCAGGCCAGCTGACCAGCTTCACGGTGGGCACCGACGGCACGCTGACCGGCAACTACTCGAACGGGCAGACCGCCGCGCTCGGCCAGATCGTGCTCGCGAACT
>Ga0153988_1000424_pt1 | contig 11054 bp, 13 predicted proteins | sample TSNC072MetaG_FD_104742 | JGI IMG/M metagenome (GOLD analysis project Ga0153988, IMG submission 104742) | Attine ant fungus gardens microbial communities from North Carolina, USA - TSNC072 MetaG | ecosystem: Host-associated > Fungi > Mycelium > Unclassified | place: USA: North Carolina, Jones...
AGCCAGGCTTTTCAGGCCTGCTACTCCATAGAAGGTTGTCTGAGCAACTGCTGCATCTTGTCTCATGAAAGAGTAGGGTATATGGTAGAAAACATTCACCAACTCAACCTCTCACCAAGATCATCTCTTATACACTCAAGAGAATTGCATTTACAACCTCAAGAGCTTCTGAGATGAAGGCAAGGGCCAAGAAGGCTCTCCCTCTCTCTCTCCACTCTAAGAAATATATTATGATCTTACAAACCCCAGGATTCAATTACAAGAAAAAGAAAAAGGAAACTCTTTATCCTACCAACCTCCCTTGCATCTCTCCTCCATGACATTGTCTAGCAGACATGACAGATGTCACCTCTCTATCCTCCATATCCATCAGACACACCCATGTGATCCTGCTCAGCTCCCATGTGCTACCCTCTATCAATCTCCCCTATTCTTCTAACTGGCTACTTCCTATTCCAAATACGACCTAGAAACTGATTTTATCAGATGCAAAGGGATTCAAGGTGGTAGTCCACCTGGAGGACGTCCGTGACTTGGGTGAGCCTAATGGTGATGGGATCACATGCCAATGATAGACTTTCTGATCTATAATTTGATATTTCATTAGCCTGTGTTTACTCTAGATTGAAATTATACTGCATTGTAAAACTACTCCAAAACTTCTGAATCCTGGGCCTTCAAACCTTGATGGTCTGTCTCTGAGAGACCTAATGCTAGTCCATTTGTATTGCTCCTTTCTTGAATATGCCACTCTAGCATATAATAGTTATAGAACTGTCTTCTAGGAATACAAGTTCCTGGCTCTAGATTATTCCTGGGGCATATAGGAGGACTCTGGAGTAGACTCAAAAGTGAAAAACAGAAGTATAAGTGCCTCTCCTGTTATATTTCTGTAGAAAATAGGTTTGCGGCATAACAGCATGTGGCCAAGCCACGAGAAGTACAGTAAAAGGAGTGGAGGAGAAGCCTGGTACATGTCTTACAATGGAAGGCACAGGAACATTGTAGGGAGGGCATACCTGATGAGGCATGTCTATTAGAGTTGTGATGGTATATGAGAGAGGTAATAGTAACGTATGTGCAGTGTGAAAGATGTGGAGAAAAGGGATGTCATGTGGAGGAAAATAGAGGGCAGAGGGTAATCAAGGACAGGCAGAGATGGTATGGATGTCAAAAGGAGAAAGAGAAGAAAGCAGCGTACCCCACAGAGAGAAAAGCACAGCAAAACAGTACATGACCAGAAGAGTTGGAATGCACAGCCAAAGAGGGGGATAGTCAAAGGGAGGTTAGAAGAACCTTCAAGATGCTGAGAGAAGTATGGATGAGTATTAGAGTAGAAATGTTAGATATGCACAAAGGCATAACTGTAAAGGCACTCTTGGATAGTAGTGCTACAGGGATGTTCATGGACAAAAGGATGGCAGCAAGGCATGGGTTCAAGCTGCAGAAATTAGAAAGACCAATAATGGTCAGAAATGTGGATGGAACAAATAATAGTGGAGGGGCCATTATGCACCAAGTAGAATGCAATGTGTATTACAAAGGCCATATAGAAAGAATGAGGATGGATATGTGTGACTTAGGAAAAACAGAAGTAATTCTGGGGATGCTATGGTTGGCAGCACACAACCTGGAAATAAATTGGGAAATGGGAGAGGTTAAAATGATGAGATGCCCACCCTTGTGTGGTGGAAGGAGTCAGAAGAAAGAGAAAGTAAAAAGGGTAGTAACCCAAGAGGAAGAAAAGATCATCAGATGGGCAATAGACAATAAAGAGGATTGGGGAAGAGAGAAAGAAATCAAAGAGGACCACAGAAAAATTAAAGAGATGAGAAATTTTTAAAGTGGAAGAAAGTGTTTGGGAAGATAGAGTTGGAGAGAATGCCAACCAGGAAAGTTTGGGATCATGCCATAGATCTCAAGGAGATGTTCAAGCCGCAAAAAGAAAAGATTTATCCTTTATCTAAAAACAAAAGAGAAGAAGTCCAGAATTTTGTAAAAGATCAATTAAAAAAGGGGTATATCAGACTATCTAAATCTCCTCAAACATCACCAGTTTTCTTTGTGGGCAAAAAGGATGGAAGCAAGCAGATGATGATGGACTACTACAACCTAAATGACCAGACAGTGAAAAATAACTATCTATTACCATTGATCACAGACTTAATCAACAACATGGGGAGTAAGAAAATATTCACTAAAATAGATCTAAGGTGGGGGTTCAATAATATGAGGATAAAGGAGAGAAATGAGTAAAAGAGAGTATTCATGATACATATAAGATCCTTCAAGCCAACAGTGATATTCTTTGGGATGACAAACTTACCAGCCATATTCCAGGCAATGATGAACAAAATCTTAAGGGACTTGATAAATGAAGGAAAGGTCACAGTGTTCATAGATGATATATTGGTGGGGACAGAAACAGAAGAGGGACACAATGAAATAGTGGAAGAAGTGTTAAAGAGGTTGGAGGAAAACAACTTGTATGTCAAGCCAGAGAAGCATGTATGAAAGATAAAGAAAATCGGGTTCCTGGGGGTAGTAATAGGACCAAATGGGATAGAAATGGAGAAAGAAAAAGTGGATGGAGTATTGAGTTGGCCAGAGCCAAAGAATGTAAAAGATGTTAGAGAATTTTTAGGCCTTGCAAACTACTATAGGAGATTTATCAAAGATTTTGCTTGAATAGCTAGGCCAATGAATATGCTCACTAGAAAGGAGGTAAAGTGGGTATAGAAGGAAAGCCAACAGAAGACATTTGACAAGTTAAAAGAAGTCTTTACAAAGAAACCAGTATTAGCAGCACCAGACTTAGACAAAGAGTTTAGGGTGGAAGCAGCAAACTATGCAACTAGAGGAGTACTGTCAATGAAGTGCTCAGATAATTTGTGGAGGCCAGTCACCTTTATTTCAAAGTCTTTAAGCAATACAGAAAGGAACTACAAAATTCATAACAAAGAAATGTTGGCAGTAGTCAGATACTTAGAGGCATAGAGACATTTTCTGGAAAGGACAATAGTTAAATTTGAGATCTGGACAGACCACAAAAATCTTGAGTATTTTATGAAAGTGCAAAAACTAAATTGAAGACAAGCGAGATAGGCACTATACCTATCTAGATTTAATTTTATACTAAAGCATGTTCTGGAAAGTAAGATGGAAAAAGCAGACAGTCTAAGCAGGAGACTGGACTAGGAAGTAGGTGTAGAAAAAGATAACAAGGATATGACATTGGTAAAACTGGAGTGGTTAGAAGTAAGAAGAATGGAAACAGTAGAGATAATAGTAGACGGGGTAGATCTACTAGAGGAAGTAAGGAAATCAAAGGTGAAGAATAATGAAGTAATAAAAGCAGTAGAAGAAATAAAAAGAGCAGGGGTGAAAATGTTAAGAGATAAGTTAAGAGATGAGGAGTGGAGAGAAGTTGAGGGCATTATGTACAAAGAAGGAAAAGTCTATGTACCAAAAGATAATAAGCTTAGGGCAGAAATAATTAGGCTACATCATGATATGCCAGTAAGAGGACATGGGGACAGTGGAAAACAGTAGAATTGGTTACTAGAAATTTTTGGTAACCAGAAGTTACAAAAGAAGTAAAGCGGTATGTAGAGAGATACAATGCCTGCCAGCAAAATAAAAATTGCACAGAGCAACCAGCAGGCAAACTAATGCCCAATTCTATTCCAAAAAAACCTTGGATACATATATTGGCAGACTTTATCACAAAGCTGCCTTTAGCTCAGGGATATGACTCAATCTTGGTAGTGGTCAATAGGTTAACTAAAATGTTACATTTCTACTATAGAGAAAACATTGGCAGAAGGATTAGCATGGTTGTTTAGGGATAATGTATAGAAGCTACATGGTCTACCCGAGAGCATTATCTCAGATCAGGGACCACAATTTGCAGCAGGGTTAATGTGAGAGTTGAATGGGATATTGGAGATCAAGAGTAAATTGTCGACAGTGTTCCACCCTCAGACAGACAGACAAACAGAGAGGGTAAATCAGGAGTTAGAATAGTACTTAAGAATGTTCATTGGTCATAGGCAAGAGCAGTGGCCAGAATGGTTGGGAACAGCAGAGTTTGCATACAACAATAAAGTGCACTCGAGTACTTGGACATTGCCTTTTAAGACAAACTATGGGCAAGATCCCAGGATGGGGTTCGAGGGAAGAAAGAAGGGGAAGTATAAGGGAGCAGAGAAATTCATTGAGAAAATGAAGGAGATACAGGAGGAAGTGAAAGCAATACTAAGTAAAGCGCAAGAAGAGATGAAGAAATACACAGATAAGAAGAGGGCAGAAGTCGACAACTACAAAGTAGGAGACTTAGTGATACTGAGTACTAAGGATCTGAAGTATCAGATAGTCAGTAGAAGGACAGAGAAATTGATAGAGAGGTTTGTTGGCTCTTACAAGATTAAGAAGATCATATTATCAAACGCAATAGAATTGGAATTGCCTAGTACAGTAAAAGTATATCTGGTAGTTAATGTTAGTAGAATACATTGATATATAGAGCAAGTAGAAGGGCAGAAGAAGGAGCAACCAGCTCCAGTTATAATTGAGAGAGAAGAAGAGTGGGAGGTAGAGAAGATATTAAACAAGCGACAAATAAGAGGGAAGGATAAGTACCTGGTATATTAGAAGAGATTTATGGCAGAGTCCGATACTTAGGAAGGAAGAGAGAATTTAAAAAATGCAAAGAAAACAATCAAAGAATTCAAGAAGGAATATCAGCGAGACATGAAAGATGTAGCAAGACAAGAATGCAAGGAAGGAATGTTCAGAAGGAGAGAATTACCAGGGAGATTCATGGCAAGAAAATTATTTGGATGGTTAGACAAATGGTATGACCAAGAATATTGAGGAAGATTGGAGAGAAATTAGAGATGGTAGAAAGGAAAATGGTCGGGGAAAAAAAGAATAGAAACAATTGCAAAGAAAGAAGAAACTGAGGAAGAAAAATCAGAAGTTAGAGAATGAACAGAAGATGATGATAACAAAATGGGCAACATAGTTGACCCATACTATGAATTGTAGGAAAATTCCTTGGGACAAGGAAACTTAAGAGGAGGGTAGTGTAAGAAAGCTAAACTCCAAGCTGGAATAAAGCCAACTGCTCTTTGTTTAGCAATTGACAAAGAGAACTTGATAGAGTTCCTGTTGGATTTTCTACACTACTTATATAACTACTACATGGTCTGTGCACTACTTTCCCATGCCTATCATGTGACCCATCATGTGACCATTCTGTGACTTTGTAATGGTCACATCATAGTTGTATCACACAGAGTTACAAGTCACAGTCACAGCATGTGACAAAGAGGTCAGCTGATCAGTAACATGAGGACTATGGGAGACAAGGTACATAGCCACAATAGTAACTGTATATAGTATAGCAAATCTAGTGGGAACTCTATTGAGTTCTCTTTGTCAATTGCTGAACAAAGAGCAGTTGGCTCTATTCCAGCTTGGAGTTTAGCAATCTTACAATCATGCTGTGGTCTATTGTAACTAGGTATATGCAGAGAAGTGACAGTTATCTCTTAAGGAGCTATCTAGATTAGGGATCCTCTTTGTGAGGTGATAGTCTAACTATAGTATTAGGGCAGTAGTAAGTAAGGTAGTAGGACTCTGGCTAGGTAAAGATCTTGTGCCCCAGTAGATGTAGTTTATATAGCAAGACTCAACATTACCTCTATACCTAGAGGCATAGCATAATGTCTAACCCAATATAATAACTTGATGAGTAATATGCTCAAACAAAGATGCTCTCTCACCAAACTGAGAGAAGAACTAGAAAGAAGGAAGAGGAAGTTGTATTTCAGTTGTAAGAAGTTTGGGCACTTAGCCCAAAATTGCAGGAATAAGAAGGAAGCAGGAAGAGAGGTAATGATACCCCAGAATAAATTCAAGGTGTTGTCAAGTAAGGTGATACAATGTAGAGTAAAAGAAAAGAAGATCAGAAGGCAAGAAGAAGCAAGAAGAGTTGAGTGTTTCAAGTATGTGGAAGAGGAGCACAAATGTAGAGAGTGCCCATTATGGAAGGGAATGAAGGAAAGGCAAGTAGAAAAAAAGACAGTGCATGTGACAATGCCACAAAAGGCATAGCAAAAGAAGCTGAGGAGAGTTGAGAAAGGAGAAGTGGTTCATATGGCCAAACCATGAGAAGCACAGCAAGTAGAGTAGAGGAGGAGTCCAGTATACATTCTACAATGGAAGGTACAGGAGTACTGTGGAGAGAGCATCCCAGATAAGGCATGCCTGTTAGAGCTAAGATGGTATATAGAGGAAATAATTGTATCATATGTGGAATGTGAAAAGTACAGACTAAAAGAATATTATGTGGAGAAAAATAGAGGACAGGGGGTGATCTCAAACAGGCAGAGGTGGTATAAATGTTCAAAGAGAGAAGAGAAAAAGGTGGCACATGGACAAGAGTTCCAGAAGGCACAGCAAAAGAGGGGGGAGTAGCCAAAGGAAGGTTAGGAGGACCTTCAAGATGTTGAGAGAGGTGTGGTTGAATATTAGAGTAGAAAAGTTGAATACGCATAAGGGGATAACTGTAAAAGCACTCTTGGATAGTAATGCCATAGGAATGTTTATGGACAGAAAGATAGCAGCTAGGCATGGGTTCAAGCTGCAGAAATCAGAAAGACTGATAGTAGTTAGGAATGTAGATGGGACAAATAATAGCAGAGAAGCAATCATTTACCAGGTAGAGGTGAAAATTTACTATAAAAACCATATAGAAAGGATAAGGATAGACATATGCAATTTGGGGAAAACAGAGATAATCTTAGGAATGCTATAGCTGGCAGTACATAACCCTGAGATAAACTGGGAGACTGGAGAAGTTAAAATGATAAGATGTTTACCCTTTTATGGTGGGGTAAAATCAAAAGAGAAAGAAAAGAAGAAAAACAAAAAGAGAGTAGCAATCTAGAAGAAGAGAAAATTGTCAGGTGGGCAATAGATGATAAAGAGAACCACCTTCTAATTGAGGAAATGGTCCCAAGAAAATTCCTAAAGTAGAAGAAGATGTTTGGGAAAGTGAAGTCAGAGAGGATGCCAACGAGGAAAGTTTGGGACCACATCATAGATCTCAAAGAGACATTCAAACCACAAAAGAGAAAGATTTACTCTCTATCTAAAGACAAGAGAGAAGAAGTCCAGAATTTTGTGGAAGATCAGCTAAGGAAAGGGTATATTAGACTGTCAAAATCCTCTTAGATATCACCTATCATGACTTGGCAAAACGGCTAAATCATTATTTATATTTCTTTTCTTTTCTTTTCTTTTTCTTTTATCTTGGACTTACTACACAGAAGGGAGTGTGGGAAAGTGTTATGTCACAAGTGTCATATAGTTATAGTCACATGACAGAAAGTCACAACATCACATCACATAATGTCACATGATGGGTCACATGATAGACATGGGAAAGTAGTATACAGATTATGTAGTAGTTGTATAAGTAGTGTAGAAAATCCAATAGGAACTCTATCAAGTTCTCTTTGTCAATCCCTGAGCAAAGAGCAGTTAGCTTAATTTCGGCTTGGAGTTTAGCTTTCTTATAATATACAATTACTATTGTGGCTATGCGTCTTATCTCTTACAGTCCTCATGTCTATCAGCTGACTTCTTTGTCATATGCTGTGACCATGTGTGTGATGTGACATGACATGACCATTTATATGACTATTGTCACACATTTTTGTGACTCTGTGACAGTCACATGATATTTTCCTATGCTCTACCCTAGTAATAAAGAAAAGAAAAGAAAAGAAAAGAAATATTAAATAATGACTCAGCCATTTTGCCAAGTCATGATATCAATGATGTTCTACTCTCAAACAGATGGTCAAATAGAGAGGGTAAATCAAGAATTGGAATAGTACTTGAGAATGTTTATCAACCATAGGCAAGAGCAATGGCCTGAATGGTTGGGAATGGCAGAATTAGCATATAATAATAAAGTGCACTCAAGTACTCAAATGATACCCTTTAAGGCAAATTACGGGCAGGATCTGAGAATGGGATTTGAGGGAAGAACAAAAGGAAAATACGAGGGAGCAGAGAAATTTGTGGAGAAAATAAAAGAAATACAGGAAGAAGCAAAAGCAGTACTGAGTAAAGTGCAAGAGGAGATAAAGAAATATGCAAACAGAAAGAGAGGAGAGGTTGACGACTATAAAGTAGAAGACTTAGTAATGTTGAGTACTAAAGACCTGAAGTATCAGATGGTCAGAAGGAGGACAGAGAAGTTAACAAGGAGGTTTATTGGTCCTTACAAAATCAAGAAGATTGTATCATCAAATGTAGTAGAACTGGAATTGCCAAGTACAGTAAAAATACATCTAGTAGTTAACATTAGTAGAATACGACGCTATGTAGGGCAAGTAGAAGGACAAAAGAAGGAGCAACCAGCTCTAGTAATAATTGAAGAGAAAGAAGAATGAAAAGTAGAAAGGATCTTGAACAAGCAATAAATAAGAGACAAGGACAAATACCTAGGACACTGGAAGAGATTCACAGCAGAATCTGACACTTGGGAAGGAAGAGAAAACTTAGAAAATGCCAAAGAGGCAATAGAAAAATATGAGAGGGGATATCAATAGGACATAGAGCAAGTAAATTGACAAGAAAGAGAAGAAGGAACATTTAGAAGAGGAGAATTGCCAGGAAGATTTACAGCAAAGAAATTATTTGGATGGTCAGACAAGAAGTATGATGAAGAATACTGGGGAAGGTTAGAACAGAATTGGAAGCAATGGAAAGGTGGAAGAAGAAGACAAATTTTGGAGACAATCAAAGAGGAAGAAGAAATCAAGCAGAAGAAACCAGAAATTAGAGAGTAGACAGAAGAAGATAAGGAGGAAATGGGCAACATGGTTGACCCTTATTACAAGTTGTAAAAATCCTCAGGATAAGGAAACTTAAGAGGGGGGTAGTGTCATGACTTGACAAAACAGCTAAGTTATTATTTATATTTATTTTATTTTCTTTTCTTTTCTGGACTTACTATACAAGGATAAAGTATCACATGACCAAGTGTCACAAGTGTCACAGGTCACAGTCAGGTGATGTCACATGACTGAGTCACATGAGGACTGTAGGAAAGTAGTGTACAGACCATGTAGTAGTTGTATAAGTAGTGTACAGAATTAAATGAGAACTCTATTGAGTTCTCCTTGTCAACTTGGACTTGGAGGGTGATTAAGTCATCTAGGCTAAGTTGCTACAATCAAACACAGTGACATCAAGCACTATTATGTAGTCACCAAAGATATGCTTGCAGATATCTTTATCAAGGCCTTGCCTTGTAAAGCCTTTATCACATTTTGCAAACTCTTGGGTATCTATTTGGGCACCTCATCAAGTGGGAGTGTTGAAGATCAACATTGAGATATCCTGCCAGGTACTAACATTGAGTAGGAGCTGATCAAGGAGATATATGTCATGTTTCATTTGTTTCTCCTCAGACATGTCTCATATGTATTTCTCCTATTATATATTTGTATTTAAAGTGCTCTTGTTTGTACAAAAGATAATAATCATCTCTTCATCCCTCACTGCTGTGCCATCAAGTTTGTTAAGGCTTCTTGACCTTGCCAGTCCTCTTGGTCAAAAGTTGTTTGATCAAGTGGCGATACTGTGGGAGACTATTTGAATGTTCAATGGAGAGACATAGGTGAAACAGAGGATGGAATAGCAAGTACTGATTCAACAAGGAGAGAGAGAAGTGTTTCACAGTTGTGCTGTTGAACATATTGGTCTATCATAGAATTTGAGTGTCTTGATGAGGATATCGCGGAAGCAAAAAAACTTGAGGATAGAGAGCTCAGTCTATCATCCTCTGTCAAATTGATGGTATCAGGAAGGGCAGGCAACGAATTGTCATCTTGAGGATTGGAATGAGGGAGCTAGTTGGTCAACGTTGGGATCTGAGAGATACAATTTTCAAGCAGAAAAAAGACCATCTAGTGAGTATGGAACATTTTTGTTTACTATGAAACCAAACATCTGGCCATGAAATGATGTGCTCACAAAGTCCCTATACCCAAGGTCAGATATCACTTTATAGAAGATGGACACTTCACATAAGATATATAACCTCTTCATTGGGTATTCGCCACAGCATGACCATCTCATCACCTTAGACTTTTATGAGCAAGGCAGAAGGAAGATGCTAACAGCACACCTGTAGGAACATGAGATTATCTGAGTGTTCTGCAATGTAGTCATTTACAGCCATACATGTTCCAATGCCACTCCTTGCAGAAAATTGGATTATTGTATGAGCTTCTCAGGTTCCATGCGAAGAACGAGCAGAGTACAAGCAGAATGACAGACATGATACTTAAGATACTATTATTACATAAGATCTGAACTGTAGCTAAAATGTACACGAAATATGTTCTATAATTAGTAGGTGAGCCAGTGAGATAAATATCAGCCAAAAACCCTGGAAAGGACAAAAAATTAAGAATTAGATGATATGACAAGAAAAATGACATACTCTTCATGTACTTCGATTCCACCAACACGACTCCTTCTATCTCCATCCACACCTCCAACAGCATCTATCACATCCCTCGCAAGTTCAACAGGTCCACAAACACCAACTACAACACCCGTTATAACCTGAATATCTTCCTTCTCCCTCGACTCAGATGCAGCATCAACATCAACATGCAACTTTCGCATAGCCTTTTTTTCATAGAATACACCGTCATAACCCCGACAAGCATAATGCGGTTGTCCTGTACTGCCTTTAATGGAGTTCTCATTGAAGGTATAGGTCATATTGATATCTGACACGTCAAAGCGAGTGCCGAGAGATAATGCTTTGGAAACCACATAATCAATAACTTTTCCGATACGGGGACGACCTGGGGAAAACGCAAGTCCCGGGATGGTAGGAACACTGGGTACAGTGTGTGATGCACGGGTGTAATGGACCGAGATGCGGAGAGGAGTGAAGACAGATTGGTTGATGAGTGATGCAAATGTTGGAATGAAGGGGACAACGGAAGCTAGGG
>Ga0153988_1000425_pt1 | contig 11048 bp, 9 predicted proteins | sample TSNC072MetaG_FD_104742 | JGI IMG/M metagenome (GOLD analysis project Ga0153988, IMG submission 104742) | Attine ant fungus gardens microbial communities from North Carolina, USA - TSNC072 MetaG | ecosystem: Host-associated > Fungi > Mycelium > Unclassified | place: USA: North Carolina, Jones Lake...
ACGACCTTGTTGCCAACCGCGAACTTCGGGTTCTTCGATTCGACCACTTCGCCGACCGTGCCGCCGATCATCACTTCGTCGAGCGGCTGCGGCGCCGCGTACGACTTGCTGTCGTTCATGCGGCCGCGCATGTACGGATCGAGCGACAGGAAGTGGTTGCGCACGCGCACTTCGCCCTCGGCGAGCGGGGCAAGCGACGTTTCGACGAGCCTGAAGTTATCGGGCGTGACTTCGCCTTGCGGACGCGAAGCGAGCAGAACCTGCCGGTTGATCTGGGTCATGAGGGTCGTCTCCGTGGGTTGCCGATGGAGTTGCAAATTAAGTTGCAAATTAAGTTGCCAATTGAGTTGCCAATTGAGTTGCCAATTGAGTTGCCAATTGAGTTGCCAATTGAGTTGCCGATGGTTCGGTTGGCCAGCGCGCACGTCGTCGTGCCTCGTGCGCGCCGTAAGGTTGCGCGGTGTTGAGCGGTCAGTCGCTCGGGCCGGGTTTCGCCGACGGGTCGCTGCGCAGACGCTGGCGCGTCACGTCGCGGCCCACCGCGAGGCGGCGCATGTACTTGAAGGTGCCGAGAGCCTTGGCGACGAAGTGGCCTTCGCTGTCGCGAATCTCGCCTTCGCAATAGGCCATCGTGGTCGAGCGGTGCAGCACGCGGCCGCTCGCGCGCAACTCGCCGCGGCCGGGCTGCATGAAGTTGACCTTCATCTCGACCGTGACGACGCCGACGCCATCGCCAGCGAGGCTGCGCGCGGCCATCGCGAGCGCGACGTCGGCGAGCGTCATCGTAACGCCGCCGTGCGCGACGTCCCAGGTGTTCATGTGATCGGGCTGCAAGGGCAGCACGACTTCGCTGACGCCGTCGGCAGCGCTGAGCAAGCGCGCGCCGAGTCGGTCGACGAAGGGGCTTTCGGGCAACGAAGCGTTGCCGCTGCGGGCGGATGAGGTCGAGTCGGTCATTGCAGTGTTCGGAGTTCGTGGTCGGCGGCGTCTGCGTCTGGAACGGTCGCGTCACGCGGATGGTCGCCGCGCAAGGCGCGCGCGGGCATAAACGCGGACGCAAGCGCATACGCGCGTGGCGAAAAATGATACCTGCTATCGCTTCGGTGCATCCGCGTCGCTGTGCTTCTTCGTTCGCTCATCGGTTGCTTATCGGTTGCGCTATTCGATCATCATCCGGCACGAAGGCGAACGGCTCGTCACCGGACAACGCTGCGTCGTGTCGGTCCGTGCATGACATGCGGACACAGCGATACGGGTCGAGCAAGCCGCGCCTGCCGGATATCTGCCTTCCGACGTGGGCAAATCTTGACATTTCGTTGAACAGCGAAACCCTAAAATCATCCTTCGCCCATTCCCTACCCTGTGATCGGTTGCCAGATTGACAGCCCCTACGATTACAGAGGACTTCGGAATATGTCGGTTATGGCGTTGTCCGGAGAACCGGGCAAATGATGAACGAAGAATCCTATCCCCAGTTCTATGTGCTATTCGGGGGATATCTCAACCACGATAGCGATCTTTGGGGCGATACGTTGCAAGATGTTGTCGCTTGCTATAAGCGAGACAGTTCTCCAGAAGAAATCGCAGGGGCGCTATCTGAAATAGACAAATTCAAAAAAGAAGCACGTGAAAGTCTTGACGCAAAATTCCATGAAACCTATGGACTCAACTTCAACCCGGTTCTATGGGGCTATACAACCACTTCGTTTCTCGATGAATTGAAGCGTCTTCTGAGCGCATAGTCCTCTTGTCTCCACACGCGGTGCTGACTGTGCCCGCATTCATCGCCATGCGCGAGGCCCTTGCCTTCGCGGGCACCGCGCAATTCCCTACCCGCCGCGCGGCAAGCTCGCGGGTAGGCCTGACCGGCACGATACGCCTTATCGACCAAGGCACGCTGAGCCTGCCGCTACCGGAGCTACCGGGCATCGCATCCGCATCACCGTGAACCTGCTCACGGATGCGCTCCCGGCACGCACCAGTTCAGGCCGCCTCAGACCACTTCGAACAAGCCCGCCGCGCCCTGCCCGCCGCCGATGCACATCGTCACCACGACGAACTTCACGCCGCGCCGTTTGCCCTCGATCAGCGCATGGCCGACGAGCCGCGCGCCCGACACGCCATACGGATGGCCGACCGCGATCGCGCCGCCGTTCACATTGAGGCGGTCGTGCGGAATGCCGAGCGTATCCGCGCAATAGAGCACCTGCACCGCGAACGCTTCGTTCAGCTCCCACAGGCCGATGTCCTCGACCTTGAGGCCGGCCTTCTTCAACAGCTTCGGCACCGCAAACACCGGGCCAATGCCCATTTCGTCGGGCTCGCAACCGGCCACCGCGAAGCCGCGGAAAATGCCGAGAGGCTGCAGGCCTTCGCGCTCCGCGAGCGTCGCGTTCATCACCACGCTGGCCGACGCACCGTCCGAGAACTGGCTCGCGTTGCCCGCGGTGATCACACCACCCGGCATCGCCGTGCGAATCTTCGCGACGCCTTCGAGCGTCGTGTCGGCGCGAATGCCTTCGTCGCTGCTAACCGTCACTTCCTTCGTGTAGAGCCGCCCGGTCGCTTTATCGGCGACACCTGCGAGCACCGTCAGCGGCACGATCTCGTCCTTGAACCGGCCGGCTTCGAGCGCGGCCGCCGCGCGCTGCTGCGAGCGCACGCCGTATTCGTCCTGACGCTCCTTCGAAATCGCGTAGCGCTTCGCGACGTTTTCGGCCGTTTGCAGCATCGACCAGTAGATTTCCGGCTTGTGCTCGTTGAGCCAGCCTTCGGTCATCATGTGGCGGTTCATCTCGTTCTGCACGCACGAGATCGACTCCACGCCACCGGCGACGAACACGTCGCCCTCACCGGCGATCACGCGTTGCGCCGCGAGCGCAATCGTCTGCAAGCCCGACGAGCAGAAACGGTTTACGGTCATGCCCGGCACGCTGACCGGCAGGCCCGCGCGCAGCGCGATCTGGCGCGCGATATTGGCGCCGGTCGCGCCTTCCGGATTCGCGCAGCCCATGATGACGTCCTCGACGCGCGCCGGGTCGATTTTCGCGCGCTCGACCGCGGCCTGCGTCACGTGGCCGCCGAGCGTCGCGCCATGCGTCATATTGAAACCGCCGCGCCACGATTTGGCGAGACCCGTGCGGGCGGTGGATACGATTACGGCGTCAGTCATGCGTGTCTCCATTGCAGTGTCGAGAGCGGCGCGCCGGCTCGATGCCGTGCGTTTCATCCCGGTTTCATGCCGGTTTTATGCGCGTGGGCGCGCCGCCTCTGTCGTTTGATCCGAGTCTGATTCGAGTTTGGTCCGAGTCTGATCCAGACTCGATTCGGGCGGGATCGGCGCGCTGCGTGAAGCCGCCGCGCCGGCCGATCCCCGTCGTTCGCTCAGCCGTTGAAGCCGCGCCCCTCGGCGGCCAGCTTCGCGATGCTGGCCGCGAGCTTCCATGCGTCGCCGTTCGGCCGCGCCGCATAGCGGCGAATCGCGCGCTCGACGTTGTAGAGCCCGACCGTGTCCGCGTACAGCATCGGGCCGCCGCGATGAAGCGGGAAGCCGTAGCCGGTCAGATAGACCATGTCGATGTCCGACGCCTTCGACGCAATGCCCTCTTCGAGAATCTTCGCGCCTTCGTTGACGAGCGCGAACACGAGCCGCTCGACGATTTCCTCGTCGCTGATCTTGCGGCGCTCGGCGTTGGCCTCTTTCGAGTACGCGGCGATCATCTCGTTGACCACGCTCGAAGGATACGCGGTGCGGTCGCCGGCCTTATAGTCGTACCAGCCGCCGCCGGTCTTCTGGCCGAAGCGGCCCATTTCGCAGAGACGATCGGCGATCTTCGAATAATGCATCTCGGGATACTCGAGATAGCGGCGCTTGCGGATCGCCCAGCCGATGTCGTTGCCGGCGAGGTCGCTCATGCGGAACGGCCCCATTGCGAAGCCGAACTTCTCGATCGCCTTGTCGATCTGCGCGGGCAGCGCGCCTTCTTCGAGCATGAAGAGCGCCTGGCGCACGTACTGCTCGATCATGCGATTGCCGATAAAGCCGTCGCACACGCCCGAGACCACCGCGGTCTTCCTGATCTTCTTCGCGACCTTCATCACGGTGGCGAGGACGTCCTTCGCGGTTTCCTTGCCGCGCACGACTTCGAGCAGCTTCATCACGTTGGCCGGGCTGAAGAAGTGCATGCCGACCACGTCCCGCGGACGCTTCGTGAACGCGGCAATCCTGTCGACATCGAGCGTCGACGTGTTCGAGGCGAGAATCGCGCCGGGCTTCGCGACTTCGTCGAGGCGGCGGAACACCTGCTCCTTCACGCCCAGTTCTTCGAACACGGCTTCGACGATCAGGTCGGCGCTCTTCAGATCGTCGTAGGAGAGCGTCGGCTTGAGCAGCGCGAGGCGCTGTTCCATGACCTCAGGCTTGAGCTTGCCCTTTTTGACCGTCGCCTCATAGTTCTTGCGGATCGTCGCGAGCCCACGATCGAGCGCTTCCTGCTTCGTTTCGAGCAGCGTGACCGGAATGCCCGCGTTGATGAAGTTCATCGCGATGCCGCCGCCCATCGTGCCCGCGCCGATCACGGCAACCTGGTTGATGTCGCGCGCCGGCGTATCGGACGGCACATCGGGAATCTTGCTCGCCGCGCGTTCGCCGAAGAACGCATGACGCAGCGCGCGGCTCTCGGGCGTCTGCACGAGCGCGAGGAAACATTCGCGCTCGAAGGCGAGGCCCTTGTCGAAGCCGTTCTGCACACCGGCTTCCACCGCGTCGATGCACTTGTGCGGCGCCGGGAAATTCTTCGCGATTGCCGCAACGCTGTTGCGCGCGAACTGGATGAAACCGGCCGCGTTCGGATGCTCGATCTTGCGCTCGCGCACCTTCGGATGCGGGCCCGCCTTTGCGCCCACCTTGCGCGCGAAGGCAAGCGCGGCTTCGGCGAGTTCGGCCGGGTTGGCGACGACTTCGTCGAACAGGCCCGAGCCGGCGAGCTTTTCGGAGAGCACCGGCGTGCCCGAGACGATCATGTTCAGCGCGGCTTCTAGGCCGATCGCGCGCGGCAGACGCTGCGTGCCGCCCGCGCCCGGCAGAATGCCGAGCTTCACTTCAGGCAGCGCGATCTGCGCACCGGCGGCGGCAACGCGGTAATGCGCGCCGAGCGCGAGTTCGAGGCCGCCACCCATCGCGACGCTGTGAATCGCCGCGACGACCGGCTTCGCGCTGCCTTCGACGGCCTTGATGACGGTCGCGAGCGTCGGCTCCTGGGTCGCCTTCGGCGTATTGAATTCGGTGATGTCGGCGCCCCCCGAAAAGGCCTTGCCTGCTCCCGTCAGCACGACGGCCTTGATGGCCGGGTCGTTCTGCGCGCGCTCGATCCCCTCGACGATGCCCGCTCGCGTCGACAGTCCGAGGCCGTTGACAGGGGGATTGTTCAGCGTGATGACGGCCACGCCGTCATGAGTTGTGTAGTCCACTACTGCGTCGTTTACCGCCATGCCTGCCTCCATGCGATCCATGCAATGAGGCGGCGCATGATGCGCCGCCCGTCCGGTTCACCGGGTCCGTTATCGGGTCCGCTCATTGTCGGACTTTTTTCGGCCGATGAATCCGGGGTCAGCAGGCAGAATACACAAAAAAGAACGATCGTTCAATTTAGAGTCAGGCAGGGTTTCCCCTGGCGTCGGACGCAAGCGGCGTCAGCGGACAGTCTCCGGCGTCTTCCAACGCGGACGGCAGCACGTGGTCGCGAAACCGATCGCGCAGCTTGAGCTTCTGCAGTTTGCCGGTCGCCGTGTGCGGCAGTTCGTCGACGAACACGACGTCGTCGGGAATCCACCACTTCGCGACTTTGCCCTCGTAGAACGCGAGCAGTTCCTCGCGCGTGGGCTCATGCCCCGCTCGCTTGACGACCACCAGCAGCGGCCGCTCGGTCCACTTCGGATGCGCGCACGCGATGCAGGCCGCTTCGGCCACGCCCGGATGCGCAATCGCAACGTTCTCGACGTCGATCGAGCTGATCCATTCGCCGCCCGACTTGATGACGTCCTTCGAGCGGTCGGTGATGTGCAGGAAGCTGTCGGGGTCGATCGTCGCGACGTCGCCGGTCGGGAACCAGCCGTCGACGAGCGGCGCATCGTCCTTGCGGAAATACCGGTCGATCACCCATGGCCCTCGCACGTGCAGATCGCCGAACGCGACGCCGTCCCACGGCAGCTCGTGGCCATCCTCGCCGACGATCTTCATGTCGACGCCATAGATCGCATGGCCCTGCTTTTCGAGCAGCTTGCGCTGCTCCGCAATGGGTCGCTGGCTCTGCTCCCACGTCAGTTTCGACAAGGTGCCGAGCGGCGACATCTCGGTCATGCCCCATGCGTGAATGACCTGCACGCCGTAGTCGTCCTCGAACGTGCGCAGCATCGCGGGCGGACACGCAGAGCCGCCGATTACCGTGCGCTCCAGCGAGGAAAACTTCACGCCCGCTTCGCGCAGGTAGTTGAGCAAACCGAGCCACACGGTCGGCACGCCGGCCGAATACGTGACGCGCTCGCGCTCCATCAGCTCGTAGAGCGATTTGCCGTCGAGGTCCTTGCCGGGCAGCACGAGCTTCGCGCCGGTCAGCGGCGCCGCATGCGGAATGCCCCATGCGTTGACGTGGAACATCGGCACCACGGGCAGCACGCTGTCGCGCGCGGACAGGCACATCGCATCGGGCAGCGAGGCGCCGAGCGCATGCAGCACCGTCGAGCGATGCGAATAGAGCGCGCCCTTCGGATTGCCGGTCGTGCCCGACGTATAGCAGAGGTACGAGGCCTGGCGCTCGTCGAGTGCGGGCCATGCGACGTTGCCGTCCTGCGCGGCCATCAGCGTTTCGTAGCAAAGCACCGGCGTTTGCATCGACGGCAGATGCGCTTCGTCGCACAACGCGATCCAGCCGCGCACCTTCGGGCACTGCGGCGCGAGCGTATCGACGAGCGCGGCGAACGTCGTGTCGAACAGCACGTAGGCGTCATCCGCGTGATTGACGATGTAGGCGATCTGGTCGGGAAAGAGCCGCGGGTTGATCGTGTGACACACGGCGCCGAAGCCGGCCGTGCCGTAATACGCTTCGAGATGCCGGTAGCCGTTCCAGGCGAGCGTCGCGACCCGCTCGCCCACCTCGACGCCGAGCGCGATCAGCGCCTGCGCGAGCTGCTTCGCGCGCTTCTCGCAAGCGCGGTAGGTGTAGCGATGCAGATCGCCTTCGATGCGGCGCGACACGATCTCGGTGCTGCCGAAATGCCGCGCGGCATGCGCGAGCAGCGATGACACGGTGAGCGGCACGTCCATCATCTGGCCCAGCAACGGCGTCGTCATAAGGCGGGGTCTCCTCGGCTTGTCGATAGGGGGCGGGTTACGTTCGGATTGTAGTCGGCTGGCTTCCGATTCGCCTTGATTCGGCTTCGATTCGGATCGGCAAGCGGTCGAGAGACGCGAGGCGGAAGATCGTCGCGGCGGGCTGGACCGGAGCAAAACGGAGCGGAACGGAATCCAGACGGAATCCAGCGAAGCAACCCCGTCCGGACCGTTCGGCCCACCAGCCAGCAGCGCCGCAGACGCGGATTTACAATATCGGTTAATCCAGAGGCGCTCAACATGTCGTTTTCCCCAAGCATTGCAGGGCTATCCGCAGCTTTGACGGATCTTTCCAACACACTCGCCACTCCCCCCGACAACGCCTTCGCGCGGCTCGGCAGCACGTTTCTCACGCGCCTGCCCGCCGCACCGCTCAGCGCACCGTACCGGGTCGGCTTTTCGGCCGAGACCGCCGCACTGCTCGGTCTGCCGCCAGGCATCGAGCATGATCCGGGTTTCATCGAACTGTTCTGCGGCAACGCGACGCGCAACTGGCCCGCGGAAGCGCTGCCCTATGCGTCGGTGTACTCGGGGCACCAGTTCGGCGTGTGGGCCGGCCAGCTCGGCGACGGCCGAGCGCTCGGCCTCGGCGAACTCGCACACGACGGCCAGCGTTTCGAGCTGCAACTGAAAGGCGCGGGCCTCACGCCCTATTCGCGTATGGCCGACGGCCGCGCGGTGCTACGCTCATCGATCCGCGAATATCTGTGCTCGGAAGCGATGCATCATCTCGGCATTCCGACCACGCGCGCGTTGTGCGTGATCGGCTCCGATCAGCCGGTGCGGCGTGAGACGATCGAAACCGCCGCGGTGGTCACGCGCGTCGCGCCGAGCTTCGTGCGCTTCGGCCACTTCGAGCATTTCTATGCGAACGATCGCGTCGATGCGTTGCGCACGCTGGCCGATCACGTGATCGAACGCTTCTATCCGCATTGCCGCGAAGCCGACGACCCGTATCTCGCGCTGCTCGACGAGGCTGTGCGCTCCACCGCCGATCTGATGGTCGACTGGCAGGCGGTCGGCTTCTGTCACGGCGTGATGAATACCGACAACATGTCGATCCTCGGCCTCACGATCGACTACGGCCCGTTCGGTTTCCTGGATGGCTTCGACGCGAACCACATCTGCAATCACTCCGATACGCACGGCCGTTACGCGTACCAGCGGCAGCCGCAGGTCGCCTACTGGAACCTGTTCTGCCTCGCGCAGGGCCTGCTGCCGATCCTCGGCGAACGGCACGACGCAAGCGTGCGCGGCGACAAGGCGATCGAAGACGCGCAACGCGTGCTCGGCGGCTTCAAGGACCGGTTCGCGCCGGCGCTCGCCAACCGTATGCGCGCGAAGCTCGGACTCGAACACGCGCGCGAAGGCGACGACGCGCTCGTGAATCGCCTGTTCGAAGTGATGCACGCGAACCGCAGCGATTTCACGCTGACGTTCCGCCATCTCGCGCGCGTGTCGAAACACGATGCGAGCGGCGACGCGCCCGTGCGCGACCTGTTCCTCGATCGCGCCGCGTTCGACGCCTGGGCGAACGACTATCGCGCGCGGCTGTCCGAAGAAACACGCGACGACGCCGCGCGCGCCATTGCAATGAACCGCGTGAACCCCAAATTCGTACTTCGCAACCATCTGGCGGAAACCGCGATCCAGCGCGCGAAGGAAAAGGACTTTTCCGAGGTGGAGCGGCTCGCGGCCGTGCTGCGCCACCCGTTCGACGAGCAGCCCGAATATGCCGCGTATGCGGGCCTGCCGCCCGACTGGGCGAGTTCGCTCGAAGTCAGCTGTTCGTCGTGACGCGCGAGCGGCTGCGCCACCCACACACCGAGACTGAAACAGGGCAATCTCCAGGCCCGACCCGAGACAGGAAGCGACCATGAACAATCCCGACGATCTCAAGCACGACGCCCCCACGGTCCAGAAAAGCGATACCGAATGGCGCAAGCAGCTCTCCGACATCGAATATCAGGTGACGCGCCACGCGGCCACCGAGCGCCCGTTCACGGGCCGCTATCACGATCACTGGGAGCGCGGCATTTACGACTGCGTCTGTTGTGGCACGCCGCTGTTCGAATCGGACACCAAGTTCGACGCAGGCTGCGGCTGGCCGAGCTACTTCCGGCCGATCGACGGCGAGGTGATCGCGGAGAAGACCGACCGTTCGCACGGCATGCTGCGCATCGAGGTGCAATGCAAGAAGTGCGGCGCGCACCTCGGCCACGTGTTCGAAGACGGACCGGCGCCGACCGGTCTGCGTTACTGCATCAATTCGGCTGCGTTACAATTCGAGCCCAAGTAACGCGGCGCGAAATCGGGCGCGCGGCTGACGGCAGGTATGGGCCCGAGATTCGGGCGCTGCGGCGCGAGCCGCGCACGGTGCCCTTCATGGCTTTCGGGCGGTGGTCGCGATCATTCGTGGCATGTCTGTTGCGCGTGTTCGTCACCTGCCCATCACGTGTCCGGGCAGCCTGCAGGGGCGCCGCGTGCTGCCTGGCGGCGAAGCTGGCATCACAGCGCCCGCAAGCCGTTACGGGTCTTGATCGTGCAGGCCGCTTGCGCAACGGCGGAAGCGCTGCTGCCAGCCATTGCCGGGCACACAACATCGCTCAACCCGTTGCCTGATTCACCGCTCCACTCACTCTCCGACTTCCCGGCCAGATAATGAAATTCCTGTTCGATCTGTTCCCGATCATCCTGTTCTTCGTCGCCTTCAAGATCTGGGGCATTTTCACGGCGACGGCAGTGGCGATCGTCGCAACCCTGGTGCAGATCGCGTGGGTCGCGTTCCGCCATCGCAAGGTCGACCCGATGCTGTGGGTGAGCCTCGGCGTCGTCGTCGTGTTCGGCGGCGCGACGCTGGTGCTGCACAACGACACCTTCATCAAATGGAAACCGACCGTGCTGTACTGGGCGTTTTCCGTCGCGCTGATCGTCTCGCAGCTCGGCTTCAACAAGAACCTGATCGAAGCGATGATGGGCAAGCAGATCACGCTGCCGCACGCGATCTGGGGCAAGCTGAATCTCGTCTGGGCGGTATTTTTCGTGCTGCTCGGCCTCTTGAACCTGTTCGTCGCCTATCACTACACGACCGATCAATGGGTCAATTTCAAGCTGTTCGGCGCCACCGGTTGCCTGCTCGTGTTCATCGTCGGACAGAGCCTGTGGCTGTCGAAGTACATGAAGGAAGAATGACATGAGCGATCTGTTCATGCACGCCACGACCGCCGAGCGCGCCGCGCTGATCGAAGCGCGCCTTTCGGCCGCGCTCGCGCCGGTCGAGTCGATCCGCATCACCGACGACAGCGCGCAGCACGCGGGCCATGCCGGTGCCGCAGCCGGCGGTCATTTCAGTGTCACGATCGTGGCCGCCGGATTTGCCGGCAAGGCCCGCGTGGCGCGGCATCGCATGGTGTATGATGCGCTGGCCGATGCCATGCAGCGCGGCATCCATGCCCTTGCCATCACGGCGTACACGCCCGAAGAATTTGCTTTGTTGCCCCGCTAGGAACTCTCGATGACCTTGAAGAAAACCCGCCTCTGGGTGTTGCTGGCTGCATTCGCGGCCGCACCTGCATTCGCACAGAACATCGCCGTCGTGAACGGTACGCCGATTCCGAAAGCACGCGCCGATGCGCTGATCGATCAACTGGTTCATCAAGGC
>Ga0153988_1000427_pt1 | contig 11033 bp, 8 predicted proteins | sample TSNC072MetaG_FD_104742 | JGI IMG/M metagenome (GOLD analysis project Ga0153988, IMG submission 104742) | Attine ant fungus gardens microbial communities from North Carolina, USA - TSNC072 MetaG | ecosystem: Host-associated > Fungi > Mycelium > Unclassified | place: USA: North Carolina, Jones Lake...
AGGTGACGGCCCTCTTCCACGTTGACCTGGAACAGGTTGCGCAGGTCGTACATCGAGGGCGCGGTCAACCCGAGATGACGCTGCTGCTCGACCGAAGCCGGCTCCGTATCGCCCTGCGTGACGATAATGCGGCGCAGGTTCGCGCGATGTTCGCCGGGCACGTCCTGCCATGCGGCTTCGCCTTTATGCTCGCCGAAGTGGATCTTGCGGTCCTGCTCGCCCGGCGTAAGAAAAATGCCCCAGCGGTACTCGGGCATCTTCACGTAGTCGAAATGCGCCCAGCCACCCGCGTCGACGCTGACCGCCGTACGCAGATAGACGTCGTAGCCGTGCGAACCTTCCGGGCCCATATCGCCCCACCACGACAGGAAGTTCGGCTGCCATTGTTCGAGCGCGCGCTGCAAGGCGCGGTCGTCGGCGAGGTTGACGTTGTTCGGAATCTTTTCGCTGTAGTTGATCGTGGACATGGTCGGTTCCCTGTTCAGAAGCTGCAATCGCGAGAAGCGCGTATCGGCGGGTGGCGCGATGGGGTCAATCGGGCGTCACGCGCCTCAAACACGCGACACGTCGAATTGCGCCTTGCTGCCCTTGCCGTACACCTTGAGCGCGCCCTTCTCGCCCACCGCGTTCGGCCGGTTGAAGATCCAGTTCTGCCAGGCGGTGAGACGGCCGAAGATGCGCGTCTCCATCGTCTCCGGGCCATTGAAGCGCAGATTCGCTTCGAGGCCCGTCAAGGCATCGGGCGACATCGCCGCGCGTTCTTCGAGCGCAATGCGGATTTCGTCGGCCCAGTCGATGTCGTCGGGCGAGGCGGTCACGAGGCCCAGGCGCTCCGCCTCGACGGCCTTGACCGGCTGGCCGATCAGCGCGCGCACCGCGTCGAGCGGTTCGGCTTCCTCATAGAAACGCCGCGCGAGCCGCGACTGCTGCGTAACCATCGGGTACAGGCCGAAGTTGACTTCCGACAGCGTGATCGCCGGTTCCTCGTCTTCGTTGGCCGGCAACGCGGCCATATAGGTGCGGTCGGCCGCGAATGCGAATTCGGCGAAGGTGCCCGCGAAGCACGAGCCCGGTTCGATCAGCGTGAACAGCGAACGCGACGACACGTCGATGCGCGCGAACGTGCGACGCAGCATGCCGATCGTTTCGCGCACGAACCAGTGGTCCTTGTGCTGCAGCAGCGTCGCGTCGACCGCGAGCAGGTGGCGCGCGTCGCCCTCGGTCTTGAACACCCACGTGCCGATATCGAGTTCGTTGGTGCGCATCGACAGGATCGCGTCGTCGAGTTCGCGTGCGAATTGCAGCGGCCACCAGTTCGCGCCGGCCGCGACGATCGCCTCGATGCCAGTGGGCTGCGCCTCTTGCGGCGCGCGCGCGGTGAAGGTCGCCACGCGTTTCGCGCGATCGATCGTGACGTCGACGCTCCGGTAGCCGAGGCCGTCTTCGCGCTCGGTGCGCTCGATGCGCGTGAGCGCGACGCCTGGCGCATCGGCCGGGCGATCGCTGCGCGCGGCCAGTTCGAGCGCGCGCGCCTGGATAGCCTGATCGAACCGGTTCGGCTTCACGACTTCATCGACGAGACGCCAGGCCTTCGCGCGCTCGCCGCGCACGCCTTCGACCACCGTGCAGAAAATATCCGCGCGATCGTGGCGCACCTTGCGCTTGTCGGTGACGCGCGTGAGACCGCCCGTGCCCGGCAGCACGCCGAGCAGCGGCACTTCCGGCAGCGACACCGACGAGGAACGATCGTCGATCAGATAGATCTCGTCGCAGGCGAGCGCCAGTTCATAGCCGCCGCCCGCGCAGGCGCCGTTCACCGCGGCGAGAAACTTGAGCCCCGAATGGCGCGACGAATCTTCGAGCCCGTTGCGGGTTTCGTTCGTGAACTTGCAGAAGTTGACCTTCCACGCGTGCGTCGAAAGGCCCAGCATGAAGATGTTCGCGCCCGAGCAGAACACGCGGTCCTTCAGGCTCGTCACCACCACGGTCCTGACTTCGGGATGCTCGAAGCGGATGCGCTGGATCGCGTCGTGCAGTTCGATGTCGACGCCGAGGTCATACGAATTCAGCTTCAGCTTGTAGCCGTCGCGAATACCGCCGTCTTCAGCGATATCGATGCCGAGCGTCGCAACCGGACCGTTGAAGCTCAGCTTCCAGTGCCGGTACTGCGAGGGATCGGTGCGGTAGTCGACCCGCGCGGCCGGCGCGACGGCGGGGTGTGCTGTGGACATGGGGCGTCTCCTGGCTGGACGATGCGAATCTGCTTTTTGAACAATAATGCATAAATATATCCGAGTAAAGAATTTTAGTGCATTTTTAGGTGCAAACCCTGACGCCCAGCTCCCCGCTCAGCCGGCCCGTGCCTCGTCGGGCGCTTCCGCCGCGAGGCGCGCGGCAAGCCGGTCGCGCAATTGCAGATACGCGTCGGCGAGCGTCTTCTCGCTCGTGTCGAAGCTCATGTCGGCACGCCCGTATAGCTCGGCACGACCTGCGAGGATGCGCTTCAGGTCGTCCATCGCCTCGTTGTTGCCCGACATCGGCCGCAGATCGCCCTGCGCGACGACGCGGCGCATGTGTTCCTCGGGCGTGGCCTGCAGCCATACCGTGAAGCAGTGCGACAGCAGCGCATTGAAGGTGCCCGACTCCGACACGAGCCCGCCCGGCGACGCGATCACCGCGCGCTCGTGCTCCTCGATCACGGCGTCGAGCGCGCGCTGTTCGTAGCGCCGGTAAGCGCTCGCGCCGTACAGCGAATGAATCTCCGACGGCGGACAGCCCGCGAGCTGCTCGATCACGCGCGTCAGTTCGATAAACGGCACCTTGCGCTCCTGCGCGAGCATGCGCCCGAACGTCGATTTGCCCGCGCCGCGCAGGCCGATCAGCGCGATGCGGTGCTTGCGGTGCGGATCGCGCGGCGCCTGCGCGAACATCTCGGCCAGCGCGGCGCGCGCGCGTTGCAGCGCCGCCTGGTCGCGCCCTTGCAGCAATTCGCGGATCAGCAGCCATTCGGCGGACGCGGTGGTTTCGTCGCCGACCACTTCGGCGAGCGAGCAGTTCAGCGTGGCCGCAAGCTGGCGCAGCACGAGCACCGAGGCATTGCCGAGGCCCGATTCCAGATTCGCGAGATGCCGCTCCGAAAGACCGGTTTCGGCCGCGAGCGTCTTGCGGGTCATGCCGCGGCGCGCGCGCAGCAGGCGTACGCGCTCGCCCATCGCGGTCAGAAACGGATCGCGCTCTTCACGCTCGCCGCGCTCGGCGCGGGCCGGGTCGGCGGCGGCTTCGTCCAGCGGTGCGGCGGAGTATTTTCGATTCATGTTTTGCGACCTCGATACCTCGATATATGTATTATAGTGCTTGACACGCACCAGATGAACAGTTTAATTTTCATCAAAAGCCGCTTCAACTACAAACGCTCACGAAATATCAGAACGCCGCCGGCTGGCCCGGCGGTGTGACGGAGACAGCGCGGCAGCACGCATGCAGCAAAGTTCCGGCGGTGGAACGTCTGCCCTGCGTGAACGCGCTTTTCTGGAGGCTCGCATGTCCCCGCAAGAATTCCAGCACCTGATCGCCGGCGTAACGGCACAACTCGACGGGCGCTCGCTCGACGCGTCGCTCGCGGCCTGGCTGAACGCCACCTGGCCGGCCGGCAGCACGACTTTCTGCGAACTCGCCAACGCCTGCCGCAGCGGCGTCGCCGAGGGCTGGCTGTGCAACCGCGAAGCAGGTGGCATCCGCTATGGGCGCATCTTCAAGGCGCTGCCCGAAACCCACGGCTTTTCCGTCGACGTCGTCGACATGCGCGACATCGCCGGTCCACACCATGTGCATCCGTACGGCGAAATCGATCTGATCATGCCGCTCACCGAGGGCGCGGCGTTCGACGGCCATCCGGCCGGCTGGTGCGTGTACGGCCCCGGCTCCGCGCATCGTCCGACTGTCGCGAACGGTCAGGCGCTCGTGCTGTATCTGCTGCCGCAGGGCGCGATCGAATTCACCACGGCATAAGAACGTCAGCGCGGCGCATGGCGGCGCGAGCAGCAGGCATCGAGCGGATCACGAGCGCCAAACAGCCGGACCGCGCCCACCGATGGAGGAGACAATATGGAAGCCCCGCTGGAAACGAGCGCGCACACGAGCGAGCATCAAGCGGTCGCGCCGCCCCCGCTCTTCAATTTCGCGTGCTATCTGTTCGAGCTGAACGAGGCGCGCGCAAGCAAACCTGCCTATATCGACGACACGCGCACGCTGACCTACGGCGAACTCGAACAACGCGCGCGGCGCTGCGCGAGCGCCTTGCGCGCACTCGGCGTGCATCCCGAGGAACGCGTGCTGCTCGTGATGCTCGACACCGTATCGCTGCCGGTTGCATTTCTCGGCGCACTCTACGCCGGTATCGTGCCGGTCGTCGCAAACACGCTGCTGACCGCCGCCGACTATACGTACATGCTCACGCATAGCCACGCGCGCGCGGTGATCGCGTCGGCGGCCCTGTTGCCGAACGTCACGCAGGCGCTCGCGAGCATCGATCACGACGGCTGCCAGTTGATCGTTTCGCAGCCGGAGCCATCGGCGGATACAGCGCTCACTACCGCACTCGACACGCCCCGCTTCGAAGACCTGCTCGACGCCGCGCCGCCCGCCCTCAAAGGCTGCGCCAACAGTGGCGACGACATCGCCTTCTGGCTCTACTCCTCGGGCTCGACCGGCAAGCCGAAAGGCACGGTCCACACGCATGCGAACCTGTACTGGACCGCCGAGCTGTATGGCAAGCCGGTGCTCGGCATCGTCGAGAGCGACGTGGTGTTTTCGGCAGCCAAGCTGTTCTTCGCCTATGGGCTCGGCAATGCGCTGACCTTTCCGCTGTCGGTCGGCGCGACCGCGATCCTGATGGCCGAGCGCCCCACCGCCGACGCGATCTTCGCGCGCCTCGTCAAGCATCGTCCGACCGTGTTCTGCGGCGTGCCGACGCTCTACGCGAGCATGCTCGTCTCGCCGAATCTGCCCGCGCGCGCCGAGGTCGCGATACGCGTATGCGCGTCGGCGGGCGAGGCGTTGCCGCGCGATGTCGGCGAGCGCTTCACCGCGCACTTCGGCGCCGAGATTCTCGACGGCATCGGCTCGACCGAAATGCTGCACATCTTCCTGTCGAATCGCCCGGGCGAAGTCGAATACGGCACGACGGGACGCCCGGTGCCGGGCTACGAGGTCGAGTTGCGCGACGAAGCCGGGCAGCCGGTGCCCGATGGCGAAGTCGGCGACCTGTACATCAAGGGGCCGAGCGCGGCGCTCATGTACTGGAACAATCGCGAGAAATCGCGCGCGACCTTTCTCGGCGAATGGATTCGCAGCGGCGACAAGTACCGGCGCCTCGCGAACGGCTGCTATGTCTACGCGGGCCGCAGCGACGACATGCTGAAGGTGAGCGGCCAGTATGTGTCGCCGGTCGAAGTGGAGATGGTGCTCGTCGAGCATCCGGCCGTGCTCGAAGCGGCGGTGGTCGGCGTCGATCACGGCGGGCTCGTGAAAACGCGCGCGTTCGTCGTCCTGAAGCGCGAGTTCGCGCCGTCTGAGATACTTGCCGACGAACTGAAGGCCTTCGTCAAGGAACGGCTCGCGCCGCACAAGTATCCGCGCGATATCGTATTCGCCGACGATCTGCCGAAAACCGCCACCGGCAAGATTCAACGCTTCAAGCTGCGCGAACAGTCATAAGTCATAAGGTGATCCATTCATGCAGAACCCCGCAACGGCCGCCGCTCCTGTTACGCCGGCTCCCGCCGCCGGCGCGAGCCGCTTTGCCGAACTGCCCGCGAGCGCGGCGCATGGCGCGTTGCGCATCGAGTATCGCTGGCTCAACGAGCAGGCGGCCTCGCGCGCAGACGACGCGCCGCTCGCGGTGTTCCTGCATGAAGGACTCGGCTCGGTGTCGATGTGGCGCGACTGGCCGCAACGCCTGTGCGAACGGCTCGGCCTGCGCGGGCTCGTCTATTCGCGGCCGGGCTATGGACTCTCGACGCCGCGCGCGCCTCACGTGAAATGGCCGGTCGACTTCATGACCGCGCAAGCCCGCGACGTTCTTCCCGCGCTGCTCGACGCGCTCGGCGTCGATGCGCGGCAACGCAGGCGCATGTGGGTGATCGGCCATAGCGACGGCGGCTCGATCGCGCTGCTCTACGCGACGCTATATCCCGAGGCACTCGCGGGCTCGGTCGTGATGGCGCCGCATGTGTTCGTCGAAGACATCTCGGTGGCCAGCATCGCGCAAACGAAGCAGCTCTACGAGACCACCGACCTGCGCGACAAGCTCGCCCGCCATCACGCCGACGTCGATTCGGCCTTCTATGGCTGGAACGACATCTGGCTGAATCCCGCGTTCAGGCAGTGGCGCATCGTCGATGCGCTCGCCTCGATTCGCCAGCCGCTGCTCGCGATCCAGGGCCACGACGACAACTACGGCACGATGGCGCAGATCGACACGATCGCCGCGCGCGTGCCGCATGCGCAGCTCGTCAAGCTCGACGCCTGCGGACACTCGCCGCATCGCGACGCACCGGCCCCACTCGGCGACGCGATCGCGGCCTTCATCGAAGCACAGCGATAAACCCCGCGGCCGAAGCAACCGGCGCGACCCTCAACCCAGTCACCCGCGCGAGAGAAGCGCCGCTTCCTTACCAATACTTCATAAAAATTACACGGATCGGCGATTATGCTGCGGCATCGCTGACCTCGGCACATCAATGCCCTGGCGTCCCTTCCTCACATTGGAGAGAGTGACATGCCCTTCGTGCCGAAGCTGAATCGCGCGTTGCCGCGCAAACGTTTAACTCCCGGTTTGGCTCCCGCTCTCGCGATCGTCTCGCTATGCGCACTCGGCACCGCATGCAGCCACGACGACCAACCGGCCAACCCGAACACGCTCGGCTCGACGAGCGAACATCGCGCCGCCCCCAGCGACAACAGCATCGGCAACAACAGCTTTGCTGCCGCGCCGCCGGCTGACCCCGCGCCGGCGACGCTCACGATTCAGACTCCCGCGGCTCCCGCTTCCGGCGCCGGCACGGCACTGTCCGCCGCCGATGCGTCGCGCGCGCCGCTCGCGAGCCCCGTCATCCACACCGTGGATTGAGTTCCGCGCCGCACGTGGTGGCCGGCCTCTCTCCACGCGCGACGCATCGTCACAGTGCATCTTCGCAGTGCACTTTTCTCCACCGAAGATCAAAGCCACAACCATGACCTCAAAAAATCGCCGTGATTTTCTGCGCTCGGCCGCGCAAGCCGCCGGTTCCTTCACCGCGTTGAGCATGCTGCCGCCCGGCATCCGCAATGCCCTCGCCATTCCGGCGAACAACCGCACCGGCACGATCCGCGACGTCGAGCACATCGTCGTGCTGATGCAGGAGAACCGCTCGTTCGATCATTACTTCGGCACGCTCAAGGGCGTACGCGGCTTCGGCGACACGCGCGCGATCAACCTCGCGAGCGGTCAGCCGGTCTGGTATCAGCCGCTCACCACCGATGCCGCCGGCGCCAGCTACGTGCTGCCGTTCCGCCCCACCGCGCCGAACCTCGGCCTGCAATTCCTGCAGGATCTCGCGCACGACTGGGGCACCACGCACGCGGCCTGGAACAACGGCCGCAACGACCAGTGGGTGCCCGCGAAAGGCGCGACGACGATGGCCTACCTTACGCGCGAGGACATCCCGTTTCACTATCAGCTCGCCGACGCGTTCACGATCTGCGACGCGTATCACTGCTCGCTGATGGGCCCGACCGATCCGAACCGCTACTACATGTGGAGCGGCTGGGTCGGCAACGACGGCAGCGGCGGCGGCCCGGTGATCGACAATTCGGAACTCGGCTACGGCTGGTCGACCTACCCCGAGGTGCTGCAGAACGCCGGCATCTCGTGGAAGATCTATCAGGACATGGGCAACGGGCTCGACGCGAACGGCTCGTGGGGCTGGACGCAGAACGCGTATATCGGCAACTACGGCGACAACTCGCTGCTCTACTTCAACCAGTATCGCAACGCGCAGCCGGGCAACCCGCTCTACGACAACGCGCGCACCGGCACCAACGCGGCAAACGGCGACGGCTATTTCGACATCCTCAAGCGCGACGTGCAGAACAACACGCTGCCGCAGGTCTCGTGGATCGTCGCGCCCGAAGCGTATTCGGAGCATCCGAACTGGCCGTCGAACTACGGCGCGTGGTACATCGATCAGGTCCTGCAGATTCTCACGTCGAACCCCGAGGTGTGGAGCAAGACCGTGCTGCTCATCAACTACGACGAGAACGACGGCTTCTTCGATCACCTCGCGCAGCCGTTCCCGGCCGCGTCGAGCGCGAACGGCCTGTCGACCGTCAGCATCACGCATGAAATCTATCCCGGCGACGCGAAGACGCCCGCCGCACCGTACGGGCTCGGCCCGCGCGTGCCGATGCTGGTGGTCTCGCCGTGGTCGAAAGGCGGCTACGTCTGCTCGGAAACGTTCGACCATACCTCGGTGATCCGCTTCATCGAAAAGCGTTTCGGCGAACATCACAACCTCGGCGAATCGAACATCACGCCATGGCGTCGCGCGGTGTGCGGCGATCTGACCTCGGCCTTCAACTTCAGCAACCCGAACGCCGCCCTGCCGTCGCTGCCGAGCACGACCTCGTACGCGCCGCCCGACCAGAACCGCCATCCGGACTACATTCCGCAGCCGCCCGCGGCCCAGGCCGTGCCGCAGCAGGAGCCCGGCGTGCGTCCCGCGCGCGCGTTGCCGTATGAACTGTTCGTGCGCGCCGACGCAGGCTCGAACGGCAAGCTGACGATGCGCTTCATCAATACCGGCCGCGCGGGCGCGGTGTTTCTCGTCTACGTGACGAACGGCGCCGCTGCGCCGCTCAGCTATACGGTCGAAGCCGGCAAGCACCTGCAGGACACGTTGCCGCTCAACGCGGACGGCACCTACGACTTCACCGTGCACGGGCCGAACGGCTTCCTGCGCCGCTTCGCGGGCAAGGTCGTCGCGCGCAACAACTGGTGGGAGCGCAAGGAGATCGCGCAACCGGATATCGCCGAGGGTTACGACGTCGCGAACGGCAATCTGCAATTGCGTCTGGAAAACACGGGCAGCGCGCGTTGCCAGTTCACGATCGTCAATGCGTACGATCCGCACAATGCGATCCGGCATTCGGTGCGCGGCGGCGATACCGATCAGTTATACCTCGATCTGCGCAATGCGCACGGCTGGTACGACCTGTCGATCACGGTCGATACCGATGCGTCGTTCGCGCGACGCCTGGCCGGCCACGTGGAAACCGGCAAGAGCAGCATGAGCGATCCGGCCTTGGGTAGCTGAACGGCAGCTCAACGCCACGCGAGTACAGTTGTAAAAACAACGGCCGCTGCGATCGATATCGCAGCGGCCGTTGTTTTATCGGGCCTGCCCATGACCGCACGCGCCTGACCGGGCACGCGCATCGGCGCGCCTGTCTACGATTCGAAATCGAGCCCGCCGAGCAGCGCGACCGGTTCGCCCTGCGTATGCGTGAGGAAATCGAGTTCGCGCGCCTGGGTCCACGCCTTGAGCTTGCGCGGCAGCGCCGCGAGATAGTTCGCGAACCGCGCTGCCCCCTGCTCGCCCATCAGCCGTTCGATTTCGTCGCTGTCCCAGGTCAGATACAGATTCAGCGGATGCGCGTAATGGCCGAGCTCATCGAGCGGCGTCGCATGAATCCGCACGCGGGTCGGCTGACCGTGCCCGCCGTACGGCAGCACTTCGGTATGCACGGTCTTCGCGAAACATGCGCCGATCGCCTCGGCGATGCACGGCGCGAACTCCCTGTCGAAACGAATGGCGCTTTCCGGACGCATCCAGGTCTCCGATGTCTTGCATGGTGGGACCGGGCATCGTAGCACGCGGACCTGGGTGGACTCGCGGGTATGCGCTTGTGTTCGCGCTTGCGCGCGCGGGCGTTTGCGGCCGTTCGCTACGCGCGCGCAAACGCGGCTCCCGCGCCATATTGCATCCCACCCCGTATCCCATCCCTTCTTCCACCCCACCGATCGCCTCAACGTTTTGCGACAACTCCTGTGCGATTACGGCCCTTTACGTCAGACCAGTACCACGCGCGTCTAGCATCCAGTGAGGCCACCACGCTGGTCGTGTCAGATGATTTTTCCACGGATGGCTTATGAGCAAGGCAAGGTTCGCATCGTTCTGGCACGGCCCGGAACTCTCCCCTTACGAAATCGCGTGTCTGCAATCGTTCACCCTCTACGGCAGCGAGGTCGCGCTCTATAGTTACGAGCCGATCGCCAATCTGCCGCCCGGCGTGAGCGCGAAAGACGCGCGCGCGATTCTGCCGCCCGACACGCTGAACGCCTTTCCGATTCAAGGCGTGCCGTCGATGGCGCATTTCACCGACTACTTCCGCTTCGCGATGTTCACGAAGACCGACGAAATCTGGGTCGACACCGACATGCTGCTGTTGCGCGATTTCGATCTCAACGCGAAGGGCGACCTGATCGGCAGGGAAACGCCGTCGAGCATCTGCACGGCGCTGCTGCGGCTCGATCCCGACTCGCCGCGCCTGTACGAACTGCTCAAGCGCGTCAAGGCGATGCAAGGCACCGAGATCAAATGGGGCGACACCGGCCCGCGCCTGCTGACCGCGGTCTACGGCGTCAAGGCCGGCCTGCCCGAGAGCCTGTTCTACCCCGTCCACTTCGACGATTACTACAAGCCGTTCCTGCCGCGCTATTTCGACGAATGCGCGACGCTATGCTCCGACGCATACACGCTGCACCTGTGGAACAACCGCGTCGTGAAGATGGCGCTCTTCAAGCGCGTCGGTCCGCCCATCGGTTCGTTCCTGCATCACGTATTCGAGCAGAGCGGCGCGAACCGCCTGTTTCGCGAGTTCTATCCGGCCAACGTGATGCAGACGATGATCGACAACGCGGTGCAGAAAGTCGGCCACGACGAAGGCGTGCGAAAGCTGCTGCGCGTCGGCATGCCGATGCTCAGGACCGCGAT
>Ga0153988_1000428_pt1 | contig 11029 bp, 6 predicted proteins | sample TSNC072MetaG_FD_104742 | JGI IMG/M metagenome (GOLD analysis project Ga0153988, IMG submission 104742) | Attine ant fungus gardens microbial communities from North Carolina, USA - TSNC072 MetaG | ecosystem: Host-associated > Fungi > Mycelium > Unclassified | place: USA: North Carolina, Jones Lake...
GGAGCCTGTTTCTGCGGCGCCGCATCGGACGCCGCGCTCTCCTCGACCTTGCGCATCGAGGCCGGCGACGGCTCATACGGCTTCAGGAAGAAATCGTCGACCGGTTGCGCGCGATGATGATGCGGCCGGTCGTACGAGCCCGACGCGCCGCCCGTGCGGCGGCGGCTGCGCTCGTCGCGTGCCTCGCTGCGATCGCGGCGCAGCGGGCGGTCTTCGTGGTGATGGCGCACCGGCGCATCGACGGTCAGGCGCTGCAATTCGAGCGGACGCTTGATCAGCTTCTCGATGTCGGCCAGCTGCTTGCGCTCGTTCGGGCTGCACAGCGAGAGCGCGTCGCCCGACGCGCCCGCGCGGCCCGTGCGGCCGATCCGGTGCACGTAGTCTTCGGCGTTGAACGGCAGGTCGAAGTTGATCACGGCCGGCAACTCGGCAATGTCGAGACCGCGCGCCGCGACGTCGGTCGCGACGAGGGCCGCGACTTCGCCGCGCTTGAACGCATCGAGCGCCTGCATGCGTTCGCTCTGCGAGCGGTCGCCGTGAATCGCGGTCGCCACCACGCCGTCGCGTTCGAGCGAACGAGCGAGCCGGCTCGCGCCGATCTTGCTGTTGCAGAACACGATCACCTGCTTGAGGCTGCGCTCGCGGATCAGCTGCACGACCGCGCCGGTCTTGTCGCCCTCGGCGACCTCGTAGACGATCTGCGTGACGTTGGTGGCGGTTGAATTGCTGCGCGCGACTTCGATCGTCTGCGGGTTGCGCAGGTAGGTCGCGGCCAGCTTCTTGATTTCGCCCGAGAACGTGGCCGAGAACAGCAGCGTCTGACGCTCCTTCGGCAGCAGGTTCAGGATGCGCTGCAGGTCGGGCAGGAAGCCCATGTCGAGCATGCGGTCGGCTTCGTCGAGCACGAGCATCTGCACCTGGCCCAGGTTGGCGGTTTTCTGCTGCACGTGATCGAGCAGGCGGCCCGGCGTCGCGATCAGGATTTCGACGCCACGGCGCAGTTGCTCGGACTGCGGGTTCATGTCGACGCCGCCGAACACGACTGCGCTGCGCAGCGCCGTGTGCTTCGCGTACGCATGCACGTTCGCGGCGACCTGGTCGGCGAGTTCGCGCGTCGGCGTGAGGATCAGCGCGCGCACCGGATGGCGCGCCGGCGAAGCGCTGGTATTGGCCTGCGGCAGCAGGCGCTGGATGATCGGCAGCGAGAAGCTGGCGGTCTTGCCGGTGCCGGTTTGCGCCGCGCCCATCACGTCGCGGCCCGCCATCACCACGGGAATCGCCTGCGCCTGGATCGGCGTGGGCGTGGTGTAGCCCGATTCCTTGATGGCTTTCAGGATGTCGGGCGCGAGGCCGAATTGATCAAAAGTCTCGGTGCTGGGCGTGACGGCTGTGTCGGACATGGTGGCTTTCGCTAAAAATGCGCCTGGCGCAATGCGCGCGGCAGCGGTCGCAACCGCGGCGGGCATCAGGATGAAGGTGGAGCCACGGCGTTCCGCACGGGACCCGTCAGAGTTCGGACAATGCGGCCGGCTCCGGCCGGCGGGAACCCCCGCCGAAAGGCCGGTATTGTAGCACTTCAGCACAAACACTCATGGCGCGGGCGGCGGATTTCTGCTCAGGCGGCGGGTGCCTGCGCCCGTTGCAAGCGCCGCGCGCGCCCATCGCGCCTGCCGGTTCGCGAGCGTCGCGCTGCCGAAATCGCCGCGCCGGAAACCGCCGAAAACCACTGGAAACGATACACACTGCAAAATCGCCCGTGCCCGCTGCGCTCGCAGCGTAACGCGCGCGGGCGACAGTTGCATGACAGCGAAACCGTCCCTGCGGCCGCCGTCCTGACGCCGGCCGCGTCCGGCTCACCACGTCTCGCGCATCACCATCAGGCGCAGCTCGGTCATGTCCTCGATCGCGTAGCGCACGCCCTCGCGCCCGAGGCCCGAATCCTTGACGCCGCCATACGGCATGTTGTCGACGCGGAACGACGGCACGTCGTTGATCACAACGCCGCCCACTTCGAGCGCATCCCACGCGCGATGTGCATGCGCGAGCGAATCGGTAAACACGCCGGCCTGCAGGCCGAAGTCGCTGTCGTTGACCTGCGCGAGCGCCGCCTCGAAATCGTCGAAACGCTCGAGGATCGCGACCGGCCCGAACGCTTCCTTGCGATACAGATCGGTGTCGCGCTTCACGCCTTCGAGCAGCGTCGCCTCGAACATCGCGCCGTCGACCTTGCCGCCCGCGACGATCTTCGCGCCCGCCTGCACGGCGCCGTCCATCCAGCCGGCGAGCCGCTTCGCTTCCGACTCGGAGATCATCGGCCCGACGAAGGTCTTTTCGTTCTTCGGGTCGCCCATCACGAGCGACTTCGTCTTCGCGATCAGCTTCTCGCGCAGCGCGTCGTAGACGCTCGCATGCGCGAGAATCCGCTGCACGCCGATGCAGCTCTGCCCCGACTGGTAGAACGCACCGAACGCGAGCCGCTCGACCACGTAGTCGAGCTTGCCGCCCTGATCGCCGTCGACGATCGCGGCCGCGTTGCCGCCCAGCTCCAGAATCACCTTCTTCTTGCCGGCCTTGCGCTTCAGCTCCCAGCCGACCGCGGGCGAGCCCGTGAACGACAGCAGCTTGAAGCGCTCGTCGGTCGTGAACAGGTCGGCGCCGTCGCGATGCGCGGGCAAAATCGAGAACGCGCCCTTCGGCAAATCGGTTTCCGCGAGAATCTCGCCCATGATCAGCGCGCCGACCGGCGTGCGGCTCGCCGGCTTCAGCACGAACGGCACGCCCGCCGCGATCGCCGGCGCAACCTTGTGTGCGGTCAGGTTCAGCGGGAAATTGAACGGCGAGATAAACGAGCACGGCCCGATCGGCACGCGCTTCACATAGCCGTGATAGCCCTTCGCGCGCGGCGAAATCTGCAGATTGACGATCTCGCCGTCGATCCGCACGCTCTCCTCGGCAGCCACCTTGAACGTATCGATCAGGCGCGTCACCTCGCCGCGCGAATCGTTGATCGGCTTGCCTGCCTCGATGCACAGCGCGAGCGCGAGTTCGTCGTAGCGCTCGCGAAAGCGCGTCACGCAGTGTTCGAGCACCGCCTGGCGCTTGAACGGCGGGTAGGCGCGCATGGCCGGCATCGCCTCGACCGCGAGGCCGATCGCCTTGTCGATCGCGGCCGCGTCGGCCATCGCGACGCGCGTCGCGACTTCGCCGCTGAATTTGTCGGTGACGTCGAGATCGGTGTTGGCGGCCACCGGCTCGTTGGCGAGGTAGTACGGGTAGGTCTTCTGCAACATGTCGGGTTCTCCTGGAGTCGATACACAGTGCCGGCACGCGGCGTCGATGCGCGGCCTGGCTGCACCGCGGCTCACAGCCGCGCGGACAGCCGCTTGATCTCGCGATCGAGCACGCGCTCGTTGTCCGAGTAGTCGATCGGCAAGTCGATCACATGCACGCCCGGCGTCGAGAAGCACTCGCGCAGGAGCGGCGCGAACTGCTCGGCCGCCTGGACCCGATGCCCCTGCGCGCCATAGCTCTGCGCATAGGCGACGAAATCGGGATTCGCCAGCGTCATGCCGTAGTCGGGGAAGTTCATGTTCTCCTGCTTCCAGCGGATCATGCCGAACGCGTCGTCGCGCAGAATCAGGATCACGAGATCGAGCTTCAGGCGCACCGCCGTTTCGAGTTCCTGCGAGTTCATCATGAAGCCGCCGTCGCCGCACACGGCGATCACCTTGCGGTCCGGATGCACGATCTTGCTCGCGATCGCCGACGGCAGCCCCGCGCCCATCGAGGCCAGCGCGTTGTCGAGCAGCAGCGAATTCGGCTCGTGCGCGCGGTAGTAGCGCGCGAACCAGATCTTGTACATGCCGTTGTCGAGACAGACGATGCCGTCGACCGGCGTGGTCTCGTAGACGTCGTTGACGATCCGCACCGGGTACATCGGAAAGCGGTCGTCGTGCTGGCCCTTCACGAGATACGCCTCGAAGTGCTCCTTGATCTCCTTGAAGCGCGTGAAGTCCCAATGCTCCTGGCGCTGCTTCAGGCGCTCCTTCAGTTGCCACACCGCGTTGGCGATATCGCCGACCACTTCGATCTGCGGGAAATACACCGGATCGACCTCGGCGCCGAGGAAGTTCACGTGGATCACGGTCTTCTCGCCCGCCTCGCCGCTGCGCATGAAGAACGGCGGCTTTTCGATCACGTCGTGGCCGACGTTGATGATGCAGTCCGCGTGCTCGATCGCGCGGTGCACGAAGTCGCCGTCGGAGAGCGTCGCGTTGCCGAGCCACATCGGATGCGACTCGTCGATCACGCCCTTGCCCATCTGCGTCGTGAAAAACGGAATGCCGATCTGGTCGACGAACTCGCGCAGCATCTTCGTGGTGGTCTTGCGGTTGCCGCCCGCGCCGATCATCAGGAGTGGATGCTGCGCGGCCGTGATCGCCTCGACCGCGCGCGCCACCGCCTTTTCCTCGGCAACCGGGCGGCGGCTGTAGCTCTTCGGAATCGGCTTGCCGTCGCCCTCTTCATGCGCGACGTCCTCGGGCAGTTCAAGGTGCGTGGCGCCGGGCCGTTCCTCTTCCGCGCGGCGCACGGCCTCGCGCACCATCGCCGGAATATTGCCGATCGACACGATCTGCCGCGTGTACTTGGTGAGCGGCTCCATCATGCGCACCACGTCGACAATCTGGAAGTGCCCCTGCTTGCTCGACTTGATCGGCTTCTGGCCCGTGACCATCAGCATCGGCATGCCGCCCAACTGCGCGTAGGCGGCGGCAGTCACGAAGTTGGTCGCGCCGGGACCGAGCGTCGACAGGCACACGCCCATGCGGCCCGTGAGGCGCCCATAGGTGGCGGCCATGAAGCCGGCCGCCTGCTCGTGGCGCGTGAGGATCAGACGGATTTTCGAGCGCCGCAGCGACTCGAGCAGATCGAGATTTTCTTCACCGGGGATGCCAAACACGTACTCGACACCTTCGGCTTCCAGCGACTTGACGAACAGGTCCGATGCTTTCATTAAGGGTCTCGCTTGATGGAACGGCGACGGGCCGCGAGCCGGGCCCAGCGGGCTCAGCAGTTGGCTCCGCGGTTAGGGGCCGAAGTTCGGGGCCAAAAACGAACGATCGAAGACGACAACGACGGCCGCGTACAACGCGCGCGAAGCGCATGACGCACAGCGCCAGGCGCGCGGGATGGCAGACGGCATGGCGAATACCACGCCGGACAGCTTACTACTCAAGAGGAAATGACGCGCGCCGCGTAAAGGACGGGCCGTGCCGCGCAGTGCGGTGTCGACCTGGGCAACAAAGCGGAACAACAGGGATGAATGCCGGGAGCGCCGGTACGGGGAAGGCGCCACGGGCGCACGCAAAGCAGCCTGCGAGGCCATGCGCCAAGGCGCGCAGCGGGCAACGCGCGAGACAACGGCGAACGGCCCGAGCGGAAACGAGCGCCGCATGCCGTCCACGGTCAGCGTATTACAGTCACGCAGTCGGACAGCACCGGCGGCGCGTTCTCGCCGTTCATTGCGTCATACAGATCGGCGCGCGGGCCCTTGGTCCACCACGTGTAGCTGCCGGCCTGATATTTCGCGCCGGACCCCGAGAGCGTGTTGACGAAGAGCATCGGCGTGCCTTTCACGGGCAGCACGGCAAAGCTCTGTCCGTTCTGCGCATTCCAGTAGGTAACCTGAAGAATTTTGCCGGTCGCGCACGTGTATTTGTTCGTCTGATGGTTCTTGCCCTCGATCTGCCCGAACCGCAGCGGCGCGGCCCATGCGCCGCCATGAGGCGCGACCGCGAGGGCCGCCGATGCCACTGAGAGAACCGCAACAAGCCATGTCTTCATCGAACACCTCGATTGTTGCCGTGGATGTTGCCGCGGCCCCGGCACGGCCTCAGGCGGACCACACCAGTTCCGGGCTGTGGGCCCGCACCGATCGGCGCAGCACGGCGCGACGGCCGCGGCCTGCTCAGGGATCGATCGCGTCGGCGCAGGCATCGGTCGGCGCGGCGGCGACGTGCCCGACCAGCGGCACGATCTTCAGCCCCGCCGATGCGACGCGGCACGGCGCGGCCGCGAGACCGCAACCCGTCATGCCGGCGCACAACGCGAACAGCACGCCGAGCGCACCGAGTCGGCGCGCCCTGCTGCGCCATGGAATATTGCGCGATTCGACTGCCATGTGTTCCTCTGCTTCGGATTTTCCACGCCGGCAAGCCCGGACCATGCGACGAGCTTGCCGTCGATCATTCGGCTCGCGCACGACGAACTTGCCGCGCACCGTGTTCGACCGGGCATCCCGGGTGTTTTGCAAGCCGCCACGCCGCGCTTCGAAACTTCGCTTCGAAACCGCGCTTCAACGCCTCGCGTCAAAACCTTGCCTGGCAGCAACCCGCTTCGACTCCCCGCCGCCCCTACTTCGCCGACACCGGCCGCACCGCCGCCGCGGCCTGCTTCGCGCGCGAACGCGCCTCGTCGATCGTCTCGCCGGTCGCGAGCGCAACGCCCATGCGGCGCTTGACGAAGCTCTCGGGCTTGCCGAACAGCCGCAAGTCCGCGTCAGGCACCGCCAGCGCCGCCGCGACGCCTTCGAACGCGATACCGGCTTCGTCGCGGCCGCCGTAGATCACCGCCGACGCACCCGGCGCGCGCAGCGACGTATCGACCGGCAGACCGAGGATCGCGCGTGCATGCAGCTCGAACTCCGAGAAGCGCTGCGAGCACAGCGTGACGAGCCCCGTGTCATGCGGACGCGGACTCACTTCCGAAAACCATACGTCGTCGCCGCGCACGAAAAGTTCCACGCCGAACAGGCCCCGGCCGCCGAGCGCCGCCGTCACCTTGTGCGCGATCTCGCGCGAACGTTCGAGCGCGAGCGCGCTCATCGGCTGCGGCTGCCACGATTCGACATAGTCTCCGGCAACCTGCACATGGCCGACCGGATCGCAGAAATACGTGCTGACCGCACCGCTCGCGGGGTCGATCGCGCGCACGGTCAGCTGCGTGATCTCGTATTCGAAGTCGATGAAGCCTTCGACGATCACCCGGCCGTGATTCACGCGCCCGCCTGCCATCGCGTACTGCCAGGCCGGCTCGACGTCGGCGTCGCTCCTCAGCACCGACTGCCCCTTGCCCGAGGACGACATCACTGGCTTCACGACGCACGGGTAACCGACCTTCGCGATGCCCGCGCGCAGTTCGTCGAGCGAATCGGCGAACGCATACGGCGAAGTCGCGAGGCCCAGTTCCTCGGCGGCGAGGCGGCGGATGCCTTCGCGGTTCATCGTCAGTTGCGTCGCGCGCGCGGTCGGGATCACCTCGGCGAGCGCTTCGGCTTCGATCGCAGCAAGTTCGTCGGTGGCGATCGCCTCGATCTCGGGGACGATCAGATGCGGGCGCTCCTGTTCGACGAGCGCGCGCAGCGCGGCGCGGTCGGTCATGTCGATCACGTGCGCGCGATGCGCAACCTGATGACCCGGCGCATTCGGGTAACGGTCGACGGCGATCACCTCGACGCCCAGCCGTTGCAGCGCAATGATCACTTCCTTGCCGAGCTCGCCGGCGCCGAGCAGCATGACGCGCGTCGCGGATTCAGAAAGGGGGGTGCCGATCCGTTGGCCGATCTGCATGGGGTCTCCAGATAAAAGTCGGATGAGGGTGGGATTGAACAGGACGCGATGTTAACATGCGGGCCCCTTGCCGCGCGGCGCTCGCGGGGCCGCGGCCCGTGCGGCGGGAAGGGCGGCGCGCGCCCGGCACGCACGGCAAAGCGCCGCCGCATCGATCCGGCGCCGCGCCGCGCGTCTTTGCTCGCGCACGGCCAGCTTAGTACGTTACCCTTACGCCTTCGCCTGTTTGAAGAGAACGACGCCCATGCTCACCCGCTCCAGCCCGCGACGGCTTGCGCGCTTCACCCCGTGTCTGCGCACGGCCGTTGCCACGTTGAGCATTGCCGCGCTGCTCGGCGCGTGCGCGATGCCGAAGCATCCCGACACGTCGGCGCCGCCGCCCGATCCGTTCAATCCCGCCGCCACGCAACTGCTCGACAACACGAGCTGGACGCTCAGCGCGTGGAAGCAGGCGGACGGCACGGCGCGCGTGATTCCGTCGCAGGATCAGCCGCTCACGCTGACGTTGTCGACCGAAGGCGGCAAGCGGCGCGCGAGCGGCTTTTCCGGCTGCAACCGCTTCATGGGCCCGTACATGCTGAAGGACGGCAAACTGAGCCTCGGCCCGCTCGCGGGCACGCGCATGGCGTGCGCCTCGCCGGGCGGAGCGATCGAACGGCCGTTCCTCGACGCGCTCGCGCATATCGATCGCACCGGCGTGCAGATGCGCCCGCCGCAACAGATGCAGTTGATCCTCGACGACGGCGCGACGCTCGTGTTCGATCGCAGCGACGGCAAGTGACGAGCGGAGCGCGCCTCGTTCGCGCGATGGATCGTCTGGTGGATCGCCTGATGGCTCACGTCGCGGTTCGTGCTGCGGTTCGCGTTGCGGTTTGCCTTGCGGTTTGCCGCGCGGTTCGTGCCGTCGTTCATGCCGTAGTGTGTACGGCGGTTCGTCTTGCTATCGACGCGATGGAACGCATCGCCGCCGCGCGGATCGAACGGCGTTGCCTGGCGAGGCTCCGGCCACGCCCGGCAGATAAGCATGCGGTGCCGCGGCGATCCGCGCGAGGCGTGAAACTCGCCGCGGCCGCCGCAATATTTTCCCGATCGCAGGCCGCTCGCTGGTCCGCGATCCCATTCGACGCAAGCAGACTTGCGCCGGCCTTCGAAGCCGCGGGCTTCGCCGGTTTAAACTCGACGGGTTGCGCTTGCGCGCGCTCCGTCATACGTAGATGTCTGGTATGCACACGGTAGTTTTCGGCTGGTTCGGCGGGTCGGCCGTCTGGTTTCTTCCTCTTCTGTGGCGCCTCGTGAAGTCGGTGCTGCCGGGCGGCGTGGGGCTGCGCGGCCCCGGCACGATCCGCCTGTGGCTCGGCTTCGTCGGTGTGCTGATCGCCAGCTGCACGCTCGAGGCGTCGCTGATCGGCATGGACGGCGTCAACGGTTTCGGCCATGCGTTGGCCGCGGGGCCCGGTCGTCTGCTCGGCCATATCGGCACGCCGCTCGCGGCACTCGCGCTGCTCATGGTGAGCCTGCCGTGGCTCGTCGATTTCCGCTGGCGCGACGTCGCCGAATGGGCCGACGGCGCGTTCGGCCTCGGCCTCTCACGCGGACTCGCGAAGCGCGACGAGGAAGCGCGCCGCCATCGCAGCGTCGACGAGGCCGCGCCCTCGCATGCCTCGCCGGCCACCAACACGATGGCGCCGAAAACCACGCGGGGCCGCTACGCGCGCCCGACGATCTGGCGCCCGCCCGCGAGCGGACGCAACGCGGCCGGAACGGCTGCCGCAGCCAGCGCCGCGACCGGCAAGGATGCCGCCGCGCGAGGCACGGGCTCGGGCGGCTGGCGCGCGGGCGCGGATACGGCGCGTGTCCCGGCGAAGCAGATCGAGCCGGTGTTGCGCACGGGCACGATGACGCCACCGCGGCAGGGTGCGTCGATGCAGACGCAGATGCCGGCACAAACACAGGTGCAAGCGCCGATGCAGGCGCAATCTCAAAAGCAGCCTCAAGCACAACCTCAGACGCAATCCCAGGCACACCCGCTCAATGCCAATAAAGCGGCCTCGCCTTTCGTGCCGGCCGAGCCGGTCGCGCCAGCCGGCTGGCTGAGAGCCGCCGATGGCCGCACGGGCGCCGCCGTGGGAGCGCCGGGTGCGCCGTCGAGCGCATCGGCGGCCGTGGCTCGCGACACAGCGTTGCAGGTTGGCCGGCGCGCAATCGGCGAACAGCGCCCGATCGGCTCCAGCGCGGCTCTGGCGGCAACGGCCGCCGCCGCATCCGGCGTATCGGCCAGAGCCGCGCAGGCGATGGCGGTACGCTCCGCGCCGGGCATCGGCATGGCGGGGGAATCGATCCATGCCTCGACGCGCGGCAGCCGCGCGACGTCGCTGCAACGTGCGGCGGATGCGGCGGGTTCGTTCAACCGCGCAACGACATCGCGTCAGCCGTTCTCAAACGCGATGCGCGCTGGCGGCGTCACACCGCCGTCCGGTACACGCGGGCCCGCGCCGGGTTTCGCGCAAGCGACGACGAATGCGCAGAACGTCACCGAGCCTGCGAGCGTCGAGGAAACACTGCGCAGCATCGCGGAAAACACCGCGCGCTGGACCGATATGGCCGGCGTGAGCCTCGCCCGCAGTCGCGGCGCGGATGGCGCGAAGCCTGGCGATGTCGCGAATGCGGCGAGTGCGGCGAATGCGGCGACACCGTTGGAGGCGCCCAGGCCGGCAAACGATGCACCGGCTGGCGATCAGGTCCACATGGTTTCGGCCGGACATGCCGCGCATGCACCTTCGGAGCCGGTGATCGAGAGTGCGCCGGCGATAACGCCGGTCGAGCCGTCGGTCGAAGCAGCGTCGGTCGAGTTGACGGCCGTTGCAGCGGTAGCTGAGGATGCGGCTATAGCGGCTGCCGATGCGCCCACCGAGGGCGGCAACGTGCCTGTCGCGCAATGGCCGACCGAGCCGCCGGTTATTCATGTGCCGGGGGCAGTGGCGTCGCAGGTTATGGAGACGGCCGAGCCGGTAGCCGACGCCGCTGCGCCCGAATCTCCGGCGGTCGTGCGGGAAGCAAGCGCAGCGAGCGGAGATGCGGCTCGTGCGTCGTCGGTATCTGCCGCGACTGCTTTGGTGGAGTCCACGCCTGTTCAAGCCGCGCCTGTCGAGGCTGTGCCCGCTGCGGCTGTTCTTGCCGAATCCGCGCCTCGCGCGTCGGCGCCGATCGATACGCCACCCGCCTCGCCCTCGTCCGCGCCCCAACACCCGGCGTCAATCAGCGCGTCGACACCATTCCAGCGTTTTGCGGCACAGCTCGACGAGGACGATGCCTCGCCGGAAGACGCATCGCCATTCGCAAACGATGCGACACAATCCGCGACACGGGACAGCAACCATGCGGCACAAGCCGATGCAACGACA
>Ga0153988_1000429_pt1 | contig 11025 bp, 10 predicted proteins | sample TSNC072MetaG_FD_104742 | JGI IMG/M metagenome (GOLD analysis project Ga0153988, IMG submission 104742) | Attine ant fungus gardens microbial communities from North Carolina, USA - TSNC072 MetaG | ecosystem: Host-associated > Fungi > Mycelium > Unclassified | place: USA: North Carolina, Jones...
ATAAGTCAGAATAGCAAACTGTTGAAGAAAAGAAGCATAGCAGACTAACTGTAACACAAACTTAATAATACAGTATTAACTTAAACCTCACAGACTATTAGAAGAAGAGAGCATAGTGACCTTCCAAACAATACTACTTGCTATTCCACAGACTGTTGTAGAAAGAAAGGTAGACTAACTATAACACAAACTCAATAAACATAATATTACAGCAAGAAGACTGTCACAGTTGTGCTATCAACTAGTAGTCATATACTGTATAGTTTATTACTATATCAAAAGAATGATGTTAGCAAGGCTACTTGCTAATGAGGGTCTAGCTATTTACATAGTTCATTTGAACAGGTATTTTGTTATACCTCTATGACACTATTTAGTAGTTACTTCTTTGTAACAGAGACAAACTTTAACCTCATAGACTGTTAGAGGAAGAAAGTGTAGCAGACTGACTTTAACACAATATTAATAATGTAGAATTAGTAAAGGGATCAAGCTAGGCCAGAGGCCTAGATAAAAACCTCATCAATGCTATATGCTATATAAGGCTCACTGACTTCCTGAATTTTTATAGCCCTGATCACCAGGGACTTCAATGATCAAGCACTCAACACTATTCATATAGCTTATGGTTGGTATGGTAGATATCAGATTAGCAGTCCTTTTTAGTTTTTCTAGACACATTGTTTGTCATTGTGTCTTTATATGATATCAGAAATTTTTTATGCAGGTAAGATTCAAACCTGTGCACACTAATACATAAATAGAATACTATAAAATCTTTTTGTATATACACATAATAACATTGCCCTAGAAGTAACCTCATGTCCAAAGAGACATTTAACCATTACCACAATTGCTCAAAGTTTATTTCAACTTGACTCTCACTTGTTAAGATACTGAACTCCAATTTTAATATAAGTTTGTGTTATAAACTTCATTTGGACCTATCTTCACCAATTATTCAACAATTTCCATGTTCTCAATGGATCTGAAAAGCCTTTAAGAAGACCTTTCAATTGATACAAGTTATGTCTTGAGGCAATCAATATTGGCCAAGATATCAGGCAAATTAGTAGGTAATCACTATAGTACTACATATCAAATTGCTAATATCTCAAAAGCACCATGATCTATGCTTTGCTTCTAGGCTCAGAAAAAGCCCTTTTCATAATGCTCAGAATGAGTCCAAAATAACTCCAAGGAAATCAGTATCAGTGGAAATATGAAGTCCTCAATGTTTGTACATGGACTCAATCAATTACCTATAGATAATCATCTGCCTTTTCTTAGAACAATGGATAGCCTCCATATGGTTAAATTATTACTATTTTAAGTACAAAGGCACTACCATATGTAGAACAATAAGTAATAGCATGTGATGGTCTGTTCTAGTACACACAATTCTGTATATAAGGACTTCCTGTCTGAGTATTAGACCTCAAACTTGACAACTTCTTTTGTCACTGTCTAAACTTTACATTTTTGAACTTCTCAAAGTATCAAGCATCAATCACAAATAAAAAAGTGACCATTTGTGATAGTTTGACTAGTCCCATATCCTCTTAATTAATACCCTGTAAAAAACAGCTTATAAGCTGGCATAGCATTCCAAACTAAGATATTAGTTCTTCAAGAACATTTGGTTAGAGAAGGTATGTAAGAATGCTGAAGGATTTAAGTTTATATAGTGTCAATAGCAATGATTAAGAAGAGCCTGCACTTTTACAAAAATGTACCAATATTGCTCCCTCTGCTGTATTACTACTCAAAAAATGCTAGTCTATCAAGTATGAACATGTATCTAGACAATTCCAGAGCACTAAACTTGAAAAAATCACATTACATCATTATGTGATGTAAAATTTGATGATGGTATATATGAAACATTTAAAACTAACTATGTTAACATTGGAGTTGTTCTAAGTTGCACTAAGTAACAAGTTCAAACTAACACTTATTTGTCAGAAGGTAAGTTCAATGTATCTTTTTGAATAGTCATGTCAAGGATGTGCGGAGTGGGAGCAGAGTAACCTGGAGTGGAGCGGAATTACTCTGGAGTAGAAGGGAGTTGACAACAAAAGTGGGGGAACAACCTTGGCCTCAGCTCATGTGCTGTGCCTCGATCTGCTGTTGCATGTGTAGTTGCGTATTTCAGGAGGCCGGAATTGTTGTCAGGAGTGCAGGAGAGGAGTAGTATAGATTGATAGGAGTGAGGATAGAACAAGGAGAATACATAAATGACTTTAATCTATGAACTAAGAAACTAGGATGTAACTACTAGAGTACTTATACTAAGTCTAGAATAGGAGGAATACAAGTAACTAGTCTACATCGTGATCCTATAGGAGTAGACAACAGGAGTTTAGGAGCGAAAAATTAGTAATAATATAAAATATAAAAGAAATTATATTATTAAATGGGTATTTTCTGTTATATGACAAGTCAACATGGAATTAACTAGGTTCCAGAATAAAATAAAGCTTTTAAAGTTGTTGGAGAGAGTTACAATTCTGGTCAAGGAAGGTATTAAAGAGTCAACAGCAAAGATAAAAGGCAGATATACCACTATTAAGCTTGATGTGTTTGTACTCATGGCAAATATGGTATTTGTCCAACAATCAACTCATTTGTCTATAGTATGAGTGTAACACTAGCAGTATAAGGCTCTAGCTGTGATGACTTAAGCCTACTCCAAGTCCAAGTTGACAAGGAGAACTCAATAGAGTTCCTGTTAATTTTTGTATACTACTTATACAATTACTACCTAGTCTGTGTACTACTTTCCCATAGTTATCATGGAACTACCTTGTGTGATGTCATGTGTTGTGACTGCAACTGTGACCTGTAACCTGTGATCTTGGTCATGTGATACTTTCCTGTACTTTTTTTTTTTCTTTTTTTTTAAATCATCAGTTTATTACATGGGGCGCGGAGGCAGGCCATGGTAAGTACACCGTACCTACTTAAATAAGGAGAGAATAAAAGAGAAGAGAGTAAGAAAAGAGAAAGAGAATAAATGAGAGGTGGTAGATACTAGGTGACAAATGCTGCGCTTTTGCTCAAGAGAGCCGTGCTGTAACAGGACCTTATCCATTGTCAAAGCTAAATGCTTCAGGGTTATCTGCAAGGAAGTGGACAAAGCTATTGATGATGATGTTGCAAGGATGCGTAGAGGGATCGTGTCTATCACATTCCATGATGATGTGTTCTTGGGTTTGAACTTCGGCTTTGCCACAAGGGCAGCTGATGGGGAGGTGGGGGAAGAATCTCTGTCTGTATTCTCCAATGGGGGCATGGCCAGTGGTCATGCGGGTGAAGCGAGCGCAAAGAGAGTTGGTAAATCCTATGACAGGGAGCCATGAGCCCCCTTTAGCCTAGGTTGGTTCGATGACTTTTTCTTTTTCGTCTTCGAATTTAAGGAAGTAGTGACCTTTTTTGAGGCTTTTGGCGAAGTTTGTTTGCCATTCACAAAGGATGTTGTTGCATTCTTTCTTTCTGCTGAATAAATGAGATTCTTTGCTAGGGAATGTGGGGGTGCATGAGCTTGCTTTGACTTGATCATCTATGAGTTTATGTCTGGGCCATTCAGCCTTGCTTGGGCAGTACTAGAAGCGGATTTTGTTTCTGCCATCCTTGCTGAGGAACGTCTTGATTGCGGATGCTAAGGGGATGAACATGTTCTGAAGGGGGTCGACTTTGGACTCCAGGATTTTCTTTGCTGCAGCAATGGAGTCAGTTATAACCGTTATGTCGTAAACGCTGTCTATTTTCATAGCAGGGATGAGGCCAGTGTGAATGGCCATAAGTTCCGCTTTGATAGATGTGATGTTTACTGAGTGGACTCATAGCTGTTTGATGATAGAGTTGTCGGCCCAGATGTGCACTGCTGCTGTAGCGACATGGGATTTTTTTATGCCTCTGTCTGCGATGACAACTGCGCTATTGGGGTTAACTTGAGATGACCTGAAGACAAGGTTAAGGCTTTGCAGATGTTGGTAAAGGTCCTCATCAGAGGAAGAAGAAGGGGAGTGAAAGCTAATTCTACTAGAGAAATGATCGGCTATCCAAGATCCAGGGGAAAAGAGGGGGTGAAGGGGATTGAAGCAGTTTCTAACGCTATTGAGCTGCTCATTGACGTCCTTGATAGGGCTCTTGAGGTTAGTTTGTTGTTTCACAGTGAGTTTGGACGTTGCAGTTTTGTGGGGTGCTTGATTCTTAGCGTGTTGGGAATCTAGTAGGGAGTTAATGGCATGTGAGGGAGGGATGGACGCGTAGCGAAGGTGGTGTCTGCCATTCAGTTTGCGGAGATGTAGGGTAATGGGGATGAGGCCTGCGATGGCTTCAATGTCTTCAGATGGGGAAGTTCGGAAAGCACCTGTAATCCAGAGGGCTGCCCTTCACTGCATTTTCTTTAGTTCAGTGATGTTTTTTACGATGGGGATGCCTTTGAAGAACCACAATTGAAACCCATATAAGGCAATGGGTAGGACGCAAGTCCTGTATAAAAGTTGTTTTTGAATGGGGAGAAGGCCTCTTGATGAGTTACCTAGCATCTTCATGGCGCTAAGGGTGGAGAGGCATTTCGTGGCATAGAAGTGGGTGTGGTAGTTGAAGTTGAGTTTGCAGTAGAAGTAGAAGCCTAGATACCACCAGATGGGCTTAGGGGAGATGACAGAGCCTCCTACTGATGATAGGTTGATAGAGGGGTTGGGGAGATGACGGGCTCTTGTAAAGTGGAAGAGTTCGGTTTTGCTGTGTTCCATGATGAGGCCAGCATCGATAAGGATTTTTGATATGATGTTGTAACTATATAATAGAAAGGAGTTAGAAAGGGAATAGCTCTTCTCCTGAGAAATCAAAAGTCCGTCATCAACAAATAAGAGAATGTCTGTAGGAATTTCTTTATTGAGGTTTTTAATTTTTTTTTTGAACATTTTTATAATTGGAGCTAGATATAAGGCTGATAATATGGGGGAGAGGGCGGAACCTTGACCGACGCCGACGTTTACATTAAAGGGAGGAGATGTGAAAGAGTTCCATGAATATGAAGTAGAACAGTTCGAGTGGTAGCTGTTGAAAAATCTGACAATGTTAGTATTAAGGCCAGCTTTTTTTAGACATAGTGAGAGGAATTGGTGGTTAAGGGAGGAGAAGAATTGAGCGATATCGAAGGCTAAAATGCTTGTGTGATATTGTCTGAGCCAACCAGCCCTGATAAGATGAGTGAGATATAATCCCGCATCTGTTGTGGATCGTTGCCGGATACCCCCGAATTGATGAGGGTCGATGAAGCCGTTGGCTGACAATTGGAATTGAAGCCTGTTGCTGATGACTTTCTCGATGAGTTTGCCCGTGGTGTTGAGTAAGACAATTGGTCAGAACGATTTGGGGGAGTTATAGTTATTTTTATTTGGTTTGGGTATCACCACTGTATTGGACGATTTGAAATGAGACGGCCAGAATTCTAAGTCAATACACGTGTTAGCAATTTGTACGATTTTTTGTAAACATTTGTCATTTGTGATCAATGATTTGAGGTGTCTCCAGGAAATATGGTCTGGACCGGGGGTCGACGAAGATGAGCACTTAGCTATAGCATCTGTGAATTCTTGTTTTGAGAATGGGGGCCATAGAATTTGATCGGCTTGTGGGATTTCATTTAGGAAAGATGTGTTTATAGGTCTGTTCTTGGCTGAATTGTAGGACGAGTATAGGGCGTACCACAAGTCTGGTAGAGTGTTGCATAGTTGGCCTTCATATAGGATGGATTCTATAGTTGGCAGGTTTTTCTTTTTAATCCAGTTCATAAGGTCCCATGGTCTTTTATTTGAGGAGGCGATCTTGTAGATTTTGTTGTCAAAGAATTCTTTCTTTGCTATCCAGGTGTTTGATTTGAATTCTCACCAATGTTCAATATCACCTGTGTTGCGATACTTGTTTAGACTTTCAGTACACATCTGATTCCACCATTCTTTAGAGTGCTTTGTTATGCATTTCTTTTTTGCTTGGGAGTACCATGCTTCGTTGAAGATACTTGCTAATCGTTGGACAACTGCTTCCAGATCTTCTTCTGATGTAATGTTTGAGGTGTCGAGGGCGAGAGTACCATCGGTAATGGCTTTGGTGAAGTTCTTTTCTTCCTTGCTGTCTTTGCTTATGGACCAGAAGGAATTGTCTATGTTAGCCTCGTTGATACTTACTTCAATAATAAGGGGAATGTGATCTGAGGGTCTGTGCAATTCAGGGTGAAGGGAGTGTTGGCTGAATCCTGAGTTGTTGGGGTTAATGAAAGCTAGGTCTATGACAGAGTTAGTGTCACGTGGATTATCTGCAAACCTTGTTGGACCTGGGTTGGTGGGTGGTGAGAGATCTAGGCCTAGGCTTTTGGCTAGAGTGAGTAGGTCTTTGGTATGGACAGAGTGGTGGGGGTAGTTGGGGTCCCAATCGTTATCCCTTATGTTGAAATCGTCTGTCATGACAACAGTGTTGTTTAGGTTGACGATGTTTCGATTGAGGAAGTGTAGGGCACTTTGGTTGTCGTCTGAGTAGACGTTTATGACATAGTTGATGTGTTGGCCTGAGTGGAAGGCTAGGACGTTGACATCTTGGTGATTTATTATGTCAAGTCTGAGAGTGAATCTCATTTTCTGCAGCTTTTTGTTGATGTATGTTGCAACTCGAGTGTAATTTTCCTGAGCTGGGTCCTGTCTAATGAATAGGGTCCAGTCGGGGTGGTTAGGAGTGCTGTATATTGGGTCTCCTGTAGGATCAGTGTGACTTGGGACATGACGAATGAGGGATTTGGGTGGTTCTTGAACTAGGGTGATATCTATGCTGTTTTTGCTGTTTTCTAATATGGTATTCATTAGAGTTTTGTTTTTTCTGACATTCTGTGAAAATATTTTTAGGGTTTTCTTAATCATAGTTTCTTACCACTTATGGCTAGGCAAATTGTATTGGCCTTGGTTTCCCGGGCTTCTTGTGCTTTTTTTGAGTGCCAATCTCTGTTGAATCGGTTTCTCCAGAAGAGGCACTTGTAGTCGTCGGCCATGTGTTCGCCTTTGCAATTGATGCATTTGAAAGAATAAGGACATGGCATGCCTTGGGCGGTTTCAAGTCGGGGGGGGTTTGATTTGGGGTTGGCTTTGCAGCACCATGCTAGCTCTCTGTGATGTTTGAGTTTGTGTGGGCTACTACACTTTTGGCATCGAGACCCATGAGCTCGACATGAAAAGGTTGAATGGCCCCATTTCCAACAATTGTGGCACTGGGGGACACCGGGGTTCATGTTGGTGGCCCTGACCGTGGCGATATGACGACCTAGGTTGAAAGAGTGGTTAATTAACAATTTAGCTTTAGAACTGTTTTGAGTGTCCCATATATCAAACTATATAATAGCCATGTCTGACTTGGGTGAGGCTTTGATGATACGTGGTTTAGTGGCTAGGGAAACATTTTCGAAAAGATTGATGTGTTTCATGAAGTCAGTGACATTTTCGCTGGTAATTTTGTTGCCGTCAGCTCGCAAGTAGGGAAGGCCCGTAATCTTCAAGTATGATTTGGACTGTGGGAGTCTGGGGCTAGGAATGTTATTACTGTTAATATCTTCGACTGATTTGAAATAGTTTCCTATGATGGAGAGGTTGCTGGGGTTTGGTACATCATTGGTAATGATGGTGATTCCACCAGAGCAGGGACAGATAAATTCGGAGCGTATCGACGATTTGACATTTTTCAGTAGAGCATTGATTTGGAATACGTGTGTGCTGGCATCACCCATGATGCCTTCAGCGAGTTCGTTGTGTACTAGGATAATGGCCTGTTTTCTAGATAGTCCTTTGGTGGTGAATTGGACTTTTTTGGCTCTATTGATGTGTTGGCCAAAAGCTGCATTGTGCATTTCGAGAACTTTCTTGTTTGGTAGGGCTGGAAAGGCATCCTTGATCTTGAGGGCGTTGGTGACGTTTGATGCAATTTGAGCATAGGACAGAGGGGGTTTTCCTTTGTTGGAGGTTTTTTGTTGGTGTGCTTTTGATTTCTCCAGGATTTCCTTGGAAGGGTGGGGTGGGATAGGGGGGGGTACCTTAGTTATGTGAGCTCCATGATGAGTATTTGTACTTGGTGAGAGTTTGGTAGATTTGCCAAATTCCTTTGTGACGTTATCTCTGATGGATGATTTGTTGGCAGTTGTAAGGGTGTCCCATCCTGATTCGAAGATGGCTGATATGAAGTCCCATGCAGATTCGCCGAAGGGGTCTAGTTGTCTGATGCTGTTAGCGTCCCGGTCCTTAACATTTCGTTGCCTTAGGAAGCACACCATGCATTTTAGGGAACACATGATGTTGTTAATATCGCTGTTAAGAAATTCGTTGGTGCCGAACAAAGATGTTGCCATGAAGTTTCCGTCCCATAGACTGGGGTCTGCTGGGATGTTAGCGCTGTATGGAATGACTTCAAGGGGAGAAGATTGTGTGGAAATGTCGATATTGCCAGTGATTGTAGAGTTAAGTGCCTCCTCGAGGGGGACACATGGATTTGATGCTGGAAGGGAAAAAGAGAAACTAGTAACATTTTCAGCCGAGGGACGAGAAGGATCCGTTGTCTCTATGTCCATGTTGCAGTTGGCAGCAACACGTTCAGCATAGTCTACTTCTGAGGGGGGGGAGGAATCGTCCATTGGGGAGGGAGAGTTGCTACGGGGTCCGTTGGTGCTGGTGCGAGAGGTCAAACGTCTACATTGTATGTTGTAGGCATTATCTTCCAGCCTAGCCAAGGTAGTGTTGGGAAACATATTTGCAGTGAGATTATTGAGAACTAAAATGTGAAGGTTTATTCGCTAAACTAAACTCAGGCGCTACCAATAGTGTTAGTGGTACAAGTAAAAGAAGCGATGGATACTTTCCTGTACTCTCCCTTGTATAATAAGTTCAAAGAAAAAGAAAAGAAAAGAAAATTAAATAATGACTTAGCCATTTTGTCAAGTCATGACAAGCAGCCTAAGAGCAATCTTTGAGATTGTTCAAAGCAAAGATAGGTGGCATCTGTAAAACCCTCTTCAGATTTGTATAAGATAGTTAGAAAAGGATGTGGGAAAGCCTGACACTGTTTAGATAGTCCAAGAGCATGCCCAAGCAAAGTTATGAGAAAAGTAAAAGAAAAATAATTTATAAGTTATTTCTGTTGTACTATTATCTCATTTGTGCTGATGTTTTGACTTTATAGGTTACTTAAACTGGCCATATTGGCATATACATAGTTTAATACTTAATTATTGAGCATAAGATAAGATTTACTAGTAAGAATAAAACAGAAATTATATAAAATTCCACAAATGTGGCAGAGGGAACTTGCAATAGATGCAACACTCAATTTTTGACTTATCATATATGGTATTAATGCCTACAATATGTTGTAGAAAGCATTGTATGACTCAAGTTGAGTTAACTCAGAGGCAAGTTCTTTGAAGATTACAAAGAGAACTCAATGGGGTTCTCTGATTGATTGCTCAACTACTTATATACTTTATCTCCATTTACATTGATCTAATCTACAACCATTCTAGAGGTTGGCAGTTTAACTCCCTTCTATGTCATTTTATTTATATCCTTCCTTGTCATAGTCAAGGTAACTTATGACAGGAAGATGGATAGCTCAGGATGTATGCAAAGATCCTTAATAACCTTGTACAAGGGGAAAAAACCTTTGGGAAAATGTCAGTTCTGTCTATTCAAAGAAGTGAAACAAAATGATGGCACTGAACTAACAACAATGTTTTTGAAGGTATCAACTGAACTATAAACTTTGCAAACTTCATATAGCCTTAGAACTCAAATAAGCTAGCAAACATCATTTGAGAACAATTGATTATTGACAACCCATTTCACTAGCTTATTGAGGGAGCAGTCATAGATACTGATTTCATGAGGACAGCACTTTATCTTTGATTTGATAAACTGAAGAAGATGTGTTTTATTCTTGCTATTCAAGTAATAAACACAGATATTGACTTTACAAAGTGTCAGCAACTGACACTTAATCCTAAGTTAGGGTAACTTAGAGTTAAGGTACTTAAGGGTTAGAAGAGAACTCAATGGAATTCTTGATTGATTGTTCTACACTATATATACAAGTTACACTATTTGTTCATGTTTAATTCACAAGTGTCCATCAGTCACTGGTTCAACTCTAGTCCATGGTTATATTCTTTAGTCATGGTCAAGGTGACTTATGACACAAAGATTATAAAAATCTCTGGAACCAAGCTTCAGCAAGATTTTGTGAGCAACCTACTAGCAACACCTGTGAGGATTGTGCTGATAGCAAAGTCATAAATTTGATAGAATTACAGGGTTTAGAAACAAACCTTGATATCTGCCACCTCCTAACTTTCATTCAGCAGGGTGTACATATTGAATTTGCTTAGGAGATATTTTAGCCTTTGAAAAGCAAATGTTTTGGTAGGTCTATGAGAAATGACACTGAGGATAAAATTGAGGTTCATAAAATATTCTTGGATGTTAGGAATGTCAAAGGCTGGTCCTGGCTCTCCTGTTCTTGAGTTTATTTTTAATGGAATCATTGGTGAGCAGAGTTCTGGTATAAGGTGGACTGAACCCACATCTTTCAATTTGCCCATTCTGGATCAGATTCAATGATCCAAAAAATAGGGGAGGTGGAAAAGATTGTACCCTTCACATTAGACAGATCCCCCTCTGCTTGGGGTATGGTAGTGGTGACAACAACAGTAAACTATTCACCATCATTACATGAAAAAAGAATTAATAGTGTACAGATAATTTACAGATAATTCTTAGTATATCAGACTGTGGGGACCTGATCCTGAGCATTCTTCGCAGGCCTCAATGTATCATCGGAATATCCTGTCCCTTTAGATGATTTTGAGTCATTCTTGAAAAAATGACTGTCAACTGTATTTGATGCGTCAGACGCCTCGAATGTACTCAGCTCATTTACAAGGCCACCTCCTATATGAACAGAAACAGACCCTTGAACTGTATCGGGATC
>Ga0153988_1000431_pt1 | contig 11011 bp, 11 predicted proteins | sample TSNC072MetaG_FD_104742 | JGI IMG/M metagenome (GOLD analysis project Ga0153988, IMG submission 104742) | Attine ant fungus gardens microbial communities from North Carolina, USA - TSNC072 MetaG | ecosystem: Host-associated > Fungi > Mycelium > Unclassified | place: USA: North Carolina, Jones...
ACCGGAATCCTGGTCGTCACCGGCAACCAGAATGCGTTCGCGGTGCGATCCGCGCTGGCTGCCGGTGTGGACGGATACGTGCTCAAGCATGAGGACAGCAGCGAACTGCTGCAGGCCATTTCTCTCGTCTTCTCCGGCGTCCGCTATGTGAGCAAGGTACTCGCCCATGCTCTGGAAAGCACTGACCACCGTACTGAGCAATTGATGACGTCCCGAGAAAAGGAGATTCTCGTCCTGATCGCAAACGGATACTCCAGCCAGGACATTGCAAGAAAGCTGACGTTGAGCGTACTCACCGTGCGAAAACATCGGCAGAACCTGATGTCGAAGCTGGCGTTGCACAACGTGGCCGAACTGACGGCCTATGCGATCCGGGATGGTCTGGCTACTGCGACGCCGGAGATGATTCCATCCATTCGGACGGATTGCCGGGATCTTTAACTTTAAGGTAATTCAGCGCGTAGCGGCCACTTATCCGAACGCCAGAGTCAGATCGATCGCGTCCGCTCTCGACGCGGCCGGTGTCGATAGCATAGAAGTCGCTCACGGTGATGGCATTGAAGGATCGAGCTTTAACTATGGCTTTGGCCGCCATTCGGACATCGCATGGATCGAAGCGGCGGCGAGCGTAACGCGCGCGAAAATTGCGACCTTGCTTATTCCTGGAATCGGTACGATTCATGATTTACGTAATGCGTACGATGCCGGCGCGAGAATTGTCCGTGTGGCGACGCATTGCACCGAGGCCGATGTATCGCGACAGTATCTGGAGTTTGCGGGCAAGCTTGGAATGGACGCCATCGGTTTTCTGATGATGAGCCACATGATGACGCCCGCCAGGCTCGCGGAGCAGGCCAGGCTGATGGAGAGCTACGGTGCAACCTGTGTCTACGTCGTTGATTCGGGTGGGGCGCTCGGAATGACAGGGATGGAGTCATGGCTGCGATTTATACCGTCTGATGGACGCTGCCGATGACTTGGTGTGTCCGCTGCAGGAGCGGCCCGTCAGGGTCGATAGTGAAACGTTGGCACCAGGTTATGCAGGCGTCTATTCGAGTTTTCTCCGGCATGCGGAACTTGCGGCGAGAAAGTACGGATTGAAAACGGTCAATATCCTTGTGGAGCTGAGGCGTCGGAAGATGGTGGGCGGCCAGGAGGACATGATCGTTGATGTCGCGCTGGACCCGGTTTCGCTCGCCTCAGACGGCGCACTGGCAACCGACGCCAGAAGCTAGCGGCGATGCGCCTTTTCAGAGCTGCTAACCTTGACTGAATGAACCGGCACGGGTGACGCTCGTTCGACGAAGTCAATCGCTTTCCTGCACGATCAGGCGCAGACACTTCAGAAACAGCGGGCGGTATTCCTGCGGCAGGCGTTCGAGAAGTTTCTTTTCGACTGTTGCGTCACGCGTCATCATTCGATCAAGCAGGGCCGCGCCGGCAGGGGCGAGAAACAGTGCATACGCCCGGGAATCCGTTGCAGCGGGGGTCCGTTCAATGAGACGGTTGGCGCAAAGCCGCTTTACCATCTCGGCAACGGTATTTCGGTCCATAAAAAGCTGTTCCGCGAGCGAGTTTTGACTCATTCCGGGATGCTGATAGAGGGCGATCAGGGCAGCTTTCTGACGCGGGGTGACCGATTCATCGTGGAATTCCGAGGCAAACAACTCTTCCGCTTTGAAGTGAGCCCGGCGCAAAAGATGCGAGATCACGTTATCCAGGCGGAAGGAGTCCAGGATCCTGGTGGTGATTGGAGATAATTCAGGGTAGCTCTTGTCTTTGTGCATATTGCCGGTTCTGGGATTGAATTACGGTCGAGGCTGGAAATATTATACGTATAGAGACAATATGATTGGTGCCAGCATACTATGCTGATGCTGGTTTATCCAGGCATGATTTCTGGAGTAATGCGGGTTAATACCAATAATTAAGGCGATTTTTCCATTTGACAGTGCAAGATGTGCTACTTAGACTTGGATTGTCAAATGACAGATTTCTCTTGCCAATAAATGACGTATACGTACTATTTGGATATGGCCATGCGAATTGGCAACGGGTGGTGGAGCGGAGGAGACCAGACAGGTATTGCGCGACTTGCATTGCATGCACTGGTTCTTCGGGAATGAGCCGCCGCCGGCAAGAAGCTTCGTCGTCGTAGCGGGGCTGCCGCTTGGGGCCGCAGTCGAGATTGAATTCCAACTGGTTGTTTGAAAGGAGGCAATCGTGAGCGGAGGTCGAATTCTTTCTGGCATGTTGGCACCCCATCCGCCGCACCTCGTATACGGAGAAAATCCGGTGCAGAATGAGCCGCGTTCCGAGGGCGGGTGGGAAGTATTGCGCTGGGCTTACGATCACGCTCGCGAAAGTATCGAGAGTCTGAAGCCTGACGTCCTGCTCGTGCATTCTCCGCATTGGATTACACAGGTCGGACATCATTTTCTTGGTGTTCCTGAACTGTCGGGCAGATCGGTTGACCCCATCTTTTCCAATATTTTCCGATACGACTTTTCTCTGAAAGTCGATGTGGAGTTGGCGGAGGCCTGCTTCGAAGAAGGTCGAGCCCTCGGCCTCGTGACCAAAATGATGCGCAATCCCGCGTTTCGCGTCGACTACGGCACGATCGTGACGTTGCATATGGTGCGGCCTCAATGGGATATCCCCATCGTTGGTATTTCGGCCAATAACAGCCCGTACTACCTCAATACCGGCGAGGGGCTCGGAGAGATGGATATTTTGGGGAAGGCCACGCGTGCAGCCATCAGAAAGACCGGTCGCCGCGCTGTGCTGCTTGCAAGCAACACGCTGTCGCACAGACATTTTCACGAAGAACCGGCACTCCCTGAAGACATGTCCAAGGAGCATCCCGAGCGCTACGACAGTTACAAATGGGACATGCGTCTTATCGATCTGATGCGCAAAGGCAAGATGCGAGAGGCATTCTCTCTCCTGCCGCAATTCATTGACGAGGCATTTGCAGAGGTCAAGTCAGGCGCGTTCACGTGGATGCACTCGGCCATGGGGTATCCCGAGCTGGAGGGAAAGTTCTATGGGTATGGGACAGTCATTGGAACGGGAAACGCCGTGATGGAGTGGAATCTTGAAGAGGCTGGCTTGTCGGAGCTCGAACCGGCGTTCCACGCCTGAGCAGCATCAATGAAGTGTACGGCGGTATGTCGTGCGCTTTCGCGACGAACCTTAGCTGGAGTATTCCGTGACCATCGTATCGGCATTTCTCGTACCCGGAAGCCCACTCCCTCAACTGCGCGGCGACGTGGCTCCGTGGCGGCGGCTCGCATCGGCAATGCGAGAAGCGGGGCAGGTACTGGCGAGTTCAAAGCCCGATGCTGTCCTTGTCTATTCGACTCAATGGATGGCCGTGCTTGACCAGTTGTGGATCACCCGCACCCAAAGCACAGGGCTGCACGTAGACGAAAACTGGCATGAGTTCGGTGATTTACCGTTCGACATATCGAGTGACGTGGAACTCGCTGAGGAGTGTGTCCAGGGCTGCAGGCAGGGCGGCGTTCATGCAAAAGGTGTCGATTACGACGGTTTCCCAATCGATACCGGCACCATCGCCGCCGCCACCCTGATGGGATTCGGGACGCGGCAGCTACCGGTTGTCATTGCGGCAAACAACCTGTACCACAGCCCGCAGCAAACCGAGGAACTCGGACGGATTGCATCCCAGGCGGCAGATGCGGCCGGAAAGAAGGTCACCGTCTTAGGGATCGGCGGACTGTCGTATTCGATGTTTCGTGAGCCGATTGAACTGAGTGCCGATCACATCGTTTCTGAAGGCGATGATCGGTGGAACCGTCGCATTTTGCAGTTGATCGAGGCCGGAGATGTTGACGACCTTCGCTCGGTCATTCCCCAGTATGTGTCGGAAGTCCGGGTCGACATGGGATTCAAGCACTTCTTCTGGGTCTTGGGGGCGCTGGGCGGGCAGTTTTCCAGTGCCCGAGTTCACGAGTATTCGCCACTGTATGGCAGCGGTGGCGCAATCGTTGAATTCGTGATCTGACCTTTGGATAAAACAAAAATACTGGCGGCGTCTTTGACTGGTAATACTTATCGTATGGCCGTCGGACCAACGCGGCGATCGTTTCAAGGAGAAGCTGTGAAGCATTTCAGGAATTTCGTAAACGGGGAGTTTATCGAAAGCAACAGCCGTTTCCCGAATTACAACCCGGCTAACGGAAGGATTATTGGCGAGGTACATGAAGCCGGTCGGGATCTCGTGGATTTCGCGGTTGACGCGGGACATCGTGCGGTGCGGGGAGGGTGGGGCAGACTGAAGGTCGCTGCGCGAGCGGCCATACTGTACGAGATTGCTGATGAGATCGAGCGCCGCTTCGGCGACTTTCTAGAGGCCGAAATGAGTGATACCGGCAAGCCGGTGTCGCTTGCTGAAAATGTGGATATTCCCAGAGGCGCCGCGAACTTCAGGATGTTCGCCGACATTCTGAAGACGGCTCCGCTCGAATCGTATAGAACCGAATTATCGGACCTCGATCATGCGTTGAATTACACCGTGCGCAAGCCACTCGGGGTCGTGGGAGTCATTTCGCCATGGAATTTACCGCTGCTTCTGTTGACCTGGAAAGTTGCTCCGGCTCTTGCATGTGGAAATGCCGTGGTGGCGAAACCCTCTGAAGAAACGCCGGGCACGGCCACGTTGCTGGCCGAAGTGATGCATAAGGTGGGCCTGCCGCCCGGTGTATTCAATCTTGTGCATGGAAAGGGACCGGGATCGGCTGGCGAATTCATTACTACGCATCCGAAGATCAACGCAATCACATTCACGGGCGAGTCCACGACAGGAACCGCAATCATGCATGCGGCGGCCAGGCATGTGAAGCCCGTCTCGTTCGAACTGGGAGGAAAAAACGCGGCTATCGTATTTGCTGACTGCGATTTCGATAAGACCATCGAGGGCATGATGCGCGCCATCTTTTTGAATAGCGGCCAGGTATGTCTGTGTTCGGAGCGCATCTTTGTCGAGCGACCGATCTACGAGAGATTCGTCGCGGCCATGGTTGAGCGCGTCTCCGCTCTCAAGCTCGGAACGCCGACGGATTCCGCGACGACGATGGGCCCACTCATCTCTGCCGCCCATCGGGACAAGGTACTGTCGTACTACCAGCTCGCTCGCGACGAAGGTGCCATTTTCCATTCCGGCGGCGGTATCCCCCAATTGGAGAGCGAACTCGATTCGGGTTTCTGGGTACAACCCACGCTTATCTCCGGACTGCAAGACTGTGCACGGTGCATCAAGGAGGAGATTTTTGGTCCCATCTGCCATATTTCGCCTTTTGATAACGAGGCCGAAGTGGTCGATCGTGCCAACGATACCGAATACGGTCTAGCGGCCACGATCTGGACTTCCAATGTGCATCGTGCTCATCGCGTGGCGGAGTCGATGAATGTCGGGACCGCGTGGGTCAATACCTGGTTCCTGAGAGACCTGCGCTCGCCATTCGGTGGAAGCGGCCTTTCTGGTATCGGGCGCGAGGGCGGTCTGCATTCACTCAATTTCTACTCGGAGCTGACCAACGTATGTGTGAGCGTCGAGCGATAAGCGCCGTGTTCCATCAGAAGGAGATGAGCCAGTGAAGGATTTCCTGAGCCAGGCAACGACGGCAACCGTTGTTCCGGGGCGTGCGACTCCCAGAGGCAAGTATCCGCATATCAAACGCGCGGGTGATTTTCTATTCGTCTCCGGCACGAGTTCGCGCCAGGCTGACAACAGTTTTGCGGGCGCGAGTTCGGACGAGCTAGGCGTTCTGACGACGGATATTCGCGAGCAAACGCGGGCGGTTATCGAGAACATCCGGTCAATTCTTGAGAGCGAAAAGGCAGGCCTTGAGGACGTGGTCGAAGTCTGCGCTTATCTGGTCGATATGGGGGACTTCAAGGGATATAACGAGGTCTACGCGGAGTACTTCGACTTTTCCGGACCTGCCCGCACTACTGTTGCGGTTCACCAGTTGCCGCACCCGCATCTGAGAGTCGAGATCAAGGCGGTCGCCTATCGGCCGCTCACGGGATTGGAGTGATAGTCAAGTTGCTTCAGCCGTTAGGGAGCATGTTCCCACGATATGACTGAAAACGCTCCATCACACAATCCCCCAAGGGCACAAAATACGAGCAATCAGTGTTGCAACCAGCCATTGATGTCGTCCAGAACCTGCTGCTCGATCCCAAGAAAGCCGTGAGGGGTATGAGCGCCGCATTCGGCCCGCTTGCCGCCGCCGCCGGCCGAACTGGAGACGGCGATGAAGGTGAAGCCGTTGCTGGACGCGAGGCTCTGGGCATTGCCAAATGGGGAAACCCTGCAGCCGTCGTTTTCATTGGAGACGACCAGCACGCGCGCATGATTGTCCGGCCACGCCAGATCCGATAGCCCGACTTGCAAACCTTTTGCTACCGTGACAGGCGAGGTGAGGACGAACGCGTCGGCGACGCCGGGGCTGCGTTTGAGAAGATTGCCGACCGTAATCGTGCCGCGGCTCGTGCCGACCAGCGCGATCTTCGCTTGCGGGTAACGCTGCCGCAGTACCGCGATTACGGCTGCGACGTCCTGGCGGGCCGCGTCGCTCAGACGGAAAGGATCGTCCATGCCATCCGGATGATCCGACGGCGTGTCGAAGATCACCGCGGCGCTGCCGAGGCCGGTCCAATACGAGGCAGTCCGGAGAACGAAATTGCCCGCCATTCGCATCGGACCGCTGCTGGCCAGGCCGACGTTGCCGTTATCGCCGGCGAACAGGATCACGATCCAGGGCGGCGTGCTCGACGGCACATCGAGCCAGATGCCCTGCGTGACGTCCGGTCGGCTCGGGATCTGGATCAATTCGCCAGCAGACGCCGTGCGGGCACAGAGAAGGGAAACTGCCGCAAGCGTGGCCGCGACCAGCGAGCGGACCCCGACGGCCAGGATGGCCATTGGGGGAGAAGGCAAGGGCTGGCGGTACTCCATCTTCGTTTCCCCGGGCTGACGTGACAGGTCGCACGATTCTATCGCGTTCACCTCGTTTCGCCCCTTGGCAGGGCGAGGCACGAGACTTACGCGCACAGCCTGATGAGAAGACTTCAGCGTGGAGTGCGATCAGTACATCTGATGACTTACGCCGACACCATGGAGGAGCACGCCAAGCTGTTGCTCGATGTTTGCGCGATCGTAAGAAACCATCGCCACGCGCCACAGACCTTGCAGGAAGATGACGATGATGGAGGCGACCATCGTGGGGTCAAGCGATGGCTGCAATAGCCCCTTTTCTTTGTCTTCGCGCAGCCGGCCGGCCATCGCCGATTGCAGTTCCGCGAGGCTCCGCTCCGTACGCTTGCGCAAGTCGGGATCATCCAATACGTCCGGGGCTTCCATGGCGGCCAGCATGCACAACCGTGATGGGGTTGCAGGGTCATCCAGACAGTCGAGCACGACCGCAAAAAAGGCCTGGATTCCTTCAAGCGCTGTCGGTGCATTCGCGAGGGCATCCATGCGCCTGGCAACGATCTGCCTTTCATAGCGTTCAATGCACGCAAGGTACAACTGCTTCTTGCTTTTGTGGCTATTGTAAAAAGACCCTTCTCCAATGCGCATGACCTTCAGCAAGTCGCGCAATCCCGCCTGGGCGTAGCCGCGTTGCCAGAATAGTGCGAGGGCCGCATCAAGGGCCTCGTCGTAATCGAATGCAATTTTCCGAGCCATAGTCCGATTTTCCCTAATTGTAACGGCCGCTACAATTTCGTTGACGGCATGAATTTAGCGCTTTATATTGTAGCGGTCGTTACAATATAAAGCGATCTCGCTTTGCTGCCGGGCTGTACCAAGCGCGGGCAGCGCCAACCAGGAACCCCTATGAACTCTTCGATGCCCGTGCTTGTGCCTGGGCCTGCGCAAACACTCGTGTTGCCGCCGGCGACCGAGCGCGTCACTCCGTTTGAACTCAACGTGCCTCAGGCGGCGATTGACGATCTAAAAACTCGCCTGGATCTGATTCGCTGGCCGGATCGCGAGTTGGTCGCGGACTGGTCCCAGGGTGTGCCTTTAGCCGCGGCACAGGATTTAATCGAGTATTGGAAGCAGAGCTATGACTGGCACCGATTTGAGGCGCGCCTGAATAGCTTTCCACAATTTCGTACCCGGATCGATGGGGTTGGCATCTACTTCATCCACGCGCGATCGGCGCATGAGAACGCCTTACCCATCATCATGACGCATGGCTGGCCGGGGTCCGTAGCTGAATTCCTCGATGTAATCGAGCGCTTGACCGACCCGACCAGGTTCGGGGGTAAAGAGGACGATGCTTTTCACGTCGTTGTTCCGGCTATTCCCGGTTATGGTCTTTCAGACAAACCGCGTGATCTGGGTTGGAACCCGAGTCGTATCGCGCGCGCCTGGGCCGTGCTGATGACAGAACGTTTGGGTTATCGAGGCTGGGTGGCTCAAGGCGGAGATTGGGGCTCCGCCATCACGACGGCACTTGCCAGCCAGAGGCCTCAAGGCCTTCTTGCCGCCCATGTGAATCTTCCAATGGTTGTTCCCGCGGAACTCCCGGCAAATCCAACGAAGGAAGAGATGAAAGCACTGGCGGGCATCGAGTACTTTGTCACGAGGGGCACGGGTTACGCAGATCAGATGAACACTCGCCCACAAACCATTGGCTATGCACTCAATGATTCGCCGCTGGCACTTGCCATGTGGATATATGAGAAGTTCTGGGATTGGACGGACAACTTTGGAAAACCCGAGGACGCTCTGACTCGCGATCAAATGCTAGATGATATTTCGCTCTATTGGTACACCGGTACAGGGGCATCTGCTTCGCGGTTGTATTGGGAAGGTGTTGGAGAAACCATTCGCAGCCACCAGTTCTTTTCGCCGAGCCGGTCCGGCGGCGAAAAAATCGAAATCCCGATGGGCGCCAGCCTGTTTCCCGCCGAGACCTTCAATCCGCCCCGAAAGTGGGCGGAACAGTCTTGGAGCGATATTTTTTACTGGAACCGGGTGGACGCCGGCGGCCACTTCGCGGCGTTCGAGGAGCCGGACATTTTTTCCAGGGAAATGTGGAAGGCATTTCAGCCGTTCCGGCCTCTCGTTAAGGGACAATAAGAAAAGCTGAGTCCGCCCGAATCAGAACCGCTGGAAAATGCCGGCCTGAATGCCCAACTGGTTCTTTCCCGCCAGCGTCATGCCGCCGACATCGACACCCATCGTGCTGTTCTTCGAATTGAAGGCATAGCTCGCATTCGAATACAGATAAGTATTCTTCGATAGAGCGTACATCGCCGAGAAAACGGTATTCGTTGCCTTCACGTCTTTTCCCGGGACGTCGACGTGATAGACACTGCCAATCAGCGTGAGTGCGGGCGAGACCTTCACTCGCGCGCCACCCCAATAAAGATTGGAATTGACGGAATTCGCCAGGAACTCCGTCTTCAGCAGCCGATACCCGGCCATGAATACCCATTTGGCGACATTGACGCTTGCGGCGGCCACGTAGCGTCTTGCGCGGTCTCCCGGGACGGACGTGGCGGGCGTGAGGCCAGCCGAGAGCGTGCCCAGCCCCGAGCCGGTGCTGGACAACGGCCCGTGCAGATTGTCGTAGGCGAGGACACCGCTGAAGACCGGACCCTTGTACTGGGCCGCGAACGCGAGGTCTTTCGCTGTCGACGCGCCGCCGGCGGTGCCGCCAATCGGCGTGCCGATGCTGTCGTACCCCATGCTGTAGAAGCCGGTGAGTCTGAAGTCGCCGAGCGTGCGCGTGTAGCGGATGGACTGGTCTCCGCGACTCACGAGCCCGGGGTCCAGCGTCGCCAGCGAATATTGGGCGTAGGTGGTGGGATCGTAGCCATTGAGGACGTCGTAGATGGGGTTGTAGACGCGGCCGAGCCAGAGTTCGTTGTCGTGTCCGCTCAGGCCGAGCGCAGCTTGCCGGCCGAACAGGCGGCTACCCTGTCCCAGGGTGCCCTTGGTTTCGTCGAACCCCGATTCCAGCCAGACGGAGGCCTGCCAGCCGTCGCCGAGATCTTCGCGCGCCCGGATTCCCCAGCGCGATTCCTGGATATTGCCGTCCTGCAGCTGCACCAGCGAATGTGAAGTCTTGTTCGCGTTGGTCAGATATTCGACGCCGGTGTCGACGATGCCATAGAGCGTGACGCCGCTTTGGGCGTAGGCCGATACCGGAACCATTAGCGCACCCGCCGTGGCTATCAGGGCTTTCGACCATACCAATCCGATCTTCTTCATGTTCTGTTATGCTAAATAATAATTTTGTTGTTTGAATAACATTGAAATACGGTGTGCTACCTGCGATCGAGGTTCAGTGAATCTCGCTATCGCGGTGGGAGTGCCACGAGAGGGTGGCTTGCGCAGCTGAGGCGAACGCAAGCCACCCCCTGCAAGGCAGGTGACGCTAAGGACTCATCGTGGACTTAGCGCTGCCGACCACGGCGAAAACGCATCGCTCATTCCCCGGGCGGTCACGCCGTCGAAGCGTTCGATAATGCTTGGACGGGCGAAGTTGATGGGCAGGACGTTGTGGTCCACGACCTCGCATTCCCCGAGCTGGCGCAGCGCATCCAGCACGTCCGCGGAGAGCCGGCGGTCCGCGCTCAGGCGCTCCGGTCCCGATACGTCGATCCTCGGCCAGTGTCCGGCATCGCCCACGTCCATGCCGAAGTCGTGCACGAACAGCAGGAGTTGCGCGATCGCGGCCATGATCCGCCGGCCGCCCGCCGCCCCGCCGACGACAACCGGGCGGCCGTCGCGGGCGATGATGGCGGGGCACATGTTCGAAAGTGCCTTCTTGCCGCCCGCGATGCTGTTCGATGTGCCAGGCCGCGGGTCGAACCACATCACCCCGTTGTTCATCACGAATCCGGTCGAGGGAAGTACGACGCGGCTGCCCATTGACGACAGCAGCGTCGTCGTCAATGCGACCATCGAACCGTTGGCGTCGCAGACATTGATGTGGGTGGTGCAGCCCTTGGGCGAATGCGG
>Ga0153988_1000434_pt1 | contig 10954 bp, 7 predicted proteins | sample TSNC072MetaG_FD_104742 | JGI IMG/M metagenome (GOLD analysis project Ga0153988, IMG submission 104742) | Attine ant fungus gardens microbial communities from North Carolina, USA - TSNC072 MetaG | ecosystem: Host-associated > Fungi > Mycelium > Unclassified | place: USA: North Carolina, Jones Lake...
GCCATCGAGCATCATGCGCTCGGCCTGGCGCAGCGCGTCGTCGCGAATCGTGTACTGGCCACCGTCGGAAAACGAATCGGGCGTGACGTTCAGAATGCCCATGACCAATGGGCGTTCAAAGGTCAGCGTGAAGCGGCCGCATTGCAGAGGCGCGGGAAGAAGAACGGAAGAGGAATCGGCTTTCGACACGCAGCGGTGCTTCACATAGAACGGATAAATGCAAAACGGGCCGGTGTGCTACACACCGGCCCGCACTTTCTACTGGCTGCCGATCAGGCCGGCGCGGTCGCGCTACCCGGCTTGACCTCGGTACCCGGACTGCCGCCCGACGAGGTATCGCCCGCCGACGGCGGAGAACTCTTCGGCGAACGCGGCGGACGACCTGCCATGATGTCGTTGATCTGATCTGCGTCGATCGTTTCCCACTCCATCAGCGCAGCGGTCATCGCTTCGACCTTGTCGCGGTTCTCTTCCAGCAGACGCCGTGCGAGCGTGTACTGCTCGTCGAGCACGCGGCGAATTTCGGCGTCGACCTTCTGCTGCGTCGCTTCTGAAATGGTTCGCGTGAAACCGCGGCCAAACGGCGAGGCGTCGTTTTCGTCGTCGACGTAGACCATCGGTCCGAGCGCGTCGGTCATGCCGAAGCGTGCCACCATCGCGCGAGCCGTCTGCGTCGCCTTGTTGAAGTCGTCCGACGCGCCCGTGCTGATCAGGTTCAGGAACAGCTCTTCGGCAACGCGGCCGCCGAACAGAATCGCAAGACGATCGAGCAGGTAGTCCTTCGAATACGTTTCGTTGTCATGCTCCGGCAACTGCCACGTCACGCCAAGCGCACGACCGCGCGGAATAATCGTGACCTTGTGCACCGGATCGGCCTTCGGCAACAGCTTCGCAATCACCGCGTGACCCGATTCGTGATAAGCCGTCGCACGCTTGGACTCCTCGCGGATCACGGCCGACTTGCGCTCCGGACCCATGAAGATTTTGTCCTTCGCGTCTTCGAAGTCGGTCATTTCGACGATGCGCTTGCCTCGGCGTGCCGCGAACAAAGCCGCTTCGTTCACGAGGTTCGCCAGATCTGCGCCCGAAAAGCCCGGCGTACCACGTGCGATGACCGCCGCGTCGACGTCGTTCGAGATCGGCACCTTGCGCAGATGCACCTTCATGATGTGCTCGCGACCGCGGATGTCGGGCAGGCCCACATACACCTGGCGGTCGAAACGGCCCGGACGCAACAGCGCCTTGTCGAGCACGTCCGAGCGGTTTGTCGCCGCGATCACGATGACACCCGAGTTCGCCTCGAAGCCGTCCATCTCGACGAGCATCTGGTTCAGCGTCTGCTCGCGCTCGTCGTTACCGCCGCCCATGCCGGCGCCGCGATGACGGCCGACCGCATCGATTTCGTCGATGAACACGATACACGGCGCGTGCTTCTTCGCCTGTTCGAACATGTCGCGCACCCGAGCCGCGCCGACACCGACGAACATTTCAACGAAGTCCGAACCCGAGATGCTGAAGAACGGCACCTTCGCTTCGCCCGCAATGGCGCGCGCAAGCAGCGTCTTACCGGTTCCCGGCGGGCCGACGAGCAGCACGCCGCGCGGAATGCGGCCACCGAGCTTCTGGAATTTCTGCGGATCGCGCAGGAAGTCGACCAGCTCCGACACTTCTTCCTTGGCTTCGTCGCAGCCGGCGACGTCGGTAAAATTGATTGCGTTGTTGTTCTCGTCGATCAACCGCGCTCGCGACTTGCCGAACGAGAAGGCCCCGCCTTTGCCGCCCCCCTGCATCTGCCTCATCATGTAGAACCAGAAACCGATGATCAGAATCGTCGGCCCGAGGTAGTACAGCACGGACATCAGTGCATTGGGTTCGTCGTCAGCCTTGCCGCTCACCTGTACGCCATACTTCATCAGATCGCCGACCATCCAGATGTCGCCAGGCGACACGATCTGGTATTTCTGGCCGTCTGCTGGAGTGACCGTGAGGTTCCGCCCCTGGACAATGACGTTCTTGACTTTGCCGTTCTTCGCGTCGTCCATGAACTGCGAATAGGAAACGCCTTCCTGGACACGGGGCTTGTCGAACTGCTTGAACACCGTAAACAGCACCAGTGCGATCACCAGCCACACTGCTGCCTTCGAAAACATATTGTTGTTCAAAGCACCACTCCTTCACTTAGACGGGCGCCTACATTTGCCTTGCGGCACCACGAAAGCATTCTAATCCAGTCCGCAGCCCCCTGCCATAAGGTTTCGCTACCACGGAAATAGCGTAGCGGGCCGTGACGACGCCGTTTTCCGGCACTTCAGGCTTCTTTGACGGCAGGGTCGGAACGATCCGGCCGCGCCCTATGCGGGCCGCTTCAGATGCTTACCCAAAATAAACGTTTCTGACGACTTATCCCGCGACGCTTTCGGCTTGCGGGCCGCCACCACCTTGAACTGGCGCTTGAACTTTTCGACAATCTGGCTGTAACCGCTGCCATGAAAGCACTTGACTAAAAGGGCACCATCCGGCTTCAGGTGATTCTGCGAGAATTCCAGCGCAAGATCGCACAAATGCTCGATCCGCGCGGCATCCGCCACCGCCACTCCGGACAGGTTGGGCGCCATATCCGAAATTACAAGGTCTACCTGGCGCGCTCCGACCAATTCTTCGAGCTGAACCAGCACCGACTCCTCGCGGAAGTCGCCTTGAATGAAGTGAACGTCGGCGACGGGCTCCATCGGAAGGATGTCGAGAGCGATAATCGTGCCGTCGATCCCGCCTTCGCGTTCGGCGTTGCGCTGGGTGCCGCCCGCGAGCTTGTTGCGCGCGTACTGGCTCCAACTGCCCGGCGAGGAACCGAGATCGACGATCACCTGCCCCGGACGGATCAGCTTGTCCTGCTCGTCGATTTCCTTGAGCTTGTAGGCCGCGCGGGCGCGATAACCTTCCCGCTGCGCCATTTTGACGTACGGGTCGTTGATGTGGTCATGCAGCCACGCAGTATTGAACTTGTTTTTTGCCATTAAAGATTGAACTCTTGCTGCGTCGTGTCGCGCTTTAGGGGATAATACGCGGTTAATTCGCGCGGCCCCGCCAGACTGGCGGCCATCCGCGATTCTGTTGTTCTGACGCGCGCCCTGCCGAATCAAACTGTCCGAATCGATCGCCGATCGGGCGAAAACGCAGGAGCCGCCATTTTAGTCGAGTCTCCCACTTTCCATGCCAGCTCTTAAAGTCTCTTCCGACCAACGCGCCGAATTGCGCTCCCAGGCTCACGCGCTCAAACCGGTCGTGCTCGTCGGCGCCGAAGGCTTGACCGATGCTGTGCTCGCCGAGATCAAGGTCCACCTGGCCGCTCATGAGCTCATCAAGATCCGCGTGTTCGGCGACGAACGCGAGGAACGCATTGCCGTCTACGAACAAATCTGCGACGAGCTGAACGCCGCGCCGATCCAGCATATCGGCAAACTGCTCGTGATCTGGAAGCCGGAAGCGGCGCAACCGGCGGTGAAGACAAAACGCGGCGCGCTGCCGAGCGCCCGCGAAGCCGCCGTTGAAGCGAAGCCGGCCAAAGGACAGGCGCCGCGCGTCGTCAAGGTCGTCAAACCGACCGAAGTGCCGATGCGCAAACCGCGAGCGAAGGCCGTGCTCGTGCGCGGCAACGAGCGCGTCACGCAAGGCGGCAACATCAAGCGCGCGAAGAAGCGCCAAACCAGCGCGAAGCGCTCGCATCAGTCGTCGAAGTAAGCGGTGGTGGAAGGTGCGGACCTGGTCCGCGCCTTATACGGCGAGCGATCGGTGTGAATGACTGAAGGCACGATGGCTGGCGCCCGGCCAACCGGGCAAAAAACACTGCCGGCGCAGCCATCCATTAGCAGGTGATTAACAGGCGCTTAACAGGCAGTAACGACGCAGACGACCGCGGGCAAAACAAAGCAGCGGCAAATAAAACCCGGCAAAGCGACGATCGGCCGCACACGAACCTCAGCCCGCCACCTTCCGCCCGGCGCCGCAAGCGCCCTCTTCCGCCGCCGTCGAACCGGCGTTCGCCGGCAACAACCACACAAGCGCAACGCCCAGCAGGCTCTCGACCAGATAAAACAGGCTCGACACGCCGTGCAGAATGCCAAAACGCGTCGCATAAACCGAATGGCCGACGTCGCTGCCCGCTTGCTGCGCGGCAATGCGCAGCGCATTCATGAACGGCTGCAATGCGAAATATCCCACCAGTACGCACACGAGCATGCCGGCGATCAGCCAGCGCGCGCGGCGATACGCCGCGCTACCGCGACGAACCAGCAGATTGGCAAGACCGAGCAGCAAAATGCCGCATACCACGCCGAGCACGCCCTGAATGCGAAACAGCTGCGCCGCGACAGCGCCCGCCGTCATCCGGTCGAGCGTCGTGAACAGCACGGGCGCCACAGCATAGCCGATAGTCAACAGACTGCCGACCCACACCACGGTCAGAAGACGAAAAAACCGATGCGGCATCACGGACACCGGCGCCACCCTCAGACGTAGCTGACTGCGATGATTTCGTACTCGCGCACGCCGCCCGGTGCCTGCACCGAAGCGACGTCGCCTTCCGACTTGCCGATCAGCGCGCGTGCGATCGGCGAGCTGATCGAGATCAGGCCGTGGTCGATGTCCGCTTCGTCGTCGCCGACGATCTGGTACTTGACCGACGCGCCCGAATCGAGATCTTCGAGTTCGAGCGTGGCGCCGAACACCACGCGCCCGTCCGCTTCCACTTGCGACGGATCGATGACCTGCGCGCCCGCGAGCTTCGACTCGATTTCGGCGATGCGGCCTTCGATGAAGCCCTGCTTTTCCTTCGCAGCGTCGTATTCCGCGTTTTCCGACAGATCGCCCTGGGCGCGCGCTTCCGCGATCGAGTTGATCACGGCCGGGCGTTCAACCGATTTCAGGCGCTGCAATTCATCGCGCAGCATGTCTGCGCCGCGCTTCGTCAATGGAATAGTGCTCATAAACAACTCTGGAGGCAAAAAACGGCCGTAAAAAAAATCACCGCGGTTAAGTGCATTCCGCGAAAGCCGCCGCCCGTGGACAGACCCCGGGCCGCAGCACCTGCGGAACGCCGCTTAACCGCGGCACTTACATCTTGAACAGGTAGTCGAAGCCTTAGTTTAGGCGAGCATGGAGTCCTTGTAAATCATAGACTTCCAGGTTCTTCAGATAACGAAGGCCCTCCACCGCCGCGCGCGCGCCCGACATCGTCGTGTAGTACGTGACCTTGTTCGCCTGCGCGCTCATGCGGATCGAACGCGAATCGGCGATCGCCGCGCGCGTTTCGTCGACGGTCGTGAAAACGAGTGCGATCTCGCCGTTCTTGATCATGTCGACGATGTGCGGACGGCCGTCCTTCACCTTGTTGACGACCTTGACCGGCACGCCGGCCGCTTCGATCGCGGCAGCCGTGCCCTTGGTCGCGACGATCGGATAGCCAAGCTCGTGCAGCATGCGCGCGACTTCGACGGCCTTCGGCTTGTCGGCGTCCATCACGGTCAGGAGCACCGTGCCCGATTCCGGCAGACGCGAACCCGCCGCGAGCTGCGACTTGAAGAGCGCCTCGCCGAACGTCTGACCGACGCCCATCACTTCGCCGGTCGAACGCATTTCAGGTCCGAGCACCGGGTCGACCGCCGGGAACTTGACGAACGGGAACACCGCTTCCTTCACGCTGAAGTACGGCGGCTCGACTTCCTTCGTCACGCCTTGCGCGGCGAGCTTCTGGCCGACCATCGCGCGTGCCGCGATCTTCGCGAGCGGCAGGCTGGTCGCCTTCGACACGTACGGCACCGTGCGCGACGCGCGCGGGTTCACTTCGAGCACGTAGATGATGTCGTCCTTCGAGCCGTCGACCGCATTGGTACTGGAAGGTACCTGCTGGATCGCAAACTGCACGTTCATCAGGCCGATCACGTTGAGCGCCTTCGCCATCGCGGCGGTCTGACGCTTCAGTTCGGCGACGGTCGCCTTCGACAGCGAATATGGCGGCAGCGAGCAGGCCGAGTCGCCCGAGTGCACGCCCGCCTGTTCGATGTGCTCCATCACGCCGCCGATGAACACAGCCTCGCCGTCCGAAATGCAATCGACGTCGCATTCGATCGCGTCGTTGAGGAAGCGATCGAGCAGCACCGGCGAGTCGTTCGACACCTTGACGGCCTCGCGCATGTAGCGTTCGAGGTCGCGCGGCTCGTGGACGATTTCCATCGCGCGGCCACCCAACACGTACGAAGGACGCACGACGAGCGGATAGCCAATTTCGTCGGCGAGCTTGAGCGCTTCGTCTTCGGCGCGCGCGGTGCGATTCGGCGGCTGGCGCAGGCCGAGGTCCTGCAGCAGCTTCTGGAAACGCTCGCGGTCTTCGGCCGCGTCGATCATGTCGGGCGAGGTGCCGATGATCGGCACGCCGTTCGCTTCCAGATCGAGCGCGAGCTTCAGCGGCGTCTGACCGCCGTACTGCACGATCACGCCAACCGGCTTTTCCTTGTCGACGATTTCGAGCACGTCTTCGAGCGTCAGCGATTCGAAGTACAGACGGTCGGACGTGTCGTAGTCGGTCGAGACGGTTTCCGGGTTGCAGTTGACCATGATCGTTTCATAGCCGTCCTCGCGCATCGCGAGCGCGGCATGCACGCAGCAGTAGTCGAACTCGATACCCTGGCCGATCCGGTTCGGCCCGCCGCCGAGCACCATGATCTTCTTGTTACTGGTCGGATTCGCTTCGCACTCTTCCTCGTAGGTCGAGTACATGTAGGCGGTTTTGGTTGCGAATTCGGCCGCGCAGGTGTCGACGCGCTTGTAGACCGGGCGCACGTTCAGCTCGATACGGCGCGCGCGCACGTCCGCCGGCTTCGCGCCAAGCAGCTTCGCGAGACGCCGGTCCGAGAAGCCGCTCTGCTTCAGATACTTCAGCTCTTCCTTCGAGAGGCTCGCGAGCGTGCGGCCTGCGAGCGCCTTTTCCTTCAGGATGATCTGTTCGATCTGCGCGAGGAACCACGGGTCGATCGCAGTCTCTTCGAAAATTTCCTGCGCGCTCATGCCGATGCGGAACGCGTCGCCGACATACCAGATGCGGTCCGGACCGGCTTCGCCGATCTCGCGGATGATCTCGTCGCGATTGCTGGTCTTTTCGTCGAGGCCGTCGACACCGACTTCGAGGCCGCGCAGCGCCTTCTGGAACGACTCCTGGAACGTACGGCCGATCGCCATCACTTCGCCGACCGACTTCATCTGCGTGGTCAGGCGCGCATCGGCTTCGCGGAATTTCTCGAACGCGAAACGCGGGATTTTCGTAACGACGTAGTCGATCGTCGGTTCGAACGAAGCCGGGGTCTGCCCGCCGGTGATTTCGTTCCTGAGCTCGTCGAGCGTATAGCCGACCGCGAGCTTCGCTGCGACCTTCGCGATCGGGAAGCCGGTTGCCTTCGAGGCCAGCGCCGACGAACGCGACACACGCGGATTCATTTCGATCACGATCATCCGGCCGTCCTTCGGATTGATCGAGAACTGCACGTTCGAGCCGCCCGTGTCGACGCCGATCTCGCGCAGCACCGCGAGCGACGCGTTACGCAGGATCTGGTATTCCTTGTCGGTGAGGGTTTGCGCCGGCGCGACCGTGATCGAGTCGCCGGTGTGGATGCCCATCGGGTCGAGGTTTTCGATCGAGCAGACGATGATGCAGTTATCCGCCTTGTCGCGAACCACTTCCATCTCGTACTCTTTCCAGCCGAGCAGCGATTCTTCGATCAGCAGCTCGCGCGTCGGCGAAAGGTCGAGACCGCGCTTGCAGATCTCTTCGAACTCGTCGCGGTTATAGGCGATGCCGCCACCCGAGCCGCCCAGCGTGAACGACGGACGGATCACGACCGGATAGCCGCCCGAGCCGGTTTCCGCGGCGATCTTCGCCTGCACCTGCAGCGCTTCGTCCATCGAATGCGCGGTGCCCGACTTGGCCGAACCGAGGCCGATCCTGGTCATCGCGTCCTTGAACTTCTGGCGGTCTTCCGCCTTGTCGATCGCTTCCGGCGACGCGCCGATCAGCTCGACCTTGTACTTCTCCAGCACACCGTGCGCGTGCAGATCGAGCGCGCAATTCAGCGCGGTCTGTCCACCCATCGTCGGCAGGATCGCGTCCGGGCGCTCCTTCGCGATGATGCGCTCGACCACTTCCCACGTGATCGGCTCGATGTAGGTCACGTCGGCCGTGTTCGGGTCGGTCATGATCGTCGCCGGATTGCTGTTGACGAGAATGACCTTGTAGCCTTCCTCACGCAGCGCCTTGCATGCCTGCGCGCCCGAGTAATCGAACTCGCACGCCTGGCCGATGATGATCGGACCCGCGCCGATGATGAGGATGCTCTTGATGTCTGTCCGCTTGGGCATAACGCTCCCGCTAATGTATTCCTGTGTCGACTTGGAGTTGGCGCTTCAGCGCCTTACTCCAGTCCCATGCAACCCGGTTGCTATTCTTTCCGTCGGCGCGCGCCGTTTTAACGTTGCGCGCGCTGTTTCGTGCGGCTGGCCCCGCATGCGCTTCGGTCGCTCGATACGCGAACCTTGAGGCGGCTTGCCGGGTTCGGCCCGGCTGCTGTGCTCGACTTGCCGCCGCGCCTTCGGGCTACCGGCCGCTGCTGCGCTGCTTGCAGCAGACCGGCGGCGCAGGGTAGCCAAAGCTGCCTCGCACATCCCGGCGGCCCTGCGTGCCGTTAAGCCGCCGCGCTGTTGCCGCCCTTCTTCGCGTCCATCAACGTAGTGAAGCGGTCGAACAGATACGCGATGTCGTGCGGACCCGGCGATGCTTCCGGGTGGCCCTGGAAGCAGAACGCCGGCTTGTCGGTCAGCGCGAAGCCTTGCAGCGTGCCGTCGAACAGCGAAACGTGCGTGGCGCGGGCGTTGGCGGGCAGCGTGTCGGCGTCGACCGCGAAGCCGTGGTTCTGCGACGTAATGACCACGCGGCCGTCGTCGAGATCCTTGACCGGGTGATTCGCGCCGTGGTGGCCCGTCTTCATCTTCATCGTCTTGGCACCGACCGCGAGGCCCATGATCTGATGGCCGAGGCAGATGCCGAAAGTCGGGATACCGCGCTCGATTAGCTCGCGCGCCGCCGCGATCGCGTAGTCGCACGGCTCCGGATCGCCGGGGCCGTTCGACAGGAACACGCCGTCCGGGTTGAGCGCCAGCGCATCGGCGGCGCTCGCTTGCGCCGGCAGCACGGTAACGTGGCAGCCGCGCTCGGCCAGCATGCGCAGGATGTTCTGCTTGACGCCGTAGTCGAAGGCGACGACGCGGTACTTCGGCGCCTTCTGCTCGCCGTAGCCCGTGCCCAGGCACCATTCGGTCCGGGTCCACTCGTAGCTTGCTTCAGTCGACACGACCTTCGCGAGGTCCATGCCGGCGAGGCCCGGAAACGAGCGCGCAAGCTCAATGGCCTTCGCTTCGTCGTCCGAGCCGGCAAGGATCGAGCCGTTTTGCGCGCCCTTGTCGCGCAGCACGCGGGTCAGCTTGCGGGTATCGATGCCAGCGATGGCAACCACGCCCTCGTCCTGCAGGTATTGCTGGAGCGTGCGCTCCATGCGGAAGTTCGACGCGAGAACCGGCAGATCGCGGATGATCAGGCCGGCGGCATGGACTTTCGTCGCTTCGACGTCTTCGGCATTCACGCCGACGTTGCCGATATGCGGATACGTGAGGGTTACGATCTGGCGCGCGTAGCTCGGGTCCGTCAGGATTTCCTGATAGCCGGTGATAGCGGTGTTGAACACGACTTCACCGATGGTGTGCCCGGGGGCGCCGATCGAATAACCACGAAAGACCGTGCCGTCGGCGAGCGCGAGTAGAGCGGGAGAAAATGACGGCAACACGGGAGACTCCTTGGGGGAACACCCTGTTGCCACCTGTCTATCCGATTGCGAGCCGCAGCGAAACACATCGTGGATGCGCGCGCAGACTCGCTCGCGTGCTGCCGGTGACGCTGCAAGGGGCGCGATGGGTCCATTGTGTGGACGGCTCGGCGGGGTGCGGGGCCCTTCTTGCTACGCCAATGGCGCGCGGCGGATGAACGGTATGGGAGAGGTAGGCGCTAGGGTGCGGGTTGATAAGCTCAAACCTTGGAATTATAGCCTGAATCGGCCCTTCTCTCCAAATCCGAGATAAGACGACGATCAGGCCCGGCTACCTCGGAAGATGCCCGGAGCCTTGCCTGGCAGCGCTTTGCACCGCCACGAGCACACCTTCGCGCGCCTCGGATCGCAGGCGCATCGGCGGGAACAGACCTTGAGGTTTCCCGCCCCACCGCATCGCCTCGCGAACCGGCTCAGGCTTCCTGCCCGGCGTGAACTTCGGCCGGCCGCGCCAGCTTGCGCCCCGGCAGCACGTACCAGATCGCGCTCAGCACCTGCAGCGCCACCAGAACCTCCCAGGCGGTCAGATGCGCGATGGCCGGATAGTGTCCACCGCTCGCCGGCCAGTGCGACAGCACCGCACCGACGCCGATCTGGAAGCCGAAGATCAGCAGGAAAATGATCAGCGTCAGCGTGGTGTTCACGCGGCCGATCATCTGCGCCGGGAAATGCCGCGCCATCACCGCGTAGCTCAGAATGCCGGTCCCGCCGAAAATCCCGTAAGCCGCCCACAGCAGGCTCGCGGGCAGCGGGGCCTTGAACATGATCAGCAGCTGCGTGAGCACGTAAAGCGCCATGCCGATGCCGCAGAACGCATACAGCGAGATGCCGCGCCGCTCGAGACTGCGCGCCGCCGCGCCAAAGCCGACGCAGCCGGCCATCATCGCGAAGCCGAGAATCGACACGAGCGCCGCCGCCTCGTGCGGCTCGAAGCCCTGCACGTCGCGCAGCCAGGCGCCGACCCACAGCGACTGCATCGCGTAGAAAACGCCCTGCGTGACGACCGAGAACGACGCCATCTTCCAGAACGCCGC
>Ga0153988_1000436_pt1 | contig 10915 bp, 10 predicted proteins | sample TSNC072MetaG_FD_104742 | JGI IMG/M metagenome (GOLD analysis project Ga0153988, IMG submission 104742) | Attine ant fungus gardens microbial communities from North Carolina, USA - TSNC072 MetaG | ecosystem: Host-associated > Fungi > Mycelium > Unclassified | place: USA: North Carolina, Jones...
GAACTCGCGATGAACGACATCGGCCGTGTCGCGCTGACCTTGCAGAAGCCGCTCGTGTGCGACTCGTACGATTCGCATCAAGGCACGGGCGCGTTCGTGCTGATCGACGAAGCGACGAACCATACCGTCGCGGCTGGTATGATCCGGGCGTTTTCGGCATAAGCGCGAGATACGCGACGGAACGGCTACGCGGGCGGTGCCAGACGCCGCCCGCGTGCGCTGCAACGAACAGGTTGATGTCTATGGGTAAGGTTTATCTGATCGGCGCGGGACCCGGTGCCGCGGACCTGATTACGGTGCGCGGCGCGCGGCTGCTCGGCGCCGCCGACGTGGTGCTGCACGACGCGCTCGTCGAGCCGGCGATGCTCGACTACGCGCCCGCCAGCGCGAAGCGCATCGCGGTCGGCAAGCGCTGCGGACAGCTGTCGACGGCCCAGCAGTTCATCAACAAGCAGATCGTCGACGCGGCTTTGGAGCACGACGTGGTCGTGCGTCTGAAGGGCGGCGATCCGATGCTGTTCGGCCGCGCGGACGAAGAAATGCGCGCGCTCGAAGCGACCGGCATCGAGTACGAAGTGGTGCCGGGCATTACCGCCGCGCTCGCGAGCGCGGCATCGCTGAAACGCTCGCTGACGTTGCGCGGCGTGTCGCGCAGTGTCGCGCTGGCGACGTTCAGCCGCGCGCCGGGCTCCGAGGAAATCCGCGAGCAGGTCAATGCCGATTCGCTCGTGTTCTACATGGGGCGCGACAGCGGCGTCGAGATCGCACGGCAGTTGATCGATGCAGGCAAGCCGGCGACGACGCCGGTTGCGATCGTCGAGGCGTGCAGCACGCCGCGCGAGCGTATGCTGACGCTGACTCTCGAGGAGTTGGCCGCCGGTGAAGCGCAGCGATGGGTCGATGCCTCGCAGCCGAGTCTGCTGATGATCGGCGAAGCGTTCGCGGAGCGGGAGCGGCACAGCGATGCCGGGCACGCTGCGAAGGGTATTCGAGTCGCCGCCTGAGGTTTTCGCTTAGAGGTTTTTCCGGTCGGCCGTCGCGTGATGCGTCGGCCGATTTCATTTTCTGGCCGGGTTCAGATCGGGCTTGCTTCACAGGCGCAAATCATGGGCCCCAATCAGGCCCATCTACGCCAGCGCAGCGCACGCTGCCGGGCGAGCCTCAAATCTGCCGCAAACAGTATTGCGCGAGCGCATCCAGTACCGATTCATCCTCGCCGACCGCGACCGCGCAGCGAATCTCGACAGCGGGATGAGCGGCGCGGCACCGGTCGATCAGCGCGGGCAGGTCTTGTCTGACGTGGCCGCCCTGGCCGAAGAACACCGGCACGACCGTGATCGCGTCGCATCCCTCGCCGACGAGTTGCGTGACCGCCGTCGGCAGATCGGGCTCCATCAATTCCAGAAACGCGAGCGTGACGGCCTGAGCGCCGCCCGCTGCTGCACGCGCCGCGCGCAGCTTGCCGGCGAGCCGTTCGAACGGCTCGCGCCAGCGCGCATCGCGCGCGCCGTGGCCAAACAGAATCAGTCCATGCATCGCCATCGCGTCGACTCCCGACGATGTCCCTCAACACACCGGCCACACCGGCGCTAGTGCCGGTCGACCCACTTCAGGCCGACGAGGCCGAGCACGAGGTACACGAGCCCCGGCGTCGCTGCCGTGAGCGGCGCGGGCCACGTATTGAGCGTGCCGATATGCGAGAACAGCGTGTTGAACAACTGGAAGCTCATGCCGAGCATGATACCGCCGAACACCTTCACGCCGACCACGCCGGCGCGCGTATGCAGATACGCGAACGGCAGCGACAGCACGAGCATCACGAACACCGCGAACGGGTACAGAATCTTGCGCCATAGCGCGATTTCATAACGCTGCGTGTCCTGATGGTTCTCGGTCAGATGCTGGATATAGCGGAACAGATTGAACATCGACATGCGGTCGGGCGACACCAGCAGCACCGACAGAATCTGCGGCGTCAGCTCCGAGCGCAGCGAGTACTCGGGCAGCGTGACCTGGTTCGCGCGATAGACGGGATTGAGCGCATCGGCCGGCGTGCCCGGCGCGGGCGGCACGTCGACCAGCTGCGTGTCGGTCACGCCGGTCAGCAGCCAGTGGCCCGGCGGCTGATAGCGACCGCTTTGCGCGATACGCACGTTCGAGAGCCGGAACTTCGAGTCGAACTCGTAGATGCGCACGTTGCTGATCGTCGCGTCGGGCATCAACTCGCCGACGTTGACGAAACGCGTGACCTGCTCGCCGTCGGCGCGCTCGGTAAGCGTGTCCTTGACCCACACGCCCGACTGGAAGTTGCTCGACACCGACGAGCCGAGCGCTTCGAGCCGCACGCGCTCGGAAAGCTGATCCGTGTACGGGCCGACCACCTCGCCGATCAGATACGTGACGATCACGAGCGGAATGCCGATCTTCAGCAGCGAGCGCAGCGCCCGGTTGGTCGCGAGACCCGACACGCGGAAGATCGTATACTCGGAGTTCGCGGCCATCTGTGCGAACACGTAGATCGCGCTGATCAGCGCCGCGACCGGAATGATTTCGTAGAAGCGCGACGGCGTTTGCAGCGCGACGCGCAGCACCGCGTACTGAAACTTGTAGTTGCCGTGGCCGACCGAATTCAGCTCGTTGATCAGGTCGAAGAAGAAGAACAGACCCGAAAACGCAAACAGGATGAAGACGAACGTGAGGTAGATCTGACGCGCGAAATATCGTTCATAGATGCGCATCGGTCAGGCTCCCTGCGAACGGCTGAACATTGCGCGCGTGAAGAGCGGCCGGTTGCGCACGCGCAGCCAGAAGATGAACGCGACGATTGCCGACACGATCACATGCAGGCCCACGAGCCCCACGCCGAACGACATCTTGCCCTGCTCGATCCACGACTGCACCACGTTCAGCAGATTCGAGTACGTGAGATAGATCAGCACGGCCATCACGAGGTTGATCGTGCGGCTGCGACGCGGATTCTGGTGCGCGAGCGGAATCGCGAGCAGCATCAGGTTGATCGCGATCAGCGGCAGCCCCGCGCGCCATGCGAATTCGGCGAGGTTCTCGCTGGTCGGATTGCGCAGCAGCGTGAGCGTCGGCAAGCCGGTGGTGGTCGGCGTATTGACGACCGGCTGGCTCTGGATCTTCACGCCGTAGCGCTCGAACTCCATGATGCGGAAATCGGGGTGGCCCGGCTCGCCGTCGTAGCGCCGGCCGTTTTCGAGCACGACGAAGCGGTCGCCGTTCTTGTGCGTCTCGACGTGGCCGTTCTTCGACACCACCACGTTGACCTTGCCGCCTTCGGTGCTCGTTACGAACACGTTTTCGACGTGCCCCTGGTCGGGCGACATCTTCTCGATGAAGAACACGCGGTGCGTGGTCGGCGATTCGCGGAACTGGCCCGGCGCGAGCAGCGAGACTTCGTCGCGCTGCTGGAAGCGCGCGCGGATCAGCTTGCTCTGCTGGTTCGACCACGGCCAGCCGACGAACACGAAGAACATGATGAGAATGACGATCGGCGTGGCGAAGATGCCGATCGGCTTGATGAATTGCGTGAGGCTCACGCCCGAGGACAGCCACACGACCATCTCGGAGTCCTTGTACCAGCGCGTGAGCACGAACAGGATCGAGACGAACAGCGTGGCGACGAGCATGATGGCCAGATAGCCGATCACGGTGAGGCCGATCAGGACCAGCACGTCGCGTGGGTCGATCTCGCCCGAAGCCGCGAAGCCGACGATGCGGATCATCATCGTCGTCAGCACGAGCGTGAGGAGAACCATGAACACGGCACCCGCCGTGTACGCGAGTTCACGCTGAAGGGAGCGTTCGAAGATCATTAGTGATGACGAGAGGGGGCGCTCACGGTACAACGCGCGGGTTCGTTCCCGTCACGTCTCCGGTGCAGCCGCCGCGGGAAAAATAGCGGATAATTGCGGCTTTCATCCTAAGCCCAGATTTTATCCGAGGACAAGCGCGATGGACTTTAGCATAAAAGCCTGTGATTGGACCAAAGGCTCGTCAAACGGTTTCCTGACCGGGAAATCCGACTGCATCGTAATCGGCGTGTTCGAGTCGCAAACGCTCTCGGGCGCTGCGCTTGAGATCGATGAAGCCACGCGGGGCCTGCTGACGCGCATCATCAAGGCCGGCGACATGGACGGCAAGGCGGGCACGACGCTGTTCCTGCACGAAGTGTCGGGCATCGGCGCCTCGCGCGTCCTGCTCGTCGGCCTCGGCAAGCAGGACGCTTTCGGCCAGAAGGCCTACGGCGAAGCGGTGCGCGCCGCGTGGCGCGCGCTGCTCGGCACGAAGATCGTGCAGGTCACGTTCACGCTCGCGCAACTGCCGGTGCTCGAACGCACGTCCGACTGGTGCGTGCGCGCCGCGATCCTCGCGCTGCGCGAGCTGACCTACCGCTTCACGCAGATGAAGAGCAAGCCGGACAACACGCCGCGCGCGTTGAAGCGCATCGTCTTCAGCGTCGCTACCGGCGACGAGAAGGCCACCAAGCTCGCCGCGAAGCAGGGCGCCGCGCTTGCCAACGGCATGGACCTCACGCGCGACCTCGGCAATCTGCCGAGCAACGTCTGCACGCCGACCTATCTCGCGAACACCGCGAAGAAGCTCGCGAAAGACTGGAAGCTGAAGGTCGAAGTGCTCGGCGAGAAGCAGTGCGAGGCGCTCAAGATGGGCTCGTTCCTGTCGGTCACGGCGGGCGCGGTCGAACCGGCGCAATTCATCGTGCTGCAGTACCAGGGCGGCGCCGCGAAGGCCGCGCCGGTCGTGCTGGTCGGCAAGGGTGTCACGTTCGACACGGGTGGTATCTCGCTGAAGCCGGGCGAGGGCATGGACGAGATGAAGTACGACATGTGCGGCGCGGGCTCGGTGCTCGGCACGCTGCGCGCGGTCGCCGAGATGGGCCTGAAGATCAACGTGGTCGGCATCATCCCGGCCGTGGAGAACATGCCGTCGGGCACGGCCACCAAGCCGGGTGATATCGTCACGAGCATGAAGGGCCTCACGATCGAGGTGCTCAACACCGACGCCGAAGGCCGCCTGATTCTGTGCGACGCGCTCACCTATGCCGAGCGCTTCAAGCCGGCCGCCGTGATCGACATCGCCACGCTGACGGGCGCCTGCATCATCGCGCTCGGCCATCACAACAGCGGCCTGTTCTCGAAGGACGACGCGCTCGCGGGTGAACTGCTCGATGCCTCGCGCGAAGCCTCCGACCCGGCATGGCGCCTGCCGCTCGACGACGAGTATCAGGACCAGCTGAAGTCGAATTTCGCCGACGTCGCGAACATCGGCGGACGTCCGGCCGGCAGTGTGACGGCCGCGTGCTTCCTGTCGCGCTTCACCGACGCCTATCCGTGGGCGCATCTCGACATCGCGGGCACCGCGTGGAAGAGCGGCGCGGCGAAGGGTGCAACGGGCCGTCCGGTGCCGCTGCTCGCGCAGTTCCTGATCGACCGCGCCGCGCAATGACGCATTGCGGCAAGCGCACGGCTGCCGCGCCGCGAGCAGGGCGGAGCGGCCGATGACGAGAATCGACTTTCACTCGAACGTCGGCGATTCGCTTCTGTACGCATGCCGGCTCGTGCGCAAGGCGTATCTGGCCGGCCAGCCGCTCGTCGTGCTGGCCGAGCCCGCGCGTCTGCGAGCCTTCGACGAAAAGCTCTGGACGTTCTCGCCGCTCGACTTCGTGCCGCACTGCATGGCGGGCACGCCGCTTGCGGCCCAGACGCCTGTCGTGCTGGCCGCGAATCTCGACGACGCGCCGCATCACCAGGTGCTGCTCAATCTCGGTGCGACGGTGCCGGCCCAGTTCGCACGCTTCGAAAGATTGCTCGAAGTGGTTGGTAACGCACACGACGAGCTCGTTGCCGGCCGCGAACGCTATCGTTTCTATCGCGATCGCGGCTATGCTTTGAACAACTACAAGCAAGGCAGCTAGGTTTCATTCCGTCCGCTTCGCGCGCGTGGCGCGCGTCGCTTCCAGGGCGTTCAACGCGGAGAGTGCACGTGTCCGATCCCAACGACAATTCGATTCCGGTCCTGCACGAAATACTGATGCCGGGCCGCGCGCCGCGTCCGCACGAGGCGCCGGCCGTCGAGCCGGCCTCTGAATCCACGGCGCCGGGCGTGTTCGACCGCACCGAACCGCTGCCGCCTGCCGAGGCCGGCGCGATCGTGCCGCCGGATCTCGGGCACGAAGCCGCCGCACAGTCTCCGCAACTCGATGCCGATCTGATCGCCGAGCGTCTGCGTGGACGCTTTGCGGGCTTTCTGTCGGGCGAGGGGCGAAGCGTGATCGAGGCGCGTTGCCGCGATGCGTTGCAACAGCACACGAGTCTGCTCGTCACGCAGATCACGCGTGAGGTTGCGCGGACGCTCGAAGCCGAAATGACCGGCTGGGTGCGTGAGGTGGTGCATGAGGAGCTGGCGCGGCGCTCGGGCCGCGCGTGAGGCTACGACGGCACGGCTATTGCGATGGCGTGAGGCGATAGCGTCGTATTCAGATCGGGCGCCATGCATGGCGGGCGCGTTTCGTTCATGGCGTCGAATGAGGTGCCGGCTTGAGCGGCGGCTCATCTTTGAGCGTCAGCACCCAGGTCGTGAGCGCGGCGGCCTGATCGGGCGTGAGCTGGGTGTTCGCGGGCATCGGCACCGGTCCCCATACGCCGGTGCTGCCGTCGAGAATCTTGTGTTTCAGATAGGTCGCCGCGTCGGCGCGTTCCGCGTACTTTGCCGCGACGTCGCGCAGTGCCGGGCCCATGAAGGTGCGCGTGACCGAGTGACAGCTCATGCAGTTCTGCTGTTGGGCCAGCGCGAGGCCCGTCGCAGCTTCGGCATGCGCGGCCAGACTGGCGCTGCTCAATGTGACGGCGAGCGCAACAGCGGCTGCTACGGCTGCATACGACATTGATCTCATGGTGGTCTCCGCCGGTTCGGATGCCCGGCTTGTGGTGCATGCATTATAAGAGCAAGGGGCGCACGATTTTCCGTGCGCCCCCTGGCATTTTGCGCTGTGTGGCGGCCGCCTGAGCCTGTCTTGTGCGGCATGGCGAAGCGGGCGGCAGCGCGTGGCTTGGGCGTCGAGTCGCGCCCTTCATACGCACTTATGCGTGCTTATACGCGCGGCCTTCGTCACTCCGTCACCCTGTTACCGCACCGCGATTCGCCGGCTGCGCCAGCGCGAAATACTTCGCCATCACGCCGCGTGTGTAGCGCGGCTTCGGCGCCTGCCATGCGGCGCGGCGGCGCGCCAGTTCGGCGTCGTCGATATTCAGTTGCAGCAGCAGCTGGTGTGCGTCGATCGTGATCGAATCGCCTTCCTGCACGAGCGCGATCGTGCCGCCGACAAACGCTTCCGGCGCGACGTGCCCGACCACCATGCCCCACGTGCCGCCCGAGAAGCGGCCGTCGGTGATGAGCCCGACCGATTCGCCGAGCCCCTTGCCGATGATCGCCGAGGTCGGCGCCAGCATCTCCGGCATGCCGGGGCCGCCTTTCGGGCCGAGGTAGCGCAGCACCACGACGTCGCCGGCGACGATCCTGTCCGCGAGGATCGCTTCGAGCGCGCTTTGCTCGTCGTCGAACACGCGCGCCGGGCCCGTGATGACCGGGTTCTTCAAGCCCGTGATCTTGGCGACCGCGCCGTCTTCGGCCAGATTGCCTTTGAGGATCGCGAGGTGGCCTTCGGCGTAGAGCGCCTGGTCGATCGGGAAGATCACCTGCTGGTCGGCGCGCGGCTTCGACGGCACGTCCTTCAGTTCCTCGGCGATCGTCCTGCCGGTGATCGTGATGCAGTCGCCGTGCAGCAGGCCGGCGTCGAGCAGGATCTTCAGCACCTGCGGGATGCCGCCCGCCTTATGCAGATCGGTCGCGACGTATTGCCCCGACGGCTTCAGGTTGCAGATCACCGGCACTTTCTTGCGCATGCGCTCGAAGTCTTCGATTGTCCATTCGACCTCGGCCGCATGCGCGATCGCGAGGTAGTGCAGTACCGCGTTGGTCGAGCCGCCGGTCGCCATGATCAGCGCGACCGCGTTCTCGATCGACTGCTTCGTGATGATGTCGCGCGGCTTCAGGTCCCGCTTGACCGCTTCGACGAGCACGCGTGCCGACTCGGCGGCCGAGTCGACCTTTTCCTCGTCGGGGTTCGCCATCGTCGACGAATACATCAGTGACATGCCGAGCGCCTCGAACGAGGAACTCATCGTGTTGGCCGTGTACATGCCGCCGCACGAACCGGTCGACGGGCAGGCATTCTTCTCGATGCCGTCGAAATCTTCCTGCGACATGCGGCCCGCCGTGAATTCGCCAACCGCCTCGAACGACGACACAATCGTCAGATCGGTGCCCTTCCAGTTACCGGGGCGGATCGTGCCGCCGTACACGTAGATGCCCGGCACGTTCATGCGCGCAAGACCGATCATGCCGCCCGGCATGTTCTTGTCGCAGCCGCCGATCACGACTACGCCGTCCATCCACTGGCCCTGCACGCAGGTTTCGATGCAATCGGCGATCACCTCGCGCGACACGAGCGAGTACTTCATGCCCTCGGTGCCCATCGACATGCCGTCCGAGATCGTCGGCGTGCCGAAGGTCTGCGGGTTCGCGTCGGCCAGTCTGAGCGCGGCCACGGCCGCATCGGCGAGCCTCTGCAGGCCGGCGTTGCATGGCGTGATGGTCGAGTGGCCGTTGGCGACGCCGATCATCGGTTTGTCGAAGTCCTCTTTCTGGTAGCCGAGCGCGTAGTACATCGAGCGATTCGGCGAGCGTGCGACGCCTTGAGTGATGTTTTTCGAACGACGGTTGTATGCCATGGGGACGCTCCAGTCTGTCTGTTCTGTTCGTGATCCGGGCCGCGAGGGCGGGGCGCCGGCGCGGCTCGCGCCCCGCTCGGGGACAGCCGCCGGGGCATGCGCCAGCGGGCGCGCCGGCACATCCGTTCAGTGTAGTGCCGCCGCGCCGGGCAGACAGGCGGTTTTGCGTGTCATGCGTCGCGTGTATTATTTGCGCGTGTTCAGGTCGTAAAACATATTAATCCCGGGTCTTCATCATGCTGCCGACGATTCCCGATCTGCGCCAGTTGCGCTACTTCGTCGCTGTCGCCGAGGAAAAGCACTTCGGCCGCGCGGCCGCGCGTCTGTCGATGACGCAGCCGCCGCTCTCGCAGGCGATCCGCGCGCTCGAGGAGACGCTCGGCGTCGAACTGTTCGCGCGCACCAAGCGCTCGGTCGAGCTGACGGCGGTCGGCGCCGATCTGCTGCCCGAGGTGCAGCGCCTGCTCGCGGCCGCCGAAGGGCTGCGCCCGCTCGCGCAGAGCCTCGCGCGCGGCGAGGCGGGCGTGCTGTCGCTCGCGTTCGTTTCCACCGCCGATTACGGCTTGCTGCCGCTGCTCCTGCGCGATTTCGGCGCGCGCCATCCGCGCGTGCGGCTCGAACTGACCGAAGCCACCAGCGACGTGCAGGTCGAGGAACTGGTGGCCGGGCGCATCGACGCCGGGCTTGTGATCGCGCCGTTGCCGCCGCGCCATGCCGCGCAGCTGTCGTGGTTGCCGATCGCGCGCGAGCCGCTCGTAATCGCGATGTCGACGGAGATGGCGGCGCGCGTGTCGGGCGCGGGCGGCGTGAATGGCGATGTGAAAGACGGTCTGACGGGCGGTGGGCGTCGCCGCGGGAATGGCGAGGCCGGAGAGGCGCGGGGCAAGCCCGGCACCGACCCCGGCGCGGAATGGCTCGACGCGCCGGTCAGCCTGCGCGATCTCGCCGACACGCCGCTCGTGATCTTCCCAAGACGTCTCGCGCCAGGCTTTTATGACATCATTATGGATTGCTACGGCGTCGCGGGTCTCGCTACCCGGATCGGGCAAGAGGCGATCCAGATGCAGACCATCGTCAGCCTCGTGTCGGCCGGCATGGGCGTCGCACTGGTGCCGCAATCGTTGCGTAACCTGCGGCGCACGGGCGTCGTGTACCGGCCGCTGTCCGAGTCGGTGCCCGCGATCGAGACGGGTCTCGTCTGGCGCACGGACGAGGTGAGTCCGGTGCTCGCGGGCTTCATCGAGATCGTGCGCGCGCATGCCGCGACGGTCGCGCCGCGCGTCGAGCGTGGCGACGCTGCCGTAAAACCTCTGCTGTAGAAGCATTCCTGAACCTGAACTGCCCATAACTACACGATGCTCATTCACCCCAATTTCGACCCCGTCGCCATTCATCTGGGGCCGCTCGCCGTGCGCTGGTATGGCCTGATGTACCTCGTCGCGTTCATCGCGGCGATCGTCGTCGGCCGGCTGCGGCTGCGTTTGCCGTACGTCGCCGCGCAAGGCTGGACCGCGAAGGATATCGACGACATGCTGTTCTACGGCGTGCTCGGCACGATCCTCGGTGGCCGGCTCGGTTACGTGCTGTTCTACAAGGCGAGCTTCTATTTCGCGCATCCGCTCGACATCTTCAAGGTGTGGGAAGGCGGCATGTCGTTTCACGGCGGCTTTCTCGGCGTCACGCTCGCGATGATCCTGTTCGCGTATCAGCGCAAGCGCTCGTGGCTGCAAGTCACCGACTTCGTCGCGCCGATGGTGCCCACGGGCCTCGCGGCGGGACGCCTCGGCAATTTCATCAACGGCGAGCTGTGGGGCCGCGTGACCGATCCGGCTTCGCCGTGGGCGATGCTGTTTCCGGGCGCCGCGCCCGACGACGCCGCGTGGCTCACCGCGCATCCGCAACTGGCCGCGCAATGGCATCTGAACGAAGTGTTCGCGCAATATCACATGCTGCCGCGGCATCCGTCTGAGCTGTACGAGATCGCGCTCGAAGGCGTGGCGCTGTTCTTCGTGCTGATCTTCTTCTCGCGCAAGCCGAAGCCGCTCGGCGCGATTTCCGCGATGTTTCTGATCGGCTATGGC
>Ga0153988_1000439_pt1 | contig 10869 bp, 7 predicted proteins | sample TSNC072MetaG_FD_104742 | JGI IMG/M metagenome (GOLD analysis project Ga0153988, IMG submission 104742) | Attine ant fungus gardens microbial communities from North Carolina, USA - TSNC072 MetaG | ecosystem: Host-associated > Fungi > Mycelium > Unclassified | place: USA: North Carolina, Jones Lake...
AAAAAGTCCCCGACTTCAATCGCGCGGCGGCCCGCCTCTATCGGCCGTGACTGGCGCAAGCCGGTCTTGACCTCCGTTTGCACGTGCTCGAACAACGGCCGGAAGGTCTCGAAGTCCTCGCAGGGCTTGCGATCCGCGATCTCCTCGGCAGCGCGCTTTTCGGCGCTGGTGCGAACATGGCGCAGGACCGTGATGTCGTCCGCGTCGGCGACGCCCGCCAACTCGGCAGCCAGGTCGTCGATGTCTACGGTTTTCTCCGCGGAAGCAGCAACGGTCAGCGCCCCGGCAAGCAAACCCTGATGGTCTAACGGCTCAAGGAGGGCGCGGCAGTCCGGGAGCGCGCGCAAGCGGTCGAGCCGTACCGCGTACAGACGCTCGAATATGTCACGGTCTTCACCGTGCTGCGGCGCACGCCCGTGCTGCTCAGTAAAACGCTGGATTTCCTCGAAGCCCGCGATGACGCGCTCCTCGCTGGCCGGGCGTCCGCCCTTCTCCTCGGGCGGTGCGAAATCGGCAAGCTCCGCAGCGAGTGCGTCAAGATCGGAGTTACTCATAGCGCCCCTCCGCCTTGAAGCGCATGAAGGCGGTCGCGCCTTCGGCCATGCGTCGCTCCCACGCATCCTGAGAATCGAGCGCCGGAATGCGTCCGCGCTCCTTCTTGAACTGGACGGCGCGAACGGCCATCTCCTTCGCCTCATCTGGCGTCAGGCTCGTGCGTTTGGCCGAGATGGCCGCCGCGACCTGCTTCAAGCTGTCCTCGCTCATCGTTTTGGCGAGGATGGCGTAGGCTTCCCCGAAGGGGTTGATGCGGTCAATGAGGTCGATATCCAGCTCGCGCACGTCCATCGCAAAGCGGCGCACGCCATCAATCAGGGCGGTGTTCGGCGATCCGTCGCCCTCGTCTTCGGTGACAAGGCGCTTGGCCTGTTGCGTAAGGTTGAGGGCGGCAATGGCGTGCTGGCGCACCGCCTCCTGATCTTCGGCGTCGAGCTCAGGGTACTTATCCTTGATGATCTTGCCCATGCGAACCTGGGTAAGCTCCTCAGGCACGAGTTCCTCATCGAACAGGCCACGCTCGATGGTGGACTTATCTTGCACGAAAGCTGCGATGACGTCGTTCAGGTCTTCCAGGCAGATGCGCGCTGCCTCCTTGCTCTTCGGCTCGGCGAGGCCCTTGATCTCGATTTGATACGCCCCCGTCTGCTCATTGACGCCGATATTGCAGCGATCAGGGTCGTAGCCACCCTCGCCATAGTCAAAGCCCGGCGCCGGGCCGCTGTCAGGGTTCTTCGGTTTGAATTCGAAGCGCGGGGCTAGCACCTGCTCCATCAGCAGGCTCGCCGCGATGGCCTTCAACGTATCGTTGACAGCCTCGGTGACAGCCGCTTCGCTCGCATCTGGCTCAGCGATCAGGTTGGTGAATCTCGCGCGGGTCTTGCCTGGCGCATCGCGGGTCGCGCGCCCGATAATCTGCACGATCTCGGTCAGGCTAGCGCGGTAGCCCACTGTCAGCGCGTGTTCGCACCAAATCCAGTCAAAACCTTCCTTCGCCATGCCGAGCGCGATGATGATGTCCACATGATCGCGGTTGTTCTTCTGTGTCGGGTCTTTCAGCGCGGCAGACACGCGCTCGCGCTTGCTGGCATCGTCATCGACAAGATCAGCAATGCGCAGCCAGCGGCCATCGGGGCGCTTGACGAGCTGGAAACCAGTGGAGGCGTCAATGCCTTGCCACCCCCCTAACGCCTCGATAATGTGTTCCACCTCGCGCATCTTGTCCTTCGTGCTTTCGCGCGAATTGACGTTGGGGATGTGGATGATGGTCTTCTCGGTCGGATTGAGGACGTTGAGAATGTCGTCGACGTAGGGGCCGCTGTAGAAAAAGTAGCCAATGTCGAGTTGCTTGAGGTGCTCGTAGCCGTTGAGCTGTTCGTAGTAGGTGTAGGTGACGGTGTCGAATCTGGCCTCATCGGCCGGGGCAAGCACGGCCTCAGCGTCGCCGCGGAAATAGGAGCCGGTCATCGCGACGATGTGCGTCTTGCCGCGCGCAATGAACTGACCCAAGTGCGCGCCCAACTTGTTGTCAGGGTTGGCTGAAACATGGTGAAACTCATCGACAGCGATCAGGCGGTCGTCGAACGCCTCCACACCATAGGCATCGACCGCGAAGCGGAAAGTGGCGTGGGTGCACACCAACACCTTGTCGTCGCTTTCGAGGAATGCCCCAAAGGATTTGACTTTGCCGCCATTGTCGTTACCCGGCGCGTTGCAGAGGTTCCACCTCGGTTCGACATGCCAGTCGGACCAGAAGCCGTACTTTGCCAACGGCTCGTCATTGAAGCTGGCACCGATAGACTTCTCCGGCACAACAATGATGGCCTGCTTCAATCCTTGGTTCTGCAACTTGTCGAGCGCGATGAACATGAGGGCTCGGCTCTTGCCGGATGCGGGCGGCGACTTGATGAGCAGGTATTGCTCACCTCGCTTCTCATAGGCGCGCTCCTGCATGGGTCGCATCCCAAGAGCGTTAGCCTTGGTCGAGGCGCCGTTTCGAGCGTAGGTAACGGAAACGGACGGTACAGATTTAATCTTCTCGCTCATGCGTTGGCTCCGGCCTTTCGCTTCCTGCCCTTGGTCGGTGCAGCCGAAGCGGTCATCTTGGTATAGAGATCGAACAGCTTTTCTAGCCGCTCGGTGTCGTTCTTGAAGCGCCGACCGATGTAGATGCGCTCTAGCACTTCGTCGTTGTGATCATGGGCGGCGCGCAGGTCAGCTGGCATGTTCTCGGGGTCGTAGAGGTCGGCGATCGTGGCCGGGAAGTGATGCTCCCGAGCCAACAAAATGTCCTCGGCGCAGCGTGTGACGTCGGCTTGGTTCTTTTCCGTTAGCGGAGGTACAGGAAACGTGAAGTAAGTGAGGTTTACAGAGTACCTGTAGTCGGTCCGCATTCTTGCGCTAGTTGTCGCCAACCAAACAGCATGAAGCTTCGAAGATAACAGTGAAAACACAATAGGTGCCCGGCCGTATACGACAAGAGCCCCATTGCTAACGACGACACCTCGCCTCAGAAGTTCGACTGGTAAATAGTCGCGCCTACTGGAAGAGGTCATTGGTGCAACGAGCGCTTCCTCGTCCCTGAACTTCCTGTAGAAAAAGCGGTGCGGAACACTGGATGCTTTTCTGGCATCCCGTCCAGCGTTCGACCTATATTCTCGGCACGCGTCAATCCTAAATTTAATTGCCGGGATATCCGCAGCTTCATCGATATCCGCATCGTCTATCCAGATGCAAAATCGGTGCGTTCCCTTAATGATGTCTGCGCCACCGACGTAGGGCTTGATGAACCTCGCCGCCGCTGGAGCGACTTCTAGTAGCTTACGGCATTCCTCTTTTTCGAGAATGAGATGGCCACCATCGATGCCGCTGCTTCCAAGCGCCATTTCTGGGAGTCCGCAGATCGAGTTGGTCCTTTGCTCCATCACGGTGTCAGGTCCGTCGATGAGATAGGGCGAGATATTGGTCGCCTCTTTGACAATCCCGTCGTAGAAGATGTATTTCCTTCTCTGTCCCGCCCTGCAAATGCCGGTGATGACACAAGTCACTCCAGCGTTGCCTTTGGCGTTATTGCGCCAATCAAAGGACGTATGGGCGAAAAAAATCTCCAATTGTTGAGCGAGGATATTTGGCCAAAGCAACGATACCTGCTCGCCTTGGCAGATTGAGTTGGTGGCGACGAACGCGCAGCTGGCGTTCTCGCGCCCAATGTAGTCCGAGGCCTTCTTAAACCAACATGCAATGTAATCCAGCCGCTTTACGTTTCCCCATTCGCCCAATACGAGGTCCATCTCAGCATTCTGTTCTTTGCCTCGGTCGCTATAGCCTTGATAGGGCGGATTCCCACAGAGGTACGTTTCACCGCCCTCGTTCTCGAAGTCAATCTCGGCTTGATCTAGCGGCGTGCCAAACAGATCATCGGCCTGCACCGTGACGCCGGTTCCCGTCGGCGGGCATATGCTTAACCAGTCGAGCCGCAGCGCGTTGCCGCAGGTGATCCAGTTCTCGTTTCGGAGCGGCAGGAACTCGGCCAGCGCCAGCTTCTGACCCCGGTACAGCACGTCGCACTGGTATTCGGCGATGACCAGAGCGAGGCGCGCGATCTCCGCCGGGAAGTCGCGCAGCTCAATCCCACGAAAGTTCGTCAGTGGGATACCGGATGCCCGATCCGGCTCGCCGCGCCGTCTGTTGATCTCAGCCTCGATGGCGCGCATTTCCTTGTAGGCGATGACAAGGAAGTTGCCAGAACCGCAGGCCGGATCGAAGACCCGGATCTTCGCCATACGCTTTCGCAGGTTCAGCAACGTGCGAGGATTGTCGCCCGCCTCTTCCAGCTTGGAGCGCAGGTCGTCAAGGAACAGCGGATTCAGCACCTTTAGAATGTTGGGGACGCTCGTGTAGTGCATCCCCAGCTCGCCGCGCTCCTCGTCCTCGGCGACGGCTTGGATCATCGAGCCGAAGATGTCGGGATTAATCTTGGTCCAGTCCAATCCGCCGACGTGCAGCAGATAGGACCGGGCAATCTTGCTGAATCGCGGTACTTCGTCGCCGCCGGCGAACAACTGCCCGTTGACGTAGGGGAAATCTTCGGCCCAGCGGGGAGTCTTGGCTACGGCCCGGTCCTCGCGCTTAGTGTTCATGGCGCGGAATAGGGTGGCGAGGACCTCGTGCGTATTTGACGAGTCCTTGGCACTCATCTGCGCCACGGTTTCGGTGAAGCGGCCCTTGCCGATGAAGATATCGGTGTCCTCGGCGAAAAAGCAGAAGATCAGCCGCGCCATGAAGTGGTTCATGTCATGGCGGCGCTCCGACGTGCTCCATTCAGGGTTATCTTTCAACAGTTCGACGTACAGGCGATTCAGGCGGCTGGTGGCCCGGATGTCGAAGGCATTTTCACTGATTTGACGGACGGTGCTGATGCCCGCTAGCGGCAGGAAGAAGCCAAAATGGTCTGGGAAGTCCTTGAAGGCGCATGCGACGGTCTCGCCGCTGGTCAAGTCTTCAGCCTCGAAGTCTGCGCCGTCCGTTGCGAGGATGAACTTAGCCTTGGCCTTGGCGGTGGCTGGGCTGGCTTTGAGGGCGGTCAGCGTCGTTGTGACATGGCCCATGCCGCACGTCAGGATGTGAATGTTGTTGGTCTGGAGAACGCCGCCCAGGTCAGACTTGTTCGACGCCCCGGCGCGAAGGCGCTTGATGGTCGTCTCCTTATTGCCGAAGGCTTCAAGGAAGGCGTAGGGGAACTCTGCGGAATCGAAAGGATGCTCCGCGAGGTCCGTGATGGCTTGTTCGATTTCTACTGCGTTCATGTGACATCTTGCCTATGTGACTTTTTTCTGCTCGCGTCCGACTGAGGCTCACTAGCGGGCACGGCACTGCGGGGAGCTACCTTGTAAATGGTTGTCCGCGAAACCTTATAGCGCTCCGCAATCTGGCCGACCGGGATAGTCGGGTCAGACATCAAGCGCGCGATCTCTCTAATTTGTCGTGCATCCAGCTTCGGCTTGCGCCCTCCAGAGCGGCCACGTGCTCGTGCCGCGACCAAGCCAGCCCGTGTCCGCTCCCGAATAAGGTTTCGCTCGAACTCTGCCAGCGCCGCGAAAACATGGAAGACCAGCTTCCCTGCCGCGCTAGTGGTCTCGATCTTCTCGGTGATGCTCTCGAAGCCGATACCCTTTTCCTCCAATCCAGCGACGATGTTCACAAGGTCCGGTAGGCTGCGCCCGAGCCTATCCAGCCGCCAGACTACGAGGGTATCGCCCGCTCGCAACGCCTTCAAACAATGGCCAAGCTCTTGCCGAGCAGCATCCTTGCCGCTAGCCGCCTCTTCATAGATGGCCCCCACCCCTGCCAGGCACAGCGCATCGCGCTGCAGGTCCAGGTTCTGGTCATCTGTTGAAACGCGGGCGTAGCCGATCCGTTGATTCATTGACAGTTGCCGGACGTTGAAAAATTGATGGGAATCTTAACAAATCGAAGGCGGTTCCGACAGTCAGTTGGCGTGAAGCGACACGTGTTCACCAAACCACCGTTTTCTTGACTAGCACTCGACACCCGCGTTTTCGGGTTGCCGGTGACGGCCGACGGGAAATAGACAAGCTCAAGGGCTTGCGGGCGTACGTGCGCTCGATCCGGCCGGACCTGCCGGCGTGCGCTCACTAGCTTGCTGCGCTTTGCGTATCTTGCGGTCCAGCCGCCGGGCCTCCTTCTCCAGCGCGTCAATCTGCCGGAGGAACGGGCGCATCTCATCCAGCAGCTGGGCCTCCCGCTCCTGAAGTTGCGGGACCAAGTGGGTGTAATCCCACTCGTATTGTTTCAGGGCGAGCCGCGTATCGGACCACGCGCGATCAATCGGGCGCAGGTTGGCCCGCAGCTCGCGCAGCTCCTGCCAGATGGCTTTCTGCCGCCGCTGGTCGGCCTTGATAAGGGCCATCCGCCGCAGTTCTTCAGCCAGTTCGGGGCTTATGGTCATGAACCGTGTCTGGTGGAGGAAGGATGGTCGAACTCCGGATCTTGGCGTTGCGAACGCCGCGCTCTCCCATTTGAGCAATCCTCCCATCAGGCGCAGTGAGCGTTAATCGTAATCCATCCCATGCCCGATTTGGGAATGACAGTTTTTTCCTACTGCGTAACGCCTCATATACTTACAAAAAGCAAAACCGGCCTCGCGATCACCGACAGGGACTGGCCGCCGTCAGGCGCAGTCCGGCCGAGGCCGTGTGAAAACGAATGTAGAGCGTGGCATCCGAATAAACCGACCCATCAGATCGCGCTGTATTGGCTTCGCGGAGCCTTGGGAAGGGTAAAACGACACCCGAAAACCGAGTAGATTTGCGTTTTCACACGGCCTCGGCCATGAGGGGACGTTCGCCCCGCCTATCGCTCGGATATTCAGACGGCGGTTCTTCTCACCAAACGGCCATTTGATCGCCTAAGGTAGAGGGCTTGATATCGAGACCGTCATACAGATTTTCACCGCGCCTGATGCGGCTAAGGGGCACACTAGCGGAGTAAGCGATGTTCGAATGCAGCGCAAACCAAGCTGTTCTTCAGGGTTTGTAATCGAGCGTCGTTTGCACGTCGCGAATGGACTGGATCGCAGACGAAACAAATTGGTTATGGGGTTCGACATGCTTCCAGAACAATAATCGCCCGACTAAACGCTCTGCGTATATCGGGTCTAGATCGCCAATATGTGCAGTGTGTTCAAAGAACCCATATTTCAATAATCCATGGACCTGCTGGCGCAAGTTGCGTTTAGTTTCCCGCGGCAGGGAAAGCCTCTCTCCCGCAACAGAGATCCCTGCAATTATTCGCTTTCCGTTTCTTGTGCTGAGATAAGTCTTTTTGCGATTAATTTTGAATGACTGGTCCAGCAAAATATTCGAAATTAACTCGATTAGCCTTATATTTATGTGCGAACCAGACAAGGCAATATTGTCTGCATATCTCGTATACTCGAGACCGGCGACACGGGCAAGCCCTGAAAGCCTTGCATCGAGTCTGGAAAAGACAATGTTACTAATGCTTGGGCTAGTTGGAGCCCCTTGAGGCAAGCGTCCTCCAGCGCAGCATAACCTAGCTAGAAATAGACTTACATTCGGAGCGTATCCAATGTCACGGAACATGACGTACACCCTCTTCAAACTGATTGACGGAAAAAAATCACTCACATCAATATGCAGCAATGCCGTTTTGTTCACATGCGCTTTTGCAAAAGTTACTACTGACCGACCTCTTACAAAACCGTGCGCAGCATCATGAACTGGGATCTCATCTAAGATATTGGTTTTTATCCATTTTTGAATCATCAGGAGGGTTGGTGCTGGCGACGAAATCTCGCGAAAACCGTCGCTCCGCTTTGGAATCGTGAAACTCCTGTAAAATGCTTCCGCGTTTTCAACAAGACCTGCCAAGATCCCGCGATTTACACCGACGAGTTCTGAAAGTTGCTCAAAATCAAAAATTGGAGGAACGCCAGCCGCAGTTAGCTTTTCAATGTACTTCAGTGCGGCTCTACGCGCGCCAGGATTGCGAACCCGTTCGGCAAGTAAATTTTCCCATGACTCAATGCTTATGTTTTTCTCGGTCATAGCACGTCGCGCCTTTAAGGATGGAGTCACGCAGATTACCCTTCCTGCTACTTTCTCCGAAAACGCGGTCCCGTAGGGCCGACGCTTTCATGTGGCGAGTTAGCGCCACATGAAATCCCGTTAGGGATTTATGGACTAACGCCAGCTTCAATCAACGAGGCGATACACCTCAACGTACTAATCTGCGCGCTCCAAGCGAGCGATGCTACTACTGATCAGTCACCAGAGGCAAGGGACTCGAAAAATTTTTTGGAGATATTTCTCCGTTTTGGGATATAAGGCGAAAACGCTGGCAATGGATATATAAGATAGCTCGCGGGCGGCTCCTTCCACTCTGCTTCAACCGCTCTCAGAAAAATCTGCTTCCGATGACCAACGACCCATCTTCTGCCTTGTTCGGTTAGTTGAAGGGAGGCGTCTTCCATCAGGCGAATGACTCCTTCGGCCTCAAACCGGCGAATAGAGCGTAATATAGCTGACGGAAGCAGGTTGTATCGTTCGTAAAACACGTATACGTCAATAGCATCCATCGTCGAATACAGCGTCCGGAGAATTTCGCGGTCGGCACTATTGAATACAGTATCGGTCATTTTTATGCACCTCGGTTGAATAAAGGCGCGCCAAAATCCGAAGTGTTCCAACGATCCCACCAGAAAACAGGAAAAACGTTATTGGAGACATTGAATGGTTCTTGATAAAAAATCGACTCTGATTCTTTAAACCCAAACCTGTAGTTTGCGGGTAGATCGTCCAATTTTTTCTCAAGCTGTTGCATATCGCTGCACGCATTGGTCAACGCGTCACCTTCGAAATAGTCGCTGATGCCTTTCTTCAGCCATAAATCCGAGAAGTATTTTCCTCTGAGGGTATCCAAAACGGATTTTGAGGCCTCCATGGCAGCCATGCTACACATATAGATCGCAGTCTTGCAGCCAAGGTCGCCGAGTTTTTTTTCTGCCCACTTAAATTTCCTGGAAATTTTAGTGCCGGTGCCAATAAAATCGTCAATCAAGACAACGTTCTTCACGTCAGCCCCAAAGGAAGCAACAGCCGTAATTTGGCTCAAAAAGTTTGAGGAACTCCAGCCCTCGTCACGCGAAAAATGTTGTCGGAGTGCTTGCGTCAAGAACTGTGAGCCGTCTGCTTCGTCTTTGTCTGCGATTGCAACGACTTTTGTTTCGGACGCAGACAATTTCCATTCTTTTGAGATTATCTCCGCAATTCTCGCAGCGCTATGGCGGAGATCGACGTCGCCAGAATAATGAAAGCGGTTAATGAGGTCAAAGATCAGCGCCTGCTGTCTCTCCGTATCACACGTGTTCAGTAGTGAGACTAATTGACCGTCCCGCGACTCGAGCCACTCCTTCTGGCGCACGAGTTCAAAAATCTTGCGATAAAGACTGTGGTCGATTTTTTTTGCGTTCATCTGGCTGCACGCACCTTCCGTCTTGGGATTGGGTAGGAATTTTATCCCTAAATCTCTGCGTTGACGGATGTTTCGCCGCGAGGGGCAAATCGATCCGAGCCCGCGTGCTGCGGAGAATCATCGAGTAGATCTGGCCTCCCGTTACGCAAGCGAGACGGCGCCGGCAGCGATGACAGCGATGGCCGGGGTTTGGACAAGATCATCAGCCGACGACTGACCGATGTACCTCAGAACGCGACGCGACGGCTGCAGTGCGGTTAGAGTCCGAAACGGTCAGCGACATTCGAGCCGCGTCTGGCGTGCGTGTAAATACCCCTTTGCGGCGATGCCTCGCCGTTACACGCGGATCCGCTCCACCTCGTCCAGACTGATCTCGTCGCGTCGCCGGTCGTACAGCTGCGTGGTGCGCGTCGACGCATGGTTCGCCATCGCCGCGGCGTTCTCGAGCGTGCCGCCATTCTTCAGGTAGGCGGTGATCCCGGTAGCGCGGAACGTATGGTTGCCGATCTTCGTTCCAATGCCGGCTGCAAACGCACGGCGCCGCACCATCGCATAGGCGTTGGCCTGTGGCAGCGGCGTGTCGCTGAGCTGCCCCGCGCCGCGTGCAATTGTGCGAAACAGCGGCCCCCTCGGATCGTTCGCGATCCCGGTGCTCTCGAGGTATGCATGCAGGTACGCCTCGAGCGTGTGATGACACGGCATCGCGTGCGCCTTGCCGCCCTTTTCACGCAGGCGTACCCACAGGCGCCGCTGCTGCACATAGACGTCCTCCACGCGCATCGCGAGCGCCGCGCCCACCCGTGCGAACGAAAACACCATCAGCGCAATCAGCGCACGGTCCCGCAGGCCCACGGGTGTGGTCACGTCGATGGCATCCAAGAGCTGCCGCGCCTCGCTCGCCTCGAGCACCGGCGTGGCGCCGGTGCGGGCCGAGTGGGCCGGCCCGCGCACCGACGCGGCCGGGTTGTGCGGGACGATCTGGCCGGTCACCAGCCAGTCGAACAGATGCCGGATCGCCGCCAGGCGCTGCTTGACGGTCGGCGCGGCGTGGGTCTGCGTCTGCAGTTCGATCCAGGCGGCGACGTGCAGCGGCTGCACGGCGGTGATCGACGGCACACCGGCGCCGGCGCACCAGGCGAGGAAATCGCCGGCCGCGCGGGCATACGCGCGCCGCGTGTGGGGATTGCGGATCGCCGACGCGAAGAACTCCAGAAACCGGGTGCCTGCGCAGTCACCGGCCGCATGGACCAGGGCTGGAAGCGGCACCGGAGCCGCGAACGGAACGATCCGGTTCATCAC
>Ga0153988_1000440_pt1 | contig 10863 bp, 8 predicted proteins | sample TSNC072MetaG_FD_104742 | JGI IMG/M metagenome (GOLD analysis project Ga0153988, IMG submission 104742) | Attine ant fungus gardens microbial communities from North Carolina, USA - TSNC072 MetaG | ecosystem: Host-associated > Fungi > Mycelium > Unclassified | place: USA: North Carolina, Jones Lake...
ATGAAAGACGGTGGAAAAAAAAAAAAAAAGAGTGACCACGATAGCAGAAAGGGAAAAAAAGGGAAGCATGGATACCCAGCTTGTAAAAGTCCTAGATAGTGAAAAAGACAGTGCGAGCTGTAAAAAAAAAAAAAAAACAAGTAAAAAAGAGGAAAAGAGAAAAGCAAGAGAAACATACCTTTCTTAGCAAGACTGCCGTCAGAGCCAGCAATGGATGGAGGTGCAGAAGCAGACTAAGGAAGTAAATGAGAGTCAGAAAAAAAAGAGATGATCTAGAGAAAAGACTTACTGGAAAATGAGGGACAGGAATAGCCCCTGCAGATGGAGCTAAAGAAGTTGGAGGAGGCATAGGTGACGAAGTATCAGGAGCAGAAGGACCACCAGTGTCGTCAACTTACATAGGAGACTGAAAAAGAAAAGTGAAAGATAATATATAGATAAAAAGAGAAAGATATGAATGGAAGCCTAACAAAGAAAACACTTAGCAATGTTATTATGAGGCATATATGATAATGGTTACCTCATCGTTATCGCTATCCAAAATGTCGGCTTCACTATCAGAAGGAAACAGAGCTTTGACCTTGCGACGCTAAGAAAAAGAAAGAAAAGTATTAGTAATTGGATCTAGAGAGAAGAGAAAGAAAAAATCCATACCTTAGAAGTACTAGACTTGCCAGTATCGGTGCTCGAGATACCACTATTACCAGGGGGAGGATCCTGCTGAGCAGATGAGATACTAGAACAAACATCAGATATCTTCAGACTCTTCTCATATTGACTTATAAAAGTCTGTAACTGCTTATAAATGGGGGGATAAATAAATAAATGGTTATGGTCCTTGCAGAAGGTCTCATAAGACCATTTTGTTTTGCCCAAGATTTTGATATAGTTGGGTTTTCCGATGGCAGCAGGATCAAAATTGAGTCGATCTAGATAGAGCTGCTAATAAGAATACAGTGAGAAAAAGAAAATCAAGCAATAGAAACAGAAAAAGAATACTCACAGTAGGTTTAGCTAAACTGTCAATGGCCATTTTGAGAGACTCCAAAATAGTCTCATGATGACTGTAGCGTTGACTGCAATGGAAGACATTGGAGACGGCATCGGACAGCTCCAAGAAGACATTATGAGTTTCACCAGTTACTGAGGAAGCCATAGATGTGAGAATGAAAGACGACGAAGGAATAGAACAACTCAAGAACAGCGAGCGGTTATATAAGAAAAAGCGATCTCGACCCCACATACAAAAAGGCCCTGGAAAGCGATAGGACATGCTAGAAGGTTAGCAGAGGGACGTCTAAGAAAGAAAAAGAGAAAGATCAGTAATTAAGTTCAAAGAAAAAAAGGAAATCACCAGGAAATATGATGTATACAGACTAGAGGAAGCAAGAAGCTTCCAGAGACAAGGAAGAACAATCTAGAGAGACAGTGAGAACACCTTTTTCTATAATGGGAGGGAGAAAAAGTCAAGCCAAATAGAGACATAAGGAAAATGGATAATCAGACTTGGATAAATTTTTTTGTGAAATCATGCTATATTTAGAAGTGATCAGAGTAATGACATGAGATACAGAAATAGGAAACCCACATGTTACATAAAAGATGTATCTAGAGAGAGAAAATAAAACAGAAAACTCAAGCCCGACCTTTACCCTTATAAGAATACCAATCGCAAAAAGACTCCATGTCTTGAAGGACTTGCACATATCACTCATCAAATGTGAGTAGATCAGGAAGGTTACTACTAAAATCAGAAAGAGCAATGCTCTCACGAAATGAGCAGACAAATGCAAAATGAGCATCGAAGAGCCTTGCAGCAGCAGCTTGAGAAAAGAGACTAGTCTTGGGATTGCAAGCAGAGTGAGCAGCTTTGAATAGAGCATCCCAAGACTCAGTAGAATCGACAAGACCACTAGAAACCCAGTAGTCAGGATCATGAGAGAAATACTCTTGCGAGACAAGGAGTTCTTTGGCAAACTCAAACACTTGGTTCTGATAAGTAGCCAGGGTAGTACTGAGAGTGTTGTGGGCAGAACTGATGCAGTTCCAAGAAGCCATAAGGGTGTAAAGACGAGATATAATGTCTAGAGAGAAAATTAGAGAGAAAAAAATGAAGAAAAAAATAAGAAAATGTATACTGACTGCTTGTGAAGCTGGGCACACAAGTTTGTTCTGCCCAGAACTGCCAAGAAAAAGCCAGCTGCTGATGAGTACAGTGCAGCATGTGAGTTGAATCGTAATAAGCACAAGCTTAAGAGGCTTCAATAAGATTATAACAAAGAGCAGTGGCAGTAGTATGATTAGAACAAGAGATAGAAAGCCAGGGATAGCACTCCTCAGTGCTAGAAGAAAGATAAGTCAGACATTTGAGATAACTGGCAGGGCCCTAGAAAGAAGAATATATTGGAAAAGTAACTCTAGAGAGAGATAAAAGCAAAAGAGACATACCAGATCCTCATGGAAAGGGAGTACAAACAACACAGGAACCATTTCTAGAAGAGGGTGACCTACAGATATGCCATAAAGGGAGGCGATGTCATGAGCTGGAAGAAAGAAGATAGAAGTTAGCTCTAGAAGAAAAATAGAGTAAAAGAAAAGACTTACTTTGAGATAAGGAACAACTACGAGAAGCTTTAGTCTTAACTTTGGACTTGGGAGAAGAGTTAGGATCACAGACGCTGTCACGCCAGACAGCCATTTAGACAATAAAAGTGATATTTTTTACTATAATCACAAGAATAACCAGCTCGAGAGACAAGTTCAGCCCCCCAGAGATGTTTCCTAAACGCCCAGTTATGGACTCGAGCACACCACTTGAGTAGCAGAGTAGTGGCTGTGACCACCACTATAAAAACCTCATAGAGATTGTCCAGAGAATTTCATAACAGATTTATAACAGAACTCCCCTCTAGAGTGCTCTCGAGAGTGGAAAGGACCTTAAAAGATTGTTTTCTATAAGGATGACATCATATCTTGGCAACAGTCACTTATTTATAACATTTAGGTTACCATCAGAGCAGGGCCATCATTGCTGATGGCTAATTATAGCAAGAACTAGCAAGACAAGTCCTTTCAAGGGCTGCATTGTAAACCTAACAGAAGAAGACTAAGACTTGAAGATGTGATGAGGTATAGAGGAGTAGTAGAAGGACTAAAGAGGTCAGGAAGAGAGGTCAGATAGAGAGATAGAAGAAGAGCTGTTTGATGAAAACAACATGCTTGAGAGCAAGAACTCGGGCATTCGCTTATGCTAGGAGCTAACCACTCGCTATGGGTTATTGGAGTTGGCTTTCAGTTGTACAGTCAGCTGAAGTAGAGCCCATACGACAGCACGGGAGTTCTAGGTAGTTCTACTGTATCAATAGCAAGCCAGGCTACTAGACTAGGTAAGGGCAGTAGTGTTATAGCGCGAAATGAACGCATGCCTTAGAGATTCTATTATAGTGAGAGTTTTCTTAAGTGGATACTAAAAACATTTCTTTTCTTTTTAGGTTTCTATTTAATATGTTTTGGTTATTCTTTGGACTTTTACCTTCAGTAAGCTCTCTATTTGATTTATCTCCCCAGTGTCTACTTGTTTAGTACACAATTGTGAAGTAGTTTGGAGATTTCACCTCTTTGACCTTGCTTTTACCTTTGTTTCATGATCAAACCTTTTGATCCCCATCAACACGACATTTCTTATGAGGAGGTGAAGACGCTCTAGAAGGACTGGAAACTAGTGCTTTAGAGAGAACATAGGATTTGCAGGGCTTAGACTTTGGTTTAGGAGAAGAAGAAGAAATGGTACTATCAGAAGCAGTACCAGACTCAGCAGCTTCAGAAGGAGCAGCCACAGACGATCTAGGAGGAGAAACTGGATCAGGAAAAGGAAAAGAACGTCGAGGGACTAGACAAGGACGTGGTCTTGGTTTGGATGGAAAAGACAGAGGGCTAGCTGCTCACATAGCAATAGGATGCTATTGAGACTTTGGGAGCTCAACAGTTAAATGCTCTGCAGGAGTCTCCATAGGAGCAGAAATAGTAACAGCAGAAGCAGGTATAGAGGAAGAGTGTAATGATTGACCTCATTGTCTCCAGGTGTTCTACACATGGACTGCTTCTTTGTTTCATATTACTTCATATATCTAATGATTCAGTTAGCGCCTCACTAGTGGAGCATGTTCTTTACTTAGCAGACCTCATATCTATTATATGTTCTTCTCATTACTACCTCATAGTACATAGGTATATATACAGTAGATACTCTTTGTAAGGGGACAATATTTAGAGCATCATTTAGTAAGTTCTGAGGGCCTAAATCTATTAGTGGCTCATTGATAGTTTATATATCACGTTCCTATCGTTCCTGGCTTCTCCTGTCTGTATCATATAGTGCAGTGCCTTCTATTCTATATTTAGGACAATGTATGATTATAGGTCAGTATATGATGCCTGTGTGCCTGACCATCTGTTATAGTATATATATCAGCAAGTGTATGTAGATATACCCCACTTGAATCTTATACTAGCTTCCAGGACTATCTATTAGCTTAAGAGTAATTGCCTCTGAGTGGTTCCCTAACACTTTTCTGTATTCCTTACGCTTTACTAATTGTATTATTCCTTTCCTTCCTCTACTTTCAATTCATCCTTGAGTCTTTACTTGAGTGTTGCAACCTAAGTTACTCCTTAAGGTTGTAACAAGAAAGAATATATATGCCAGAAGAGAAACTCAGGGGGAAAATAATATGATTGCATCACAATACCCTAGTAGGAGGGCATGGAGGAAAATGGAAGATAACAGAATTGGTTACTAGAAATTACTGGTGGCCAGGAGTAACAAAGTAGGAAAATATGTGGAGAGATGCAATGCTTGTCAAAGATACAAGAATTAAAGTGAAGCACCAGCAGAGAAATTAATGCCTAATGCAATCCCAGAAAAACTATAAAGCCATATTTCGGCAGACTTCATTACTAAGCTACCACTAGCTCAGGGATATGACGCGATCTTAGTAGTATGTGATTAATTCAGTAAAATAGCACACTTTATAGCAGCTATAGAAAAGACATTGGCAAAGGGTCTTACGAAGCTATTTCGAGATTATGTATGAAAGTTGCACAGACTTCCAGAAAGCATTATATCAGACAGGGGAGTGCAGTTTGCAGCAGGAATGATGAGGGAGTTAAATAACTTATTGAAAATCTAGACAAAGCTCTCGATAGCCTACTATAGTCAAGACCTAAGAATGGGATTTGAGGGGAAAAGAAAGGAAAAGTACGAAGCAGCAGGAAAATTCATAGAAAGGATAAAGAAAATCCAGGAGGAAGCAAAAGTAGTGCTAGGAAAAGCACAGGAGAAAATAAAGAAGTTTGCAAACAGAAGATGAGGAGAAGGGGAGGAATACAAAGTAGAGGACTTAGTACTGCTAAGTACGAAGGACTTGAAATAGCAAATGAATGGGAGAAAATCAAAGAAGCTGACAGAGCATTTTGTGGGCCTTTATAAAGTTAAAGGAATTATCTCTAGTAATGCGATAGAGTTAGAACTACCTAAGTCTATTAAAATACATCCTGTAGTAAATATAAGTAGAGTACGACTCTATAAACCACAGGTAGAAGGGCAGAAGAAGATACTACTAAAACTGGTCATCATCGAAGGGGAAGAGGAATTTGAGGTAAAAAAAATCTTAAACAAAAGAACGGTTAGAGGGAAGGAAAAATTCTTGGTGAGATAGAAGGGATATATGGTAGAAGAAAATACTTGGGAAAATAAGGAAAACTTGGAGAATGTGAAAGAGTTAGTAAAAGAGTTTGAGAGAGAGTATAGAAAAGAGACCAAAGAACTAAGACGACAAGAGCAGGCAAAAGAAGAAAAGGAATTTAGCTGGGAACTACCTAGGGAATTTACAGCAAAGTTACTATATAGATAGAAGGAAAAAAATTATGAGGAGGAGAGGGAGAAAAGATAGAAGGAAAATTAGAATCGATAGAAAAATTCCTTAGAATAGGGAAACTTGAAGGGGAGGCCATGTTATGAGAACCCCAAAAGGGAAATAGTTTCCCACATGTTTGAATACTTGATCTGCAATCTTAAGTCATACAATGGGATCAAAATATAAATAGTATGGGAACTTAGCTAATCTTATCACATGCCAAGAATCAGGTGATCATAGAATATTCTGAAAAGACTTGTGACTGTAGGACTTTAGTGTACAGCCACTTGTAAATAGTATAAGTAGTAGAACAATCTAACAAAGAACTCCATCGAGTTTTTCCTAAACATCCATCTAGGGTAATCACTAAGAGCTATCACAGCCCATCGATAACATCATGACAGCTAGTGTCTTTATACTTAAAAATGTGATAACTTAACCATATGAAGGTTGTCTATTGTTCTAAGAAAAGAACAGATGACTATTTATAAGTAATTAATTAAGTTTATGTGTCACAGTTGTGCTATAGACCAGTAGTCACATACTATATGGTTTACCACTATACTAAAAGGGCAACATTAGCAAGACTATTTGCTAATGAGGGTCCAGCTATTTATGTAGTTCATTTGAACAGGTATTTTGTTATACCTCTATGATACTATTTAGTAGTCACTTTTTTGTGATACTATATGCAAATATTGAGATTTTCATATTTCCACTAATACTAATTGTCTTGAGGTTGTTCTAGGATCATTCTGAGCAGTATAAAAAGAGCTTTTCTGATGCCTAGGAGTGAAGCATTGATTGTGGTGGTTTTTGAGATATTGGCAATTTAATATATAGTACTATAGTGGTTACCTACTGATTTGCTCAATATCTTAACCAATATTGATTACCTCAAGATGTGACTGGTATTGATTAAAAGGTCTTCTTAAGGGCTTTTTGGTGCCATTAAGACTGTGAGAATCATTGAAGAATTGATGGAGATATGGCCAAATGAAGTTTGTGACAAGCAGATCTCATGTTTGTCTCACTCTTTTCTTATTCCTAACACATGGTACATAGGTATATATATACAGTAAACACTCTTCTGTATTCCTTACACTTTACCAATTGTATTATTTCCTTCCTTTCTCTTGTCACAGAAAAGTAACTACTAAATAGTGTCATAGAGGTATAACAAAATACCTGTTCAAATAAATTACATAAATAGCTAGACCCTTGTTAGCAAGTCACCTTGCTAACATTGTCCTTTTGGTGTAGTGGTAAACCATACAGTATGTGACTACTAGTCCATAACACAACTGTGACACCTCTACTCTACTCTCATTCTCAAGTCTTTACTTGAGTGTTGCAACCTGAGTTACTTCTTAAGGTTGTAACAATGATCATGAATCAGATATGAATAAACAAAGTTGCTGCCTACAAGACAAACATAAAGATAGAGGATGAGATAGAGAAAGAAGCAATGAGAAAAAGAAGCAATAAGAACTACTTTCTTGTATATCCAAAAATAAAATAAAATAAAAGAAAAAGAAAAAGAAAAAAGAATATTGATTTAGCTATGTGGCTGAATCATAACACATTCTTTGTGGTGACTTAGCCTAAATGACTTAATCACCCTCCAAGTCTGAGTTGACAAGAAGAACTTGATGGAGTTCCCATTAGATTTTCTATACTACTTATACAACTACTACATGGTCTGTGCACTACTTTCCCATACTCATTATGTAACTTGTCATGTGACATGACCCTGTGACACTTGTGACATAACACTTTCCCACACTCCTCCCAAAAGAAAAGAAAAAAAAAGTAAATATAAATAATGACTTAGCTATTTTGCCAAGTCATGACATCCTTACAAGGTCATTACTTTGGGCCAGATTAATTTCTTGGTTGATTTCTTGGGGCTTAGTGGTACTGTCTGGGTAAATAGTTGGTTCATCCAACTCAGTGGGATCTAGACCAGAGGCATTGGACTGGGAACAAGTCATTGGGTAGACCATTTATTTGACTGGGGGAAGTTTGAATAGGCAAGGCAGGACAAGGCTTGATTGACAACAATAGGTTGAACCAATTTGTTAGGGTCTCAAGGTAAATTCAAGGATAGTTGTCAATTATTGTATGGATTGAGGCTAAGGAGTCTCTACTGTTACATACGTTTATTACATAATTATTGTCAGTTGGCACTATTTGTCATCAGCAACCCTGACAGATCGCCTCGTTGACATCGAAAGGAGAAGTTATTAAGTAAGCAAAAGCCGTACAAGCAGTGAACTAAGTAAGTCCGCGTCCGTAAATACAATTGTGCATACTTCAACTCACAACAAGATTTAAAAGATCAAATTTGTAAGAGCGAAAGCTCTTAAGCCTCATGCACTTGCAATCTGCTTTTCACTGGATCGAGACATATGAGTAGATTATAGATGATTATATAGACACTCACATTGAATTAATGCACTCTTGAACATGAGCTGCATGTTTTTTCAGCCGTTTGAGTTGGGCCAATCTATTGACCGGATCAGTCTCAGAGGTACCACCAAGGAAATTGGAAACTGAGTCCACAGAAGGGACAGTTGTATGAACATTCAACACAGAAGTAAAGTTCATGTCAACATCCGATAATTCTGGGAGATGCCCCTCCTGAATTGGAGAAACTGCACCGATACGCTGGCCAAACGAAGAGGGGAGCAGTTCATTCAGTTGTTCATCATCACATGGCCCATGTAGTAGCCCAGCAAACGCATCGGGGTTGGTCCCAATTGCACTGGAAATAAGATCTGGAGATATTAGATCAGCACGACCTGGTAGTTGACGTGGAATATCATTCTCATTGTTCAGCGCCGGCATTTGATAACCATCGAATACGTCGGAATGGAAAAGAGAAAGATCCAGTGCTGGAGGGAAACCGCCGCTCGACAGACCTGGGGGCTCGAAATTAAAATGTACGTCTCTTCCAACAGAGGAGGCATCTATCGAGGGTATAGAAGAATGCAATGGAGCCTCGAGTACACAAGATACTACTGGTGCATTGCTCGCTGGATGTTCATTCAAAGGTAATTGATCGTCCTTGCCCTCGTTTGAGAGAAGTTCTGAACAGACAGTGTCGACAGTGGGAGAAACTAGAATTTCTAGTGTGTCCTTGAGAGATTCAGTTGAAGATACAGGAGATGAGATAGGTCGGAGGTCAGTCATTGGAACACTGCTGTGGTGCTGAGGCCAAGTTAAAGAGTAGGTAGTCCATCGTTTGGACTTGGGAGGCGGTAATTCGATTTTTCTAGTCATCAGATCGGAAGGTAGTGATGTCAAAACCAGAGAATTGGGGGGTGATGGAGCGGGAGAAATAAGGCTAACTTCCGGAGTGATTCTTTTCAAAGGTGAATCGTACCTGGGGACAATATTAGTAAAATCACCCCAAGTCCATCTCATCACATACCGAGCTCGTTTGGACCCCTTGGGAGATGGTGCAACTTGCTGGGTTTCGTCCAGTCGAGGTCGTTTACGAGAAGAAGGTGCAGTTTTCTGGGTATGAGATCTTTTGGGCGAACTGCTCGTGATATCCTTTGTTGTGGATAAGGGTGACAATAAAGGGCCGAAGCAATCTGGAGATGGCTGGGGAGAAGGATAAAACACAGAGCCACTGGAGGATCCATTTGATGATTCGTCAATGCATTTGGCTTCGGAAAATTTATGACGGTACAGGTTCTTGGCTGATGCCGCCATTTCTTCAAACGAGCTTGCCAGCCTCGGAGATACAGGCTGTCCTGATACAAAAAAACATGTCGCTGCATCGACAAGTGGCTTCCGCCTGTTCTGAAAGTGAACCTTCTTGACTTTGGACCATCCCATACGCTTTCTCACATCAACGAACCAACCTTCGATGAGTTTTACGGAAGACCCTGTTGTTCGGGAAAGTGATTCTTTCAGCTCTCTTGAGGGATAAGGATTATGAAGATTGTGAAGTAACCATGAGTATGCTGGCTGAATGTATGGAGCACATCGTAATGGTCCTTTGGTCCTCAGGTTAACTATATCTATATCAATGCTTGCTGCTGAAATAATCACCTTGCTTGTTTTGTCCATGGCTGACATCTCCAACTATTTGTTCCAGCTCTTCCTTGAGTTGGTTTGTCAACTTCTCAGCTGTCTCGTCCAGTTCTTGAAATGCTTCAGCCACGACGGTTATACGAGTGGATACGATGTACGCCAATTCTGCTGTCTCTTGTGACAATGCCCCGACATTCTGAGCTGATTCTATATCGCGTTGTAATGACGCCCATGCAATTGAGAACAACTCCAAAGTCCTTTCATCACCGTCTAATGCGGAAAGGAACTCCTGCTCCATTGCACAAAGGCGAGAGTATAAGACATCATCTCCAGCCATTCCTGTTGAAATGCGCAAAAAAATAGTCGATTGAGCGATTGAGCAGTGTGACTTTTTTCTTTTTGTAGTCACAAATGACCAGGCAAGACGGACTTTCAAAATGTCCCCCCCTCATTATTATCTCTGATGCCTTCATCCTCATCCACCCAACATTCTCACCTGATTGATAGAAACTCATTTGTTCCAACTGTATACAAGCTAGCCTTTCTTCCTGAGGTTAATTCTCTGCCAGAAACTGTCGTATCATTTCCGTTTGCAAATATTCAACTGCCTGCTGCACCCTCTGTCTCGGGTGATTTAGAAGCTCTTGGAGTACCAGCTTCTACTATCAAGAGCATAATCCATGTGTATGAACAACATGTATCCGAACTTGGGGTCGTCACCAGGGCAGAAATATCAAAAACGATTGAACGTGAAAGTCGCCATGGGATCCCCTCTCACAATGTACCCGACCTGATGCCCAAAATCCAGAGACCGCCTATGGATCAAATTATTCGTAAGTCCTACTTTCTTCCAGGTATCTCATACATTAACCTCGGGCAGGTATTTGTTGTCTTCACACTC
>Ga0153988_1000442_pt1 | contig 10800 bp, 7 predicted proteins | sample TSNC072MetaG_FD_104742 | JGI IMG/M metagenome (GOLD analysis project Ga0153988, IMG submission 104742) | Attine ant fungus gardens microbial communities from North Carolina, USA - TSNC072 MetaG | ecosystem: Host-associated > Fungi > Mycelium > Unclassified | place: USA: North Carolina, Jones Lake...
AGATGTCAAATGAAGTCTAACACCAAGCGGAAATAAAAAAGAACGAGTTTCTTGGCCTTCCTTGGCTTAGATGAGACGGTATGCTATGATTCACTCAAATGATTCATGTGCACCCTAACTGAAACGTGCAAATTTTATTACCAAAAAATCATAAAATGATTTTGCCGTTGATTCCCAAGATGGAAGTAGAAGTTGAGAATTCTACAGGCGGTTGTGTTTCCGGGCGTGCTTCTTTAAACCCTTGTGATGATACTTCTCCATATCATCAATGAGATCCAATATTTCCTTTTTGCTGTTGAACAATTCAGTGCTCAAGCTGTAACCCTCTAAAAAAGGAGAAGTAGGGCGAAAGCCATGATAATGGTCCTGACTTTTCAGAATGCTAACGAGCCTGATTCAGTGCATCCAATCTTCTCGGACTCAGCCCCTTTTAGGTTTTCTATAAATGGACTAGAGAGTTTTCTGATATTCTGTAGTGGTGAATGCATTCAAGGGTCGGGTCTCCGCATAGCTCGGGAATATCATTTTATGGACTTGACGAATGAACATCAATTGCTTTTATAGTTCCAGTGATGCATTAACTTAAAGAGAGGGAATGAGGTGCTCCCCGAACGTCTCAGGAATACGGGTCAGTACAGGGCTGGATGGAGGCACCATAGTGTTAGAAACAGGAAATGTTTCAGTATACTGATGACATCTTCAGGTGAGAGTTCCTGGCCCATTCTTTTTTTGTTGTCCCCTGGGAGAGACCTACAGCTCCTCATAGATTTAAAGTGAATATAGTGAGAGATACATCACTATCTTCCTTGTACAGACAAAAAGAACTAGCTGTGAGGACAGCATTGAGAGAGAGGAGGAAGATTTTCCAATCATCTTCGCTGTTATTATTGGATGTGGTCACTTCATGGTCATGTGGCCTCTTTTTTTTCGAGTGTGGTCTCTTTCATCGTTGCCCAAGCACACATGATCCAACAGGTTTGATGTGTCAAGTGAATTGTCATTCTTTATCATCATACCTGCCACCCTTCTTTTCTACCTCAATTTTGCAACTACAAATCTCGCACTTGCGGTCGATACGGAGACTGGCACGAATTTTTACATTTCCTTTCCTTTCGAAGTGCATAGGAACCTGAAATGAGTATATCAGAACAAGACATATATTCACCCAAAGGCATGAGGTCTTCCTGCAAAGGAGATGATCTAATAAAGCTTTCTATAACGGGTGCAGCGAGTTAACCAATCGTAACTGGAGATCATGTCAGCCGAAAGAACATGGCTGATGCAAACCGGGGCACATGTGACTCTCCCACACTTGCAACTTCGCCGTGTGTTGATACATCTAGGTCTAGATGCAGATGACAGGAGCGCCTGTGCCTTGTTCTTGTCCATCTTCTATATGCTCTACACTCACGATATCTCCAGTCACAAATTGAAACAATGGAAACTAGATGCTTTCGTAGGAAATTTCAACCAAAATCTTCTTATTGAGGTGACCCATCCTGCAAGGGCTTTGATTGACGATGTTTGGAAGCCCCCAATCCAGCATGCAGCCACTGAGACTGTCTGCCATCATCAGAGGTTGGGATGCTGGCGTGAAATCAAATTTTATATTGATGGAATGATTCAGGGTTATTGGCTCTCTGAGGCTGCACACCCATATTACACACTGGTTCCAAATTTTGATATCGATTTTGCGTCACCCAAGAAAACATTTTCCATTGATACTGATAGTGCTACCATAGGTTCTATCTTATCTGCATTCTAATAAATGCTCAGGCTGCTACAGATTCCAAGGATGAACAAGCATTAAAATTCCAGACTGACGAGAAAGTTCTGGCCAAGCAAGTTGCTGTCAAATCCCTAACCAAAGTCAGTGCAAATAATTACATTGCCATCTTCTTTGTTGGAGAACACGAACCAGGGATCAACTTGGCTACTGATCCAGATTGCGCCAGACTTGTTGAGACATTCTGGAGTGGAGATAAGTATGTTGCAGTTGTCTGCCATAGTCCTGTGTGAGTAGCTATCCTAGTTTCACCCATGTTTCTATGACTCATCGGCGTGTCTAATCTAGTGCCCTCGTCAGTGCTCGAATAAATGGGAAATCAATTTTTGCTGGCAAGAAAGTTACCACATTTTCTAATACAGAAGAGAAAGCTGCTGGGGATGTTGAGGTGCTATAACACCTGAAGTTTCACACTCAAATTCTTACATTGATGATAATCAGTATGCTCTCTTCCTTATAGAGGACAAAATTAAGGAACTGGGAGATGTCTATAAGAGAGCCCTAGACTGGGAGGTGTATATTCATATCAAATATCTTTGGATATAGTAGGTTGACAAGAATTGTATAATTGCAGGCTTATGTCATTGTAGATAGAAAACTCATCACAGAGACAGAATTCTGACCTGTGATAAGCCTTTTATCTACAATGACATGAGCCTGCAATTATACAATTCTTGTCAACCCACTATATCCAAAGATATTTGATATGAATATACACCTTCTAGTCTAGAGCTCTCTTAAAGACATCTTCCAGTGTAAGGTCTTAGTTGTGATGACTTAAACCCACTCCAAGTCTAAGTTGACAAGGAGAACTTAATGAAGTTCCTGTTAGATTTCTTACACTACTTATATATGATTCTAACCTTAACCCTACTTTATTCTCCCATGTGTCCTTATGAGTCACTATTCTCTTACATATCTGAAAAGAAAAGAAAAGAAAAAGAAAAGAAATATAAATAATAACTTAGCTGTTTTGCCAAGTCATGACATACTAATTCTTCAACAATTTCTATAGTATTAATGGTGCTAAAAAGCCCTTAGAAAGACCTTTCAATTATTATTAAATATGTTTCAAGACAATCAATATTGGCTGAGATATCAGACAGATCAGTAGGTAACCACTATGGTACTGTTTATCAAATTGCTGATATCTTGGAAATTGCCATAATTAATGCTTTGCTTCTAGGCTCAAAAGAAGCCCTTTTCATAATACTCAGAATAAGCCTAAAACAACCCTAAGGTGATTGATATCAGTGGAGATATAAAGTCCTTAATGTTTGTATATAAACATTAATTAATTACCCATAAATTTGCCTTTAATTAGAACAATAGACAGTCTCCATATAGTTAAGTTATTGCATTTTCAAGTACAAAGACACTACCATATGTAGAACAATAGGTAGTAGCATATTGTTATGACTTGGCAAAACAGCTAAGTTATTTTCTATTTTTCTTTTTGTTTTGTTTTGTTTTGTTTTGTTATATCATTACTAAGGTGGAGTGCGGGAAAGCATTATGTGACAGTTATATAGTCACAAAGTATAACATTGGTCACATATCACAGTCACAACATATGATGAGGAAGACACATGATGGGAATAATATGAGGACCATAGGAGGATGTTGCACAGCTACTAGAGTAAAATGTATAAGTAGTATACAAAATCAAATAGGAACTCTATCGAGTTCTCCTTATCAACTCTGACTTGGAGTAAACTTAAGTCATTGTGGCTAAAGTCTTACACATATAATAGTCTATTCTAGTACATAGACTATCACAATTCTATATATAAGGACTCCCTGTCTGGGAATTAAACCTTAGACTTAACAACTGCTTTTGTCACTATCTTAACTTCACATTTTTGAACTTATTAAGTATCAAATCACCAATCACAAATAAGTAAGTGACCTTTTGTGATAGGCAGAAGTCAATGAATATAGAGTAGAAGACTTAATAATGCTTAGTACTAAGGATCTAAAATATCAAATGATTGGGAAAAGAACAAAAAAGCTGATAGAGAGATTTGTTGGCCCTTATAAAATAAAGAAAATTGTATTATCAAATATAGTAGAATTAGAGCTACCTAATATAGTAAAAATACATTTGGTAGTTAATGTTAGTAGAATATAGAGATATGTAGGGCAGGTAGAAGAGTAGAGAAAGAAGCAACTAGCTCTAGTTATAATAGAAGGAAAAGAGAAGTAGGAATTTGAGAGAATTCTGAATAAATAATAGGTAAGAGAAAAAAATAAGTACTTGGTAAGATAGAAAGGATTTACAGTAAAGTTCAATACTTAGAAAGAAAGAGAGAATTTAGAAAACACAAAAGAGGTAATTGAAGAATTTGAGAATGAATATTGGTAGAATATAAAAAAAGTAAATCAGCAAGAAAGAGAAAAAGGAATGTTTAAAAGAAAAGAATTTCCAGAAAGGTTTATGACAAAGAAATTATTTGGGTAGTTAGATAAAAGATATGACAAAGAATACTAGGGAAGGCTGGAGAGAAATTGGAGGTGCTAGAAAGAAGAACAAGTAAAAAAAACCTTGGAAATGGTCAAGGAAAAAGAAGAAGAAACTAAGTAAGAAAATTTGGGAGTTAGAAAATGGACAGAAGAAAATGAGGATAAAATGGACAATTATAGTTGGCCTATACTAAGAGCTGTAAAAATCCTTGGGACAAGAAAACTCAAGAGGGAAATAGTGTTAAGACTCTAGATCTCACAGTTAAATACATTTAACTTGAAGCCTATATCTAATATCTTCACACTCCTCATTAGAGAGTTTGACTAAGGTTTTTAGTGAAGTTATATCAGAGGAGAAATGTTAATAAGACTTTGAGTAGTACCCTTGAGATGTTCTAAGACAATAAGAGTACTGATTCCTCAGAGTAAGATTTTACAAAGGGAATACAGAAAGAGAGAACTTGCTGTTCTCTTTTCTTTCTGGTCTATATTTATCCTAACTAGGTATATAACAGTTGTTACAATGTGATAACACTACTTGTAACTCTAAGTGACTAGTTAAGTGATAGATCAGTGATAGAAGTGATAAGTTGAGTCAAGACCAAGTCATTGTCTAATAATGGATTAATCCAATGTTGTCCCATTTAGTTCAGTTCAAAGATAGAAGAGAAACAGTCTAAAATTTCTTTGAAGAGTCCTGTCCATACCATAAGTCCAATGTTCTGAGTCTAAGACATTCAATACATTACTGTATTGTAATATCTTTATCCAACAATGTCAACATCTCATTGATTATTTATTCATTATTAGACTATGGTTGATAATAATTATAGTCCCACTCAACATTCATAATAGATGGTTCCATGACTTGGCAAAATAGCTAAGTTATTATTTATATCTCATTTCATTTCATTTTTCTTTTGGACTTACTATATAAGAAAGAAGTACAGGAAAGTGTCATATGACAAAGGTCACATATTACATATCACACACACTAGGATATCATAGGTCATATCACATGATAGGATCACATAATAAGTGTGGGAAAATAGTACACAGACCATGTAGTAGTTGTATAAGTAGTGTATAAAAAATAAATGAGAACTCTATTGAGTTTTCCTTGTCAACTTAGACTTGAAGAGTAATTAAGTTATTCTAGGCTAAGTTGCTACAATTGTCTACAAATGCCACAACTTTTCCCTTGTTTATTAAGTCTCTTAGGATTTTGTTTATTATTGCTTAAAAGATAGCTAATGACTTTGTTATTCTGAATGTATTGTAAATACTCTCTGTTACTTATCTTCTTTCTTAATCCTTATATTATTAAATCCCTATCTCAGATCTATCTTGGTCAATACTTTTTTACTACTCATATTGTTAATTAAATTTATGATCAGTAATAGCAGATATTATAAGTCACCTCAACTATAACTAAAATATAACACAAACTAAAATTGAACTGATAGACATTGGACACTTATAAAATAAATGAGTACAAATAGAAATATTATATATATATAGTATAGCTAAATGAAGCAAGGACTCTGTTGAATTCTCTTCTAACCCTAAAGAGCCTTTTGATCTAAATTCTAGACTAGGATCTTAAGTTAGTTATTGACAATGGATAGTTATTTTTTATTATCTAGTTGTTTAGGTTACAGTAGTCTATTACTGTCCTCTTACTTCTATCCTTTTTGCTTATAAAAACACTAGTAATGTTTGAGGAAATTTTGACAGTCTAATATATTCTTTTCTTAGTTGATCTTTTACAAAATTCTGGACTTCTGTCATAACTTAGCAAAATGACTGAGTTATTATTTATATTTCTTTTCTTTTAAACTTATTATACAAGGAAAAGCACAGGAAAGTGTTACATGACAAATGTCACATGTCAGGATATCACAAAGTCACATCACATGATAGGTCATATGATAAGTTTGGGAAAGTAGTACACAGACCATGTAGTAGTTGTATAAGTAGTGTACAGAACTCTATTGAGTTCTCCTTGTTAACTTAGACTTAGAGAGTAATTAAGTCATCTCAGGCTAAGTTGCTATAACTTCCTCCCTTTCATTTTTGGACAAAAGATAAATTCTTTCTTTTCATAGTTTAAATGTCTCCTTGAGATCTATGACATAATCCCAAATCTTTCTTGTTGGTATCCTTTTTAACTCTACTATAAGGCTTAGTAGTGAACACTTAACCCTACTCCTTATCCAAGTTGACAAGGAGAACTCAATAGAGTTTCTATTAGATTTTGTACACTATATATGCACAAATAATAACCCTAACCTAACTATAATGTTCTGTGCTTCCTTATGAGTCATTTTCCTCTCATGCATCCATTGATGAGAAAAAAAATATAAATATTAACTTAGCTGTTTTGCTAAGTCATAATCATTGTCTTCTTCTACCCATTCTCTAACTTCTGATTTTTCTTACTTGACTTTTTTTCTCTTCTTTTGAGTAGTCTCTATTGTTTTTCTTCTCCTTGTTGGTCTTCCCTTCTATCATCTTCAATTTCTTTCTAGTCTTCTCTAATATTCCTCATTATACCTTTTATCCATCCACCCAAATAATTTCTTTGCTGTAAATCTTCCTAGTAAATCTTCTTTTCTAAATGTCTCTTCTCCTCTTTCTTGTTAATTTATTTCTTTTATATATTCCTTCTCAAACTCTTTGATTGCTTCTTTTGCATTTTCCAAGTTCTCCTTTCCTTCCTAGATATTGGACTATCACAAATAGTTACTTACTTATTTGTGATTGGGCTTTGATACTTTGAAAAGTTCAAAAATGCAAAGTTTAGACTATGACAAAAGAAGTTGTTAAGTCTGAGGTCTAACTCTTAGACAGGAAGTCCTTATATACAAGAAAGTGATGGTCTATGTACTAGAATAGGCTATCACATGCTATTACCTATTATTTTGCATATGGTACTGCCTTAGTACTCTAAAATGCAATAACTTAACCATATGGAGACTGTCCTTTGTTCTAATTAAAGGCAAATAACTATCTATGGGTAATTAATTAATGTCTATGTACAAATATTGAGGACTTCATATCATCACTAATATTAATTGCCTTGAGATCATTCTAGGCTCATTTTGAGTGTTATAAAGAGGGCTTTTAGTGAGCCTAGAACCAAAGCATCAATCATGGCGGTTTCCAAGATATTAGTGATTTAATAAATGGTAATATTGTCATGCTCTATGATACTATGCAACACCACAGACCCCACCCAAATACTTACCTCAGCAACCGGCCTTAGACTTAGGCAATTACAGTTAGCCAATTGCTTACTCATGTTGACTCACTGTCAAACTGGTCCCTATATTAAGTAACTAGACTAGTTAATTACCCCTTAGCTTCGTTATCCACTAAGTTAGCTCCTCTTGTTTAGACATTGCCTCTCAGTTCTCTAAATACACTGATTACCAAGTGGGTGAGCACAGAGGGAGACACAACTTGAGTAGTTGAGGTCGTACCCATCATTCCCTCAGGAGCTAGAACTTGACAAATATAGTAGTTACCTGTTAATCTGCTTAATATCTTGGCCAATATTGATTGCCTCAAGACATGACTGGCATTAATCAAAAGATCTTTTTAAGGACTTTCTATGGCTACTGAGACCATGAGAATCATTGAAGAATTGATAGAGATATAGCCAAATAAAGTTTGTAACACTAGTTGCTATCTTCCTGTTCATAAACATTCCTATTATACCACTATCCAAGAGTGCTTTCACTGTTACACCTTGATATATATCTAACTTTTCTACTCCAATATTTAATTACACTTCTCTTAACATTTTGAAGGTTCTCCTAACCTTCCTTTGCTTACTCCTCTCTTTTGCTATGCTTTCTAGAACTTCTGCCTATACACCATCTTGCTGTGCCTTTACCTCTCTGGGCTATACTACCACTCCTCAATTTCACTATGGCTTTTTTTCTCCTATCTTGCACTCTGGGCACAAGATTTTCCCTTTTTCTTTCTCTAATACCTTTTTTTTTTACTATTGTATCCTTTCATAAGACTCTAGCCACAATGACTTAAGTCTACTCTAAGTCAGAGTTAACAAGGAGAACTTGATAGAGTTTCCATTGGATTTTTTTTTTTTTTCTCAGTAGAAGAAAAACTGGTAAACCAGCATGAGATCTCTCTCATAGTGTGGGCTTGGCTAAACCGACCCACTAAAAACCTCCCTGGGTTCTGAACCCTACCTGAGCTCCTCACCTAAGTGAGGTCAAAAGGGAATGTTGCCCTTTCTCCTTTACTCGGAGCAAGTATGCCATACTAGTGGGATTTCCATTCTGTTATGATCATTTGGTCATTGGACTTTGGTCATTTTTAGTCTTGTGTCTTTAGGTCATTTGTCTTGCATGCTATTAGCTTTAGCTCTTTAGTAGAGCTTCCATCCTAGTTTGCTTCTTCATAGTCATTTGGTCATTAGTCCTTGGTCATTGGTCCTTGATCATTTTTGGTCTTTGTCTTTAGGTCATTCATCTTGCATGCTGTTAGCTTTAGCTCTATTCTAAAGAATAAGGTCTACTGAGCTTCCTTGATTTCTGTTTGTGGCCCTTGCCATCAAACTAAGGTTATCATTGTGGGTCCAATTATCCAGCTTAGACACATTTGGTAGAGGAGGGTATTATCCCAATTCTCTGAGCCCTAGGCCCATGACAAGAGAGTGTCCTAGGCAGGGTAATACATTTCTTTGTCCACCTCATTGGCAAGGACAAGTACTTTAGTATCCCTTATCCTTTTCCCCAGGGCCATTGGATTTTTTATACTACTTATATATTTTACTTCAGTGGCTATGCTCTATTCTCCCATGGTTCTCATGCTACTTCTGTCATGTGACTACCTTGTCACATATTGTGACATGTGACCATTTGTGACTCTGTGACTGTCACATGATACTTTCCCACACTTTACCTTAGTAATGATCTAACTAAATAAAACAAAAGAAAACAAAAGGAAAAATAGAAAATGACTTAGCTGTTTTGCCAAGTTATGACACTCTTCTCTCACACTTTGTATATTTGACTTTACTTTCTCTTTCCTTTTCCCCTTCCCTGTTTCTTCACTTTAATGCTTCTAGACACCTAGTATACCTTATATTCTTTAATTGTTTTCCAAAGATAAATCTTTGTTCTTAGTTCTTCTCTGTTTTAGTGCCTTTGTACTAGCACTCTCTATACTCCACAAATGTTACCACCTCCTACTTTGTTTTTCATCCTTTCTCTTCTAATACTATGCTTCTCAGGGGCATGCTCTATATGCTACAATATTCCTGCACTTTCCTCTATAGGAAGTACACTGGCTTTTTCTCTCCTTATTATGCCTTTTATGGCATGGTCACATGTGTTGCTATCTCCTTGACTCATCTTTCACTTTCTTTTTTTCTTCTAGGGTGCTCTTGGCATTGATACCCCTCTTTTTAATACTTGAAATATCTTACTACTTGTACTTTCTCCTTAACTATTTCCTACCTTCTTATTTCAACTCCACACTTCATTACTCTACTAAATAATACTTCAAACTTATTTTGGGAAATTAGTTTTCCCCTCTCCTCCTCCTTTTTTTATTCTTGAAGTTTTGGACTAGATGTCCAAACCTCTTGTAATTCCTACATATTCTTCTCCTTCTTCCTTCAAGTTCTTCTCTCATTCGGCAAGAGAGCATTTTTGTTTGAGCATAGTACTCATCAAGTCATTGTATTATTGTAAAGATATTATGTTACATCTCAGGGATATGAAATAAATGATTGATCTCACTAGTTATACTATGTCTACTGGGATATAAGATCTTTGTCCAGCCAGAGTTCTACTGCCCTACCAACTACTGTCCTAATAATAGGATTAAACTATCACCCAATAAATAGAATCCCTAATCTAGATGGCCTCTTAGAGAGTAACTATTACTCCTTTGCATATACAAGTTATAATGGACTCTAGTATAAGGTTTATACTAAGAACAGTATACTACTCAATACCACTCAATTATAAGATTAGGTCTTAGATGTAATACCTGAGCTTGATACTGTGCCTCTACCTGTAGTCTCTAACTAATTGCAAAGTCCCCTTAAGTCAAGGACCTGGCTATATATGAAAGTGACTAGTGATTGCAGTGATTACTAGTCAAGAGTCAATGAGATATAAAAATAAGAATAAGCAAGGTCCAAGGTAAATAGTGCTCTGGATGTAGAATTGAGTTCTAGTATAGTAACTTAGCCTAAGACAACTTAATCACTCTTCAAGTCTGAGTTGACAAGAAGAACTCTATCACAAATGGCCACTTACTGATTTGTGATTGATGATTTGGATATTTAAAAAGCTCAAAAAAGCAAAGTTAGACAAGCAGCAAATGATGTTGTTAAGTCTGAGGTCTAATCCTCAGACTATGAGTCCTTATATACAGAAAAGTGGTGGTCTGTGCACTAGTACAGATCATCACCTGATTACTACCTATTGTTCTACATATGGTAGTGCCTTTGTACTGGAATAGTGATAACCTAACCATATGGAGGCTGTCCTTTGTTCTAAGAAAAG